>Ga0180016_100155_pt1 | contig 23330 bp, 23 predicted proteins | sample KR46_M_MetaG_FD_129673 | JGI IMG/M metagenome (GOLD analysis project Ga0180016, IMG submission 129673) | Groundwater microbial communities from the Olkiluoto Island deep subsurface site, Finland - KR46_M_MetaG | ecosystem: Environmental > Aquatic > Deep subsurface > Groundwater | place: Finland... | reverse complement strand
TCAGCCAAACCATGACGCCACCCCCCAGGACCTTGACCCGGACCAGGCCGCCTGGCGCCAAACCCTGGCCATGAACGAACTTCTGTACTTCGAGTTGGGCCTGGTGCTCAAGCGCCGCGGCCGGGAGGCCTCGCCAGCCCAGGCCTTGGACCCGCCGGGCAAGCTGTTGGCCGGGCTGCTGGCGGCGCTGCCCTTCAGCCTCACGCCCGGCCAGCAAGAGGCGGTGGGGCTCATCCAAGGCGACTTGGCCCGGAGCCACCCCATGGGCCGCCTTCTGTGCGGCGACGTGGGCACCGGCAAGACGGTAGTGGCCGCCGCCGCCGCCTGCCTGGCCGTGGAGGCCGGGGCCCAGGTGGCGGTCATGGCCCCCACCGAGGTACTGGCCCGCCAGCATCTGGCCACCCTGAGCCGTTACCTGGAGCCCCTGGGGGTGAGCGTGGCCCTGGCCGTGGGCGGGGGCAACGGCGCGGACCAAGCCGCCCGGCTGGCCGCCGCCCAGGGCGGTGCCCAGGCCTTGGTGGGCACCCACGCCCTGCTGGGGCAAAAGCTCTCCTTCGCCAACCTGGGCCTGGTGATCATCGACGAGCAGCACCGCTTCGGGGTGCACCAGCGCCTGGCCCTGGCCGCCAAGGCCAAAAGCCCCCACCTTCTGGTGCTCTCGGCCACCCCCATCCCCCGCACCCTGGCCCTGGCCCTGGCCGGGCACTTGGAGATCAGCGACCTGCCCGAGCGGCCCCAAGGGCCCCATAAGGTGGGCACCATGGCCCTGGAGTTCGAGCACCGCAAGGCCGCGGTGGACGAGCTGTCCGCGGTGCTGGGGCGCGGCGAGCAGGCCTATGTGATCTGCCCCTTGGTGGAGGCCTCGGACAAGATCGAGGCCCAGGACGCGGTGGCCACGGCCCGCAACCTGGCCCGCTACTTCCCGGACCAGCGCGTGGAGCTTCTGCACGGTCGCATGGAAGGCCCGGAGCAGCAGGAGGTGTTGGGCCGCTTCCGCTCGGGCGAAAGCCGGGTGCTGGTGGCCACCACCGTGGTGGAGGTGGGAGTGGACGTGCCCGAGGCCACCTTGATGATTGTGCTTGGGGCGGAGCGCTTCGGCCTGAGCCAATTGCACCAACTGCGGGGCAGGGTGGGGCGGGGCGTCAAGCGGGGCCGCTGCATTCTGGTGGCCGGGCCCAACCCCGGAGACTTGGCCCAGCAACGCCTAGCCGTGCTGGCCAAGACGGTGGACGGCCGGGAGATAGCCGAGGCGGATTTGCATCTCAGGGGGCCGGGGGAGGCCATGGGCGAGCGCCAGTCCGGCCTGCCGCCGTTCAAGGTGGCCCGCTGGGAGCGCGACGCACGGCAGGTGCCCCGGTTGCGGGAGATCATCGCGGTATGGCTGAAGGAAGACCCGGAACTGGCCGGTGAGAAACTGGCCCCGGTGAAAAAAGAGGCCATACGCCGCTGGGGGCGGCGGCTGGGTCTAGCTGAGGCGGGCTGACCTGGCGGCTACTTCTTGTCCTTGAGCAAATCCGCCAGCCCGGCGAAGGCCTTGAAAGTTGACGTGGATTTTTGCTCCTGCCTGGCTTCTTCCTGGCCATAGGACTGGGCCACTTCATCGCGCTGGTGCTCATTATCGTGGCAATAGATGCACAACAGCTCCCAGTTGCTGCCGTCTGGAGGGTTGCGGTCGTGGTTGTGGTCCTTGTGGTGCACGGTCAGTTCGCTCAGGCGCTTGCCGCTGAACTCCCGGCCGCAGCGGCCGCACACATGCGGGAAAAGCTTCAGGGCCATCTCCCGGTAAGATTTTTCCCGCTGGGCCCGCTCCCGCTTGGCCTCGGCCAGCAGGTCCCCCCACTTTGAATCATTGTTGGATGGCACCCCGGTCTCCTTGTCTAACCTCTCGGCCCGTCGTCAAGCTTTAGAAGCTGAAGCCCAGTCCCGCTCCCCAACCGTAGTCCGAGGTCCACTGGGCCACCACCGAGAGGTGGCTGTTGATCATGTAGCTCAGGCCCGCCTCGGCCTCCCAAAAATCGTGGGTATCATACTTCCAGTTGCCGTACAGGGCCAGGCGCGGGGTCAGGTCCCAAACCTTGCCCAACTCCACCCGCCCTCCCAGGTCGCTGTCCACCCACAGCCGCGAGTGGATATTGTACGGCAAAAGGTAGCGCAACCCCAAGAGGCCTCGCGCCTTGTCCAGCTTGTCTTTTTCGCCCAGGAAGTCTCCGCCGATGAAAACCGAGGTGAAGCGGTTCAGGTGATAGTCCCAGGTGGGGATCATCTCCCACTCGGTGTTCTCCACCTTTTGCCAGCACACCTCCCACTCCAGTGCCAGCACATTGCGGGTGGAGGCCAGTTGGGCCACGCCCTCGCTCATGTTGCTCAAGAACGAGCCCTCGATCATGGGGTACCAGTGTTCCTCGTACAGCTTGGGGCGGATGGCAACGACCTCCGGCGGCGGGGTGAAGCCCTGGTAGTGCACCAGCCGGGCCATGCCCGCCATCATGTGATAGAGCAGATGACAGTGGAAGAACCAGTCGCCCTTTTCGTTGGCGTCGAACTCGATCACCGTGGTGGACATGGGGGCCACGTCCACGGTGTGCTTTAGCGGCGCGTAATCCCCCTGGCCGTTGACCACCCGGAAGAAATGCCCGTGCAGATGCATGGGGTGATGCATCATGGTGCGGTTTATCATGACCAAACGCACCACCTCGCCCTGCTTGATGAGGATGTCGTCCTGCTCGGACAGGGGCTTGTTGTTCAACAGCCAGACGTAGCGCTCCATGTCCCCGTCCAGGGTCAGGCGTATCTCGCGCACCTTGCGCTTATGACCGAAGGCGGTGGGGTGGGTGGCTTTGAGCTGGGCATAGGGGGGCCAGGGCCGCTTGGGGTCCATGCCGTCCTGGGCCAGGCTGGGGGATGAGGCCACGTCCCCGGCCAGGGGCGCGAACTGGTAGGCCCACCTGGTGCCGCTGGGCGGCGGGGGAGGGGCCGTGCTCGCGGCGTGCCCGCCGTGGGCCATGGCCATGGGGGCCGGGCTGGGCTCCATCTTCATGGCCGGAGCCCCGTGGTCCATCTTCATGCCCGCCGCCTCGGCCTTGGGCGGCATGGCCATGTCGCCGTGGCCGCCCATGCCGGGCATTGCCTGGCCCTGGTCCATGGACATGCTCTTCATGCCCATCATGCCGGGCCTGTCGAAGCGGCCAGCCTCCACCAGATCGTCGCCCATGCCCATGGAGCCGGCCGGGGTCAGGGCCAGCAGCTTGCCCAGGGTAAGGTCGCCCATGGTGTAGTAGAGGTTGGGCCGGGGGATGGCCGGGGCGGGGTGGTCCGGTCCCTGGCCCAGCCACAGCGAGGCCCAGGAGGAGCCGTCGTGGGCCGTGGCCCGCAGCTCAAAGGAGCCGCTCGAGGGCAGGGTAACCAGCAGGTCGTAGGTCTCGGCCACGCCGATGAGCAGGCGCTGGTTTTTCAGCGGAACCACATCCTGGCCGTCGGCCGCGATGATGGTCAGAGGGCCGCCCGCGAACTCCACGTAAAAAAAGGTGGTGGACGAGCCGTTGATAATGCGTAGCCGAACGGTCTCGCCGGGCTTGGCCGGTGCCCGGCTGGTGGGCTTGCCGTTGGCCAGGAAACGGTCGTAGGCCACGTCCGAGATATCCATGGCCGGCATGCGCTGCAACTCGCGCTTGAGGTAATCGCCCAGCATGCCCAGCTTGGCCGCGCCGATCATGCTCTGCTTGGAGCCCTTGGCCTGGGCGAACCACTCGCTGCCCCGCTTTAGGGCGCGCATCACCGATGCCGGGTCGTCGTCGGTCCAGTCGGAGAGCACCACCACCAGGTCTCGTGGGGAGGCGTGCCCGTGGCCGCGCGGCTCGATGACGATGGAGCCGTAGACTCCCCGCTGCTCCTGCAAGCCGCTATGGGAGTGGTACCAGTAGGTGCCGCTCTGGCGGATGGGGAACTCGTAGGTGAAGGTGGTCCCCGGCGCGATGGGCGGAAAGCTGATCTCCGGCACGCCATCCATGCCCGGCGGCACCAGGATGCCGTGCCAGTGGATGGAGGTGTCCACGTCCATCTTGTTTTGCACCCGAATGCGGGCCGTGTCACCTTCAACAAAACGCAGGGTGGGGCCGGGGATGCCCCCGTTGATGGTCATGGCCTCCACCGGGGCGCCGGTGATGTTGACCTGCTCTTTGGCGATGGTCAGATGGTAGTCACGCACCGCCGCCGAGGCGGAAATGGGGAGCAGCAATAGGGACAGGAGCAGGGAAATCAAGATGCGGGGCATGGGACGCATGAATGACTCCTTAAATGGTAGTCATTCAAGTATGGGATTGGGGGGGGAAGGTGTCAACGCGGAGCGGTTAGGCTGGAAAAGAGGCTTGTGAGAAAATAGGTTGCCGCCTAAACACCGCTCATTGGCAGGTTGATCTTTACCCAAGCGCGGCTTACTTTCCCCGCCTGTCCTTCCTTCTATCCTTCTTCCAACCAATGTCCTTGGTGATGCCCTTGCGCTTGTAGGGTTTCTCCACGTCCTCCTGGGCCAGGAGGAAGGACCCCGGCATGGTGCCGGGCGTGGGCATGGCCGGGCCGGACGGGGTGGGGGCGGGCTTGGGTTTGGCCGGTTTCTTGGGGATGATGGTTTCGTCTATGGGCGGGCCCATGAGGCAGGAGGCCGGGGCCCAGGCGCACAGGAAGTACTCGCCCCAAGCGGGGAACACCGCCCCCTGGTCCTGAGCCTGGTGGGCCTGCACGGTGACCAGCACCGGTTCGGAGTCGCGTCGCTCTCCCAGCTTCAGGGCCGTTGCCTCGCTGGCGGCCAATATCCAGGGGCGGCCGTCGTGGGCCTCTTCAAGGCCCCGGCGCTTGAGCACCGGCCAGGCCTTGCGCCGCGCCCCCAGGTAGAGGTGGGCCGGGGGGGAGGCGCTGTAGTCGGGAGGCTCAAAGGAGCGCTCGCTCACCCGGATGCGCTTTTCCTCCAGTTCCACCAGCTCCGGGGCCAGGCGGGTGGCCGCGTCGCTGAGCATTCCCTGGCGCAGGCCGCGCCAACCTTCCTCCTGGTTCAGGGCGGCCAACAGCTCCTTGACCGGCACCCAGCCCTGCTCGTCGGGCAAAAGGGCGAACTCCGCCGGGGCCACGCCCAGGGCGTAGCGCAGGATGCGCACCAGGTTGTCTTCTTTTTGGGATTGACGGCGGGCCAAAATCTTAGCGCACCTCTTGGGTGACTCCCTTGGGCGTGACTACATAGTGGACGACCCCTTTGGGGTGCCACACTCTCACCTTCCAGGCGCCGGGGGCGTTGTCCAAAACCTTGACCTCGATGGGGGCCGGGACCTTGAGCTCCTTGGCCAATTTTCCTTGGGGATTCAGGGCCGGGGCGGCTTCAGTTTTTTGAATGGCAGGCTGGGCGGAAGCGGGCGCGAGAGCCAAGACCTGATACACCTGTTGGGCTACCTTGAGGGCCTGCTGGTCATTGCTGTCGATCTGGCGCTGGAAGTGGGCGCCCAGAAAGATGCCCACGATGCAGATGGCGCTCACCAGGGCGATGGCCTCTGAGCTGACCAAACTGCTAAAGCGTCCCATGTCTAGGCCTCCAGACGGAAGGTTACCTTGCCGCCGCAAACGGTCAGCACTGCCCGGCCCGGCATCCTGCGCCCGGCAAAGGCGGTGTTGGCCGACTTGGAGCGCATATTGACTGGGTCCACGTACCAGATTGCCTTGGGGTCGATGACCACCACATCGGCCGGGCCGCCCGCGGCCAGGCTGCCGCCGGGCAGCCCCAGCAAGCGGGCCGGGGCCGCGCTCATGCGATCGATCATGGCCAGGGGTTTCAGCAGGTGCTCGTTCACCAACTCCAGCATGATGCCCAGGGCGGTCTCCAGGCCGGTGACCCCGAAGGCGGCGAAGCCGAACTCCAGCTCTTTTTCCAGCACCGAGTGGGGGGCGTGGTCCGTGGCCAGGGCCTCGATGACCCCCGAGGCCAGGGCCTGACGCACCGCTTCGCGGTCGGCCGCCGAGCGCAGCGGCGGGTTCATCTTGCGGTGGGTGTCGTAGTTGCCCACGTCCTGGTCGCACAGGGCCAGGTAGTGGGGGGCGGTTTCGCCGCTCACCGCCCAGCCGGCCTCCTGGGCGCGCTTCAGGGCGGCCACGCTGCCCGCGCAGGAGATGTGGGCGATGTGCACCCTGGCCCCGGTGAGCCCGGCCAGGGTTAGGTCGCGCTCCACGGCGGCCACCTCGGCCTCGGCGGGTATGCCCGGCAGGCCCAGGGCGGTGGCCATGGGGCCTTCGTGCATGGCCCCACCGGCGGAGAGCGAAAGCTCCTCGCTGTGGCAGATCACCGGCAAATTAAAGCCCGAGGCGTACTCCATGGCCCGGCGCAACAAACGGCTGTCGCTCACCGGGTGGCCGTCGTCGCTCACCGCCACGCAGCCGGCGTCTTTTAGCTCGGCCATCTGGCTGAGGGCCTTGCCCTTGAGGCCGGGAGTGATGGCCCCCACGGGGTAGACCCGGCAGGAACCCGCCTTGCGGGCCCGCTCCAGGATCATCTCGGTCACCGCCGCGCTGTCGTTCACCGGCTCGGTGTTGGGCATTGAGCACACGGCGGTGAAACCGCCCGCCGCCGCCGCGGTGCCGCTGGCGATGTCTTCCTTGTACTCCTGGCCCGGCTCCCGAAGATGCACGTGCAGGTCGATGAGCCCGGGGGCCACCCACTTGTCGGTGCAGTCGATAATCTCGGCCTCGGCGGGAGCCTCAAGCTCCCCGCCCAGGGCGGCGATGGAGCCGCGCTCCAGGAGAAGGTCGCCGGTTTCGTCGGTGCCGCTGGCCGGGCAGAGCAGCCGCCCGCCTTTCAGAAGTATGGGCCTGGGCTGGCTCATGAGGCCTCCGGTCCGATCAAGAGGTAAAGCAAGGCCATGCGCACCGCCACTCCGTTGGCCACCTGATCCAGGATGAGCGACCATGGACCGTCAGCCACCTCGGGCGACAGTTCCACCCCCCGGTTGATGGGTCCGGGGTGCATGATCACCACGTCGGGCTTGGCCGCTTTCATGTGCTTGAGTCCCAGGCCGAAGCGCTGGGCGTATTCGCGCAGAGTTGGGAAAAGCACGTCGGTGAGGCGCTCCTGCTGCACCCGCAGCATGATGATCACGTCCGCCTCATTGACCGCCTCTTCCATGGACCCGGCCACGCTGACCCCCAGGGTCTCAACCGCCGGGGGCAGCAGGGTGCGCGGCCCGTAGACCGTTACCTGGCTGCCCATGGTGTTGAGCCCGATTATGTCCGAGCGAGCCACCCGCGAATGGGTGATGTCGCCGATGATGGACACCTTGAGTCCGTCCAGATGGCCTTTTGCCCGGCGGATGGTCAGCAGGTCAAGCAGCCCCTGGCTGGGATGCTCGTGAGCCCCGTCGCCCGCGTTGATGATGGAGCAGGGGATGTGCCGGGCCAGAAGCTGAGGCGCGCCGCTCTGGGAGTGGCGCATCACGATAAGGTCCGGGCTCATGGCCAAGAGGTTCTTGGCCGTGTCGATGAGCGTCTCGCCCTTGGTGATGCTGCTGGTGGAGGCCGACAGGCTCACAGTGTCCGCGCTCAGGCGCTTGGCCGCGATCTCAAAGGAGGTGCGGGTGCGGGTGGAGGCCTCGTAGAAAAAATGGACTATGGTTTTGCCCCGGAGGGTGGGCACTTTTTTAATGGGCCGGGCGCTGATCTCCCTAAGCGACTCGGCGGTGTCCAAAACGGTGGTGATCTCCTCGGCGCTCACCCCGTAGAGACCCAGCATATTGCGTCGCTTGAGGCTCACAGACCCTCCTTTTGGCAGCGAATTTTGGCGGCGTTGGCCCAAAAAAAACCTCCAAACACCTTTTTGGGTGTGGAGGCCGGTTCGCGGGTTTCACCCGGACCGGGAGCCCCGAAGCTGGGGTTTGCAGCCATGCTCTTTGCCTTGCCGCGCTATAAGTTAACTAACTACTCTTGATAACAAACCCACGCTTTCCTGTCAAGGCGCGGACCCCTTGAAATAAGCGCTCCCGCAATGTCGCTAGACGTACGTTGCGTCCCGTGGTACACCATCGCCATGAGCGGCAAGCTTACCAGCTTCGTTTCCTCCCTACAGCGCAGCCAACGTCTGTCTGCCGAAGTGGTGCACATAGAGGACATTCCCGCCCGAGAACCGACCTATGCCGTGCCCGACCCGCCCCTGCCGCCGGGCCTGACCCGGGCCTTGGCCGCCCAGGGGGTGGAGCGGCTCTATTCCCACCAAGTCGCCGCCCTGACCCTGGTGCGGGCCGGGCGCGATGTGGTCACCGCCACCCCCACCGCCTCGGGGAAGACCCTGGTCTACTCCCTGCCGGTGCTGGAGCGCATCCTGACCGACCCCTCGGCCACCGCCCTGTTCCTGTTCCCTTTGAAGGCCCTGGAGCAGGACCAGATGGCGGCCATCAACCAGTTGACCTTGCACGCGGGCCTGGCTCCGGTGGCCGACATCTACGACGGCGACACCCCGGACGGCCTGCGCCGCAAGCTCCGGCAAAAGCCCCCGCCGGTGATCATCTCCAATCCGGACATGGTGCACGCGGCCATCTGCGCCTTCCCCTCTGCCTGGGACAACTTCCTGAGCCGCCTCAAGTACATAGTTATCGACGAGGTGCACGCCTACCGAGGGGTGTTCGGCAGTCACGTGTCCTCGGTGCTGCGGCGCCTGCTGCGCCTGGCCGCCGCCCGTGGGGCCAGGCCCAGCTTCGTGCTCAGCTCGGCCACCATCGCCACCCCCGGCGAGCACGCCGAGGCCCTCACCGGGCGGCCCTTCGCCCCGGACCAGATCGTGGACTTTTGCGGGGCCCCGGCCGCCGGGCGCTCCTTCGTATTGGTCAACCCCAGCGGGGCGGCCTCCACCACGGCCAGCTACCTTTTGGCCGGGGCGGTGAAGCAGGGCCTGTCCACCATATGCTTCACCAAGAGCCGCATACACACCGAGCTGATTCATACCTGGGTGACTCGGGCCCACCCCGAGCTGCGGGACATGGTGGCCGGCTACCGGGCCGGTTTCCTGCCCGAGGAACGGCGGCGCATAGAAGCCGACCTTTCCGCCGGACGCCTGGCCGGGGTGATAAGCACCAGCGCCCTGGAGATGGGCATCGACATCGGCGGCCTGGACGTGTGTATCCTGGTGGGCTATCCGGGTAGCCAGATAAACACCTGGCAGCGGGGCGGCCGGGTGGGCCGGGCCGGGCGCGACAGCGCGGTGGTGCTGGTGGGCGGGCCCGACGCCCTGGACCAATGGGTGCTGTCCTACCCGGCGGAGTTTTTCGCCCGGCCGGTGGAGGCGGCGGTGCTGGACGCGGCCAACCCCCAGATCGTGGCCAAGCACCTCATCTGCGCGGCGGCCGAGGAGCCCCTGGCCATGGACGACGAGTTTTTGCCGCCCGTGGCGCATCCCGAGGCGGTGCGCCTGGCCATGGAAAATGGCCAGTTGCTTCTGGACGCGGCGGGCACCCGCTACTTCACCTCGCGCAAGCGGCCCCAGCGATTGGTGGACCTGCGCGGGGCGGGGGAGAGCCTGGCCATCGTGGACCAGAAGGGCACCGTGGTGGGCTCCTTCGACGGGGTCAGGGTGTTCAAGGAGGGGCATCCCGGCGCGGTGTATCTGCACCGGGGGCGCACCTACCTGGTCAAGGAGCTGGACCTGGAACATCGCAAGGTGCGGGTGGCCCCCCTCAGGGCCGACTACTACACCCACGCCCGCAGCGACAAGGAGACCGAGATCCTGGAGGAGACCGGGCGGCGGCCGGTGGCCAACTTCCTGGTGCGCAAGGGGCGGCTCAAGGTGACCGAAACGGTGACCGGCTACGAGCGGCGCAGGCTCTCCGGCGGCGACCTCATGGGGGTCTATCCCCTGGACCTGCCACCGCTCACCTTCGAGACCGTGGGCATGTGGATGGACATCGAAGACATGCACCGCCAGGCCCTGGAAAAGGCGGGCCGCCACTTCATGGGCTCCATCCACGCCCTGGAGCACGTGGCCATCGCCATGTTCCCCTTATTCGCCCTGTGCGACCGGGGGGACATCGGGGGCATCTCCATCCCCCTGCACCCCCAGACCGGAAAGGCCGGGGTGTTCATCTACGACGGGGTGGCCGGCGGGGTGGGCCTGGCCGAGCGGGGCTTCGGGCTCATCGAGGAGCTTCTGGAAAAGGTGGAGGAGCTTCTGGCCTCCTGCGACTGCGAGGAGGGCTGCCCGGCCTGCGTGTTCTCGCCCAAGTGCGGCTCGGGCAACAAGCCCCTGGACAAATTGGGGGCCCTGATGCTCACCCGCCTGCTCTTGGGCAAGATAGAGGTGGGCGCGGTGGAGACCTGCGTCGCTCCGCCGCCCAAGGTCATCGCCCCGGCCCCGGCCCGCTCCCTGGACCGGCCCTTGGTCTACGGCGTGTTCGACCTGGAGACCCAGAAGCTGGCCAACCAGGTGGGCGGCTGGGGCAACATCCATCTTATGCGGGTGAGCGTGGCCGTGCTCTACGATTCGGCTCGGGACGAGTTCATCTCCTACACCGAGAAAGAGGTGCCCGCCCTGCTCAAAAGGCTCAGCGAGCTGGAACTGGTCATCGGCTTCAACCACATGCGCTTCGATTACCAGGTGCTAAGCGCCTACACTGCTGTCGACCTGCGCGGGCTGCCCAACCTGGACCTGATGCTGGACGTGCAGCAGTCCCTGGGCCATCGCCTCAGCCTGGACGCCCTGGCCGGGGCCACCCTGGGGGCGGCCAAGACCGCCGACGGCTTAAAGGCGGTGGAGTGGTGGAACCAGGGGCGCATTCAGGAGCTGACCGCCTATTGCCAAGCCGACGTGGAGCTTACCCGCGATTTGTTTTTGCACGGCCAACGGGAAGGGCATCTACTCTATCAACACCGCGACGGCCAGGCCCTGCGGGTGCCGGTGGATTGGTCCTGGCGGAGTCTGAGGGAGCGCTTGGCATGAGCCGCATCCCCGGCACGGAGTGCCCCGCCTGCCTGGAGCGCCTGGGCGAGCAGGCCCTGGCCGGGCTGCTTCTGGAGCCCGCCGACTTGGCCGAGGTGCGCCTGGGCATCGAGCGCATCACCCGGCGCGGCCTGGCCCAGGGCGAGGCCCCGGCCTTTATCGCCAGCGAGTTTTTCGCCTACGTGCGCCAGCGCACCAACGGTGCCGACCCCTTCGCCGCCAAGAAGGCGGCGGACTTCGCGGCGGCGCGGCTGGCCTCCGCCCGTTTGGAGGGCGCGCCGGACACCTTCGCGGCCCGCGCCCGCCTGGCGGTGCTGGGCAACGCCATGGATCATTTCTTTTTGGCCGACACCAGCCGCTTGTGGGAGCAGGGAGGCAGCCTGGATCTGGGCCGGGACGATCTGGCCCTGGCCGAGACGTGCCTGACGCTTGGCGCGCGGGTGGTTGTCCTGGCCGACAACTGCGGGGAGCAGGCCTTTGACCGCATGCTGGCCCAGCACCTGCTGTGGCGTGGCTGCGAGGTGCACTACGTGGTCAAGGCCGGGCCGGTGCAAAACGACCTGAGCCTGGCCGACCTGAACGCGGCCTATGAAAACTTCGGCCTGGGCCGGGTGTGGGGCATAGCTCCCCCGGCGGTGGGCCTGGACCCCGAGGCCGCGCCGGATGAGCTGCGCGAGCTATTGGCCGGGGCCGACCTGGTGGTGGCCAAGGGCATGGGGCATTTCGAGACCCTGGGCTTGGGCCGGGGCATGCTGGAGGCGGGGAGTGCGCCCTGGCCTCTGCTCATGTTGTTCCTGGCCAAGTGCGAGGGCGTGGCCCTTTACCTGCCTTGTGCTTGATGCCGAGGCCGGGCTGCGCTTAGGATGGGCCTATGAGAACCTTCTATACTCAAGCACGCGTCGCCCGTTGGGTCGTCCTCTTGGCTACACTGGCCCTGCTGGCCGGTTGTATCACCACCGGACCACCGCCCACCCCCACACCCCAAAACACCTTGAGGGTGGTGCCCGAGGCTGACTGGCCCCTACTTCTGGACGACCTGGACGCGCGCAGCTTTTTCCAGGCCGCTGAATCGTCCCTGGGCTATTTGCGCAAGGTCAACCCGGACAAGCAGTTCACCTTCGGCCCCTACCGAATGAGCGCCGCCCAGATGGCGGCCATGCTGGATGAGCTTAAGGACCTGCTCTACCGCCGGCCCGACCCGGTGAGTCGCTCCGAGGCCTTGCAGCAAAAGTACGCGCTGCTGGAATCGGTGGGCCGCGACGGCCGGGGCGAGGTGCTCATGACCGGCTATTACGAGCCGATGCTCAAGGCCCGCCGCCAGCCCCAGGGCTCGTTCAAGTACCCGGTGTACGCCATGCCCGAAGACCTGGTGTGGATAGACCTGCGCCAGTTCGGGGAGCAATACCCGGCCAAACGCCTGGTGGGCCAGGTAAAGGGCAACCGGGTGCAGCCCTATCCCGACCGGGAGGCCATCGATTACAAGAAGGTCATCGAGGGCAAGGCCGAGGTGCTGGGCTACGTGTCCGACCCGGTGGAGGTGTTTTTCCTGCACATCCAAGGCTCTGGGCAATTGGAATTCGAGGACGGGGCGCGGCGCCGGGTGGGCTACGCCTCCAGCAACGGCCAGCCCTACCGCTCCATCGGCAAGATGCTCCTGAACAAGAAGCTCATGGAGCCGGGCAGCATGTCCATGCAGGGCATCAAGGCCTTTCTGGAAGCCAACCCTCAATATCTGCGGCAGGTGCTCAGCCACAACCCCTCGTACGTGTTTTTTAGGCCCCTGCCGGTCATCGGGGGGCCCTTGGGATGCTTTGGCCAGCCCCTAACCGGCGGGCGCAGCGTGGCCACAGACCGCCGCCTGTTCCCGGGCCTGACCCTGGGCTACATCACCGGCACCATGCCCGCCACGGGCGGGGGTAGCGAACCCCTGGCCCGTTTCGTGTTCAACCAGGACACCGGCGGGGCAATTCGGGGTCCAGGTCGGCTGGACCTGTTTTTCGGCAGCGGACCCCAGGCCGGGGAGCTGGCCGGGCGCATGAAGAACCCCGGCAAGCTGTACTTTTTCTTTCCTCGTGAGTTGATGAAGCGATGAGGGAGGAGGGCATGGAAAAGCTCATAGGCCGAACCAGGCTGGTTTTGACCCAAGGCGACATCACCCAGGCCGACACCGAGGCTATCGTCAACGCGGCCAACAGCCGCTTGGCCGGCGGCGGCGGGGTGGACGGAGCCATCCACCGGGCGGGCGGTCCGGAGATCATGGCCGAGTGCCGCAAGATAGGCTCCTGCCCCACAGGTGAGGCGGTGATAACCAACGCCGGGCGCCTGAAGACCAAGAAGGTCATCCACACCGTGGGGCCCATCTACCGGGGCCGCCCGGAAGACCCCCGCCTGCTGGCCAACGCCTACCTGAACTCCCTGGACCTGGCGGCCGAGCGCGGCCTGCGCACCGTGGCCTTCCCCAGCCTGTCCACCGGGGCCTATGGCTACCCCTTGGACCAGGCGGCCAAGGTGGCCCTGGAGGCGGTGAGGCAGGGAATTGTAAAAAATTCAGACAAGCTCGACGAAATTCGTTTCGTGCTTTTTGGCCAAGCCGCCTATGACGCTTATGCCCATGCGCTAGACCACATGTAACGCCAAATGAACCTTCTTCGAAGAGAGATTTCCTACTGAAGCGCAAGGGCGCCCCGGCCCAGCTATTTAATAAACCTATGTAAAGAAATGGTAATCATTTGTAAAGAAACGGTAATGATTGTTTGCAACGTCTTGACAACGCAGAATTAATCCATGCATACTTCATAACGTTCGGAAAAACCTAATGTCTGCCCGGATAGCGTGTGATGAGCTGAAGCTTTTCTAGCCAAAGGCTTGACAGAGAAGCTAATTTACATTAAATTGATATTAGGAATGATTATTGGGAGGCAGTGATGGAAAGTCCGGGCAAACTCCGTATGACCACTCAGCGTCAGGTCATAATGGAGGTATTGAAAAGCGTTAAAAGTCACCCAACCGCTGGGGAGCTTTGCAGTATGGTTCGGCGCCGCCTGCCTCGGATCAGCCTGGGAACGGTTTACCGCAACCTGGATATATTGTCCCGCGCCGGGATGCTGCAAAAAATAGACGTGGCCGGCCAGGAAATGCGCTTCGACGGCAACACCATGAATCACTACCACCTACGCTGCATGGAGTGCGGCCGGGTTTTCGATGTGGACATGGACCTGTTGGCCGGTGTGGAAGAGCAGGCTGCCCGTGAATCGGGCTTCCAGGTCTATGGTCATCGCCTGGAGTTCGTCGGGCGTTGCGAGGCCTGCCAGGAGGCCTATAAAACGAGACAATAGCCGACTTTTTCCCGTATATTAATTAAGGAGCATCAACCATGGCCTCCCAGACCCCGTCTGAAGCCAATAAGGTTTTGTCCGTCCTCGCCAAGGCTACGGAGCCTATGGGTAACAAACAGGTGGCCGAGCAGTCCGGCCTGGAGAGCAAGAAGGTTTCCAGCACCATGAACGCCCTCAAAAAAGAGGGCCTGGTGGACTCTCCGGTCCGCTGCAAATACGCCATAACCGCATCGGGCAAAAAGGCCCTCAAGGGCTAGCCCATACTTTTTAGTCGCTCACTACAACTTCTGAGCTAATTCTGGAGGATCTCTTTATGTCCAGCTTGGTGGGCAGCCAAACCGAGAAAAACCTGCTAACCGCCTTTGCCGGTGAATCCCAGGCCCGCAACCGCTACACCTATTTCGCCTCCCAGGCCATGAAAGAGGGCTACCGGCAGATTTCCGAGATATTCACCGAGACCGCCAACCAGGAAAAGGAGCACGCCAAGCGCTTCTTCAAGTTCCTGGAGGGCGGCGAGGTGGAGATAGTCGGTGCTTTCCCGGCGGGCGTGGTCGGCGCAACGGTGGAAAATCTCAAGGCCGCCGCGGCCGGTGAAAACTACGAGTGGGGCCAGATGTACCCCGACTTCTCCAAGGTGGCCGCCCAGGAGGGCTTCGAGGAGATCGCGCGGGTGTTCAAGCACATCGCCATGGCCGAGCAGTTCCACGAGAAGCGCTACCTGGCCCTGGCTTCCAATATCGAAAAAGGCATCGTGTTCAAGCGTCCCGGCCCGGTGGTCTGGCGCTGCTTGAACTGCGGCTACGTCCACGAAGGCGAAGAGGCTCCCCACGAGTGCCCAGCCTGCGCCCATCCCCAGGCCCATTTCGCCCTGATTTGCGAAAACTGGTAAATGGCGCTTACCATATACAGTAAGACGAAAACTGACCTGAACTAGTTTTACAAGGAGGCGACCCATGGCCGAACAAAGGCTGCAAGTCTATAAATGCGAAGTATGCGGCAACATCGTTGAGTTGCTGATCGTAGGCGGCGGCGAGCTGGTCTGTTGCGGCCAGCCCATGGTGCTGCAAAGCGAGAATACCGTGGACGCGGCCAAGGAAAAGCATGTCCCGGTGATCGAGAAGGTGGACGGCGGCTACAAGGTGAAGGTGGGCAGCGTGCCCCATCCCATGGAGGCGGAGCACTACATCCAGTGGATCGAGCTGGTGGCCGGCGACAAGGCCTATATGGAGTTCCTGAGCCCCGGCCAGGCCGCGGAAGCGGTTTTCAAGGTTGATGCCCCGGCTGTGACCGCCAGGGAATATTGCAATAAGCACGGACACTGGAAAGCCGGCGCCTAAAGGCGGCCTGGAGAGGAGCTATAATATGAAAAAGTACGTTTGCGGCGTATGTGGCTACGTTTACGACCCGGCCAAGGGCGACTCCGACGGCGGCATCGCCCCGGGAACGGCCTTTGATGACTTGCCCGACGACTGGTCTTGCCCGGTTTGCGGAGCCTCCAAGGATCAGTTCGATCCGGAAGACTAAAGCATCCAGGGGCCGGGCCCCGTGGTCCGGCCCTTGTTTTGTAATTCCGGCATTAGGCGGAACTAACTTAGAGAGCATGGCCTGTTATGAAACCGGTTGAAATAAAGGACAATATTTTCTGGGTGGGGGCCGTGGACTGGAACATCCGCGACTTCCACGGCTACTCCACCTACAAGGGCAGCACCTACAACGCTTACCTGGCCAAGGGCGAAAAGGTGGCCCTTTTCGACACGGTCAAGAAGCCGTTCTACCTGGACCTGGTCCACCGGCTGCACAACGTGATCGACCCCACCGAGATCGACTACCTGGTGGTCAACCATCTGGAGCCGGACCACTCCGGTTCGCTCAAGGACACCATTGAGGCGGTCAAGCCGGAGAAGATTTACACCTCGGTGATGGGTGCCAAGGCCATGGCCGGCTACTACAAAATCGACAACTGGCCCATCGAGACGGTGAAGACCGGAGACGTCCTGAGCCTGGGCAAGCGCAGCGTCCATTTCCTGGACGCGCGCATGATCCACTGGCCGGACAGCATGTTCTCCTACATTCCCGAGGAGAAGCTGCTGATCTCCAACGACGGCTTCGGTCAGCACTGGGCCACCAGCGAGCGCTTTGACGACGAGGTGGACAATGGCGAGTTGATGCGCCAGGCGGCCAAGTACTACGCCAACATCCTGATGTTGTACTCGCCGCTGATCGCCAAGCTTTTGGAAAAGGTGGCCGAGTTGGGCCTGGAGATCGACATGATCGCTCCGGACCACGGCCTGATCTGGCGCAAGGACCCAGGCCAGATCATCAAGGCCTACCAGACCTGGAGCCGGCAGAAGTCCACGGCCAAGGCGTTGGTGATCTACGACACCATGTGGCACAGCACCGAGGCCATGGCCAAGGCCATCTACGACGGCATCCTGGACCAGGGCGTTTCGGTGCAGCTGATGAACCTGGCCTGCACCCACCGCAGCGACGTGCTCACCGAGGTGCTGGACGCCAAGGCCCTGGTCTTCGGCTCGCCGACCTTGAACAACGGCATGTTGCCCCGCATGGCCGAACTGCTGCACTACATGCGCGGCCTCAAGCCCACGGACAAGATCTGCGCCACCTTCGGCTCCTACGGCTGGAGCGGCGAGGCCCCCAAGATGATGGCCGCCCAACTGGAAGAGATGAAGCTCAACCTCATCGACGAGCCGATTCGGACCATGTGGGCGCCCAACCACGACAGCCTGAAACCCTGCCGGGAGTTGGGCCAGAAGATAGGCAAGGCGGTGGTGGATGCCAATCTGCCCCCCTCTTGCCGCTCCATCTACTGCGGGGACTAGCAACCCGGCATGGCCGGGAAGGCCGTTTCCCGGCGGCGGGTGCGCCAGCTGCTGGCGGCCGAGGACTTCGCGGCTTCTCTTAGGGAGCTCAGGGCCATGCCGCCCGAGCAGGCCCTCAAATACTTGCAGGCTGGTTTGCCTGCCTCGCAACCAATGCTCAAATGGCGGGCGGTCATGGCCCTGGGACAAGTAACCCAGGGCTTGGCCGCCCGCGATCTTGAAGGGGCCCGCGATTTCGTGCGCCGCCTGCTCTGGTGCCTCAACGAAGAGAGCGGGGCGGTGCCCTGGGGTGTGGCCGAGGCCCTGGGCGAGATATTGGCCAACTCCCCGCAGCTGGCCCAGGAGTACGCCAACCTTCAACTCTCCTATATCTGGTACCAGGGAAACTTTTTGGAGTTCGGGCCGCTGCTCAGCGGCGCGGTGTGGGGAGTGGGGCGCTTGGCCTCGGCCCAACCCAAACTGGCTCAAGGCTGCTGCGCCCTGGAGCGCCTGTTGCCCTTGCTGGCTTGGCCGGAGGCCTCGGTGCGGGGAACCGCCGCCTGGGCCTTGGGGAACCTGGGTGACGGGCAGGCTGTGGGGCACCTGGAAAAACTGGCCCACGACCAAGAACGGTTGGAGATATGGGACGCTGGCGATCTTCGCCAAACCTCGGTGGCGGAACTGGCTGGAGAAGCCATTAATAAAATAATAAAAGCAAATAATTAAATTAATTTAACAATAAATAACTTTAGCATTAAATTCTGATGCATTTACGGATTTTAAGAAGGCTGTTCCCCGGAATTCCTCACTACACTTCAAACGGATTTTCTCCCAAAAAAGGCGACTCTTGCGCTTGACGGGCAGGGGCTGTTGGGCTACTGTCGTTGTATACGAAATACGCATAGCACTCATTCCGACTAGGCAGCAAGCGGGAGTACAGTCGTGGCCAAGCAACCCCAAAGCAGCTTCCGCCGCCCATCCCTGGGGCAGGAAGTCACCCAACATCTCAAGCGTCAGGTGGTGATAGGCGAGTTGAAGCCGGGGCACCGGTTGGTGGAGGAACGCCTGGCCAGGGACCTGGGCATCAGCCGCACCCCGGTGCGCGAGGCCCTGCACCGCCTGGAGCAGGAGGGCGTGCTGTCCAAGCGCCCCCGTGGCGGCTACGAGGTGCGCCCTCTGACCCCCGAAGAGGTGAGCGACGCCCTGGGGGTGCGCTCGGCCCTGGAGGGATACGCTGCGGAGTTGGCTTCGCGCCAGGCCCCCGAGGGGGCGGTGGACAAGCTGGAAGCCAACGTGGACGAGTTTGAGAAGGCCTTGGACCAGGGCGACGAAGAGCGCCTGGTTGAGTTCAACAGCCAGTTCCATCTACTGCTCTACGAGGCGGCCGGCTCGCCCCTGTTGCTGCGTCTGCTGGGCGAGTTGCAGGAAGTGGTGGAGCGCATCTCCCGGGCCATAATCTCCAACATGGACGCAGGCAAGTGGTCCACCAAAGACCACCGGGCCATCATCGCGGCCATCAAGGCGGGGGACGGCGAAACCGCCTACCGGCTGGCCCGGGACCACGTGGCCCACGGGGCGGATTGGATCGTCTCGCGCATGATCGACCAGGAACTGGAACTATAAGCCCTCAGGGCAGGTTGGAATAAGCAATGGAAACCGCGCTGGTCTGCCTGTACGTGGGCGGAGGTTTGCACATCGGCTGGGCCGTCTTTCACTTTTTATTCCCCCGCATATTCAAGTGGCAAAAGGCCTTGGAGCCCCTGGACTCCCTAAACCGCAGCATCATGCAGGTCTTGAACCTGTGCCTGACCTTTTACTTCGTGGTGGCCGCCTATTTGTCCCTGGTCTTTGCCCACGACCTTCTCAACACCCCCCTGGGGCGCAAGCTGGTGGCGGTGTTCGCGGCCTTTTGGCTGTTGCGCCTGGGCCTGCAGCAGCGCTTTTTCCGGGTAGTGCACCCGGTCAGCCTGCTCATGTCCGCCGCCTTTTTGTTGACCATGCTGGCCTACGGCATACCTTTGATAATCGCGGGACGCTAAGGACGACAAGAACACTTTTTCATCGAGGACAACATGGCCGACATCTTCACGCCCTGGAAAATCAAGGACCTGACCATCCCCAACCGCTTGGTGCGCAGCGCCACCTGGGAGGGTCTGGCCGACGACGACGGCGCGCCCACCCATGAGCTGATCAACGCCCTGGCCGACCTGGCCGAAGGCGGGGTGGGTCTGATCATCACCGGCTACGCCTATATATCTCCCGAGGGCCTGGGCCTGCCCAAGCAGACCGGGGTGCACATCGACGCCATGGTGGGTCCCTTGACCCGCATCAGCGACGCGGTGCACAAGGCCGGGGGGCTGGTGGCCATGCAGATCGTGCACGCCGGGGGCCAGACCAAGTCCAAGTGGATCGGGAGGCAACCGATGGGCCCCTCGGCCATGGTGAACCTGGCCTATAAAGAAGAAGTGGCCGCGATGAGCCTCATGCAGATCGAGGACACCATAGACGCCTTTGCCATGGCCTCCGCCAGGGTCAAGGCTGCGGGTTTCGACGCGGTGCAACTGCACGGGGCCCACGGTTACCTCATCAACCAGTTCCTCAGCCCGGCCACCAACCAACGGACCGACGACTACGGCGGAAGCTCAGCCAACCGGGCCCGCTTCGCCTACGAGGTGCTGGCCACCGTCCGCCAGGCGGTGGGGCCGCGCTACCCGGTTTTCATCAAGCTGAGCAGCGAGGACTTCGTGGAAGGCGGCCTGCCCCTGGAAGAGGGCGTGGCCGTGGCCCAGGGATTGTCCAAGCGGGGCATCGACGCCATAGAGGTGAGCGGAGGCGGACCGGCCTCGGGCAAGCGCTTATCGCCCTCGCGAGTGGTCAAGGAGGCCTCGGACGAAGGCTACTTCCTGCCCAACGCCGTGGCCATCAAGAAGGTGGTGTCCTGTCCGGTGATCTGCGTGGGCGGGTGGCGCAGCCGGGCCGAGGTGGAAAAGGCCCTGGACCATGTGGACGCGGTGGCTCTGAGCCGCCCCTTCATCCGCCAGCCCGACCTGGCCAACCGCTGGAAGGCGGGCGAGGAAAAGGCCTCCTGCATCTCCTGCAACCAGTGCTTCAGCGTGGGCATGAAACAGGGCCTGGGCTGCGGCCAGGAGCTGAAGGAGCAGGAAAAAGAGCAGGGCTAGCAGCAATCGCTAAAATAATTGGAGGCTCCGACACCTGGCCGGGGCCGCTTTTATTTGGCGCTGCGCCCCTGGGTGTAGGCCCCCACCATTTGGCTGCGCAAATCCCCGACCTCGGCCAGGGCGGCTTCGACTCGGGCAAGCTCCTCGGCGGGCATCACCCGTTTGAGGTGGCCACAGACGTAGTGCAAGCAGGCGTAGGGCCGGGCCAGCCAGGGCAGTTCGCATCCCGCCTCGCCCAGGAAAGGGCAGGCTTGCAAACGGGCGGTGGGGAAGGGCACTCCCTGCGGCGCCAGCACGGCCATGAGGATGAGGTCGGCGGTGTCCAGCAGGCCCCGGCGGCTGATGCGCACGCAGCAGGGACGGGAGCAGGAGGGGCACAGATGGGGGCAGTGGCGGGCGAAGACCCGCCGGGGAAGTTCCAGGGTTTGGGAGATTTGGGCGGCCAACTCCCGGGCCGGTCGCTGGGCCGGTTCGGCCAGTTCCCCGGCCAGTTCACGCTGCCGGCGCTGCCAACGCCGGGGGCTGAAAGGGAACTTGCTCAGGCTAATAGTTTAGCCCCACCCTGCTGCGCACCAGGTCCAGGGTCTGAACGGCCACAGCGCGGGTCTTGTCCGCTCCCTTGGCCATGACCTGGCGCACGTAGTCCAGGTTGCCCGCCAGTTCCTCGCGCTTGGCGCGGTAGGGCGCGAAGTACTCCCACATGCGGGCGAACAGCTCTTTTTTCACCTCGCCGTAGCCCATGCCGCCCGCCCGGTAGCGCTCGGCCAGGGCCGCCTTCTCCTGGGCGTCCATGAACAGGCTGACCAGGGAGAAGACGTTGCACTTGGCCGGGTCCTTGGGGTCTTCCACCGGGGTGGAGTCGGTGACGATCTTCATCACCTTTTTCTTGAGGTACTTCTCCGGCGCAAAGATTTCCAGGGTGTTGCCGTAGCTCTTGGACATCTTCTGGCCGTCGATGCCGGGGATGACCGCGGTGTCTTCCTCGATCCAGGGCTCGGGCACGGTGAAGGTCTCGCCATAGGCGTTGTTGAATTTGATGGCGATGTCCCGGGTGATCTCCAAATGCTGCTTCTGGTCCTTGCCCACCGGCACCGCGTCGGCCTGGTAGAGCAGGATGTCGGCGGCCATCAACACCGGATAGGAGAACAGGCCGTTGTGGGGCTGGAAGCCCTTGGCGATCTTGTCCTTGTAGGAGTGCGCCCGCTCCAACAGCCCCACCGGGGTGTGGTTGTTGAGTATCCAGGTTAGCTCGCAGACCTCGGGCACGTCGCCCTGCACCCAGAAGAAGGCCTTTTCCGGGTCCAGGCCCAGGGCCAGGAAGTCCAGACAGGCATTCATGGTGTCGGTCCTGAGCCGGTCGCCGTCAAGGACCGTGGTAAGGGCGTGCAGGTTGACCACGAAACAGAACAGGGTGTGCTCCTGTTGGAAGCGGATCATACGCTGCATCATGGCGAAGTAGTTGGCTATGTGTAGGGTGCCCGAAGGCTGAATACCCGAAAGAACTCGCATTTGCCTGGTCCTCCTGGTGCGGTTGCGGATCACCCAGGCAATATACCCAAGGGGGCGGGGGGCGTCAACGCGCGAGGCACTAGCCCAATCCCATCTCCTCCCGCAACCGGGCCGATAGTTGGTTAATCATGGCAAAGGCCTTTTCCACGGTCTTGGTGCCGTCGGGGTTGACCAAACAGCAGGTGGCCGGAGACAGCAGCCCCTGGGCCACCAACTGGTCGCGGTCCAGGCCGCGCCGCTCCAAAAAGCTCCACATGTCCATCAAGAGGTTGTAGAGGCTGTCCATGCTCTCGGCTTCAAAGGGCTCCACGTTGGTGGGAGTGAGGCCCCACACCAGGACCCCGCCGCGGTCCAGGAAGCGCTTGATGGCCCCGGCGTAGGAGGCGAATATCTCGCCGTTGGAGTACACGTCCAACGACAGCACGTCTATGTCCAGGTTCAGCAAAAAATCCCAATCCGGGTTGCCGCAAAGGTGCACCCCCCGAGGCCGCTCGATGGAGGCGAAGAACTGCTCCAGGTCCTTATGGGCCTGGGTGTCGGAATAGCCGGACAGGGCGCTGAAGATGAACTGGAGCCCCGGCTCGTCGATGAACATGAAGGCGTTGGGGTTGATCTGCTTGAGGCGCGCCAGCTGCTCGTTGACCCGCCGGGCCATCACCTCCAGCAAAAACGGCCGCACCGTGTCGTCAAAGAGAATAGGGCGATCGTCCTGGTCCTTGACGTTGAGCCCGAAGCTGATGGGCCCTTCCAGCTGCCCCCGGATGGCCGGGCGCTCAGCCAGGTCCATTTCCAAAAACTTGTGGTACACGACCGAGTACTGGGGCGATATGTCGAAATAGCCCGGCTCGTCAAAATGGGCCATGGTCTCTTCGAACTCGGCAAGGAACTTGTCCATGGAAAAGGACAGGGTCTGCTTTTCCAGGTCCACCACCGTGCCGGGGAAGTGCTCCGAGGCCTGCACGTACATGTCCTCGTAGTAGTTCACATGCGGCAGTTGGGGCCAGAAGGGTATGTCCAGGCTCAGGGCCATCTCCAGGGCGCGGTCCACGTCGCGGTGAGGCATCACGGCCATGGCCGTGGTCAGCAGGTTGCCGGGTATGGGCATGGGCAGGCCTTTCTAGGGCTCGGAGTTGGTTGGTTTGTCAGGACCTGGTTGTAAATACTGGCTCCTGATGGCGGTGAGATACTGCCAATGGGTCTTGCGCTTCAAAGGCATGCGCAACTCCATGCAGCAGTCGGCGCACAGGGCCTGAGCGCCGTGCCGGTACTCCTGCCCCGGCCTGATCTGTCTATGGCAGCGATCGCATCGCATGGGCTTTAGTTCTGTTTTCCCTTCCACGACATCGGTGGTTTGGTGTTGCCCGTGGCTCCTGGGAAGTGGGGGGCCACGTAGGCCTTCTTGTTCTCTTTTATAAGGTGGTCGGCCTCCTGGTGGAACTTAACGAAGCGCTTCTTGCACTCGTAGAAGCCGTGCCACCAGGAGTAGTCCGGGGCCATCATGGCCGCGCCCATGCGGGCCCGCCGGCCCTCATGGTGC
>Ga0180016_100154_pt1 | contig 23421 bp, 24 predicted proteins | sample KR46_M_MetaG_FD_129673 | JGI IMG/M metagenome (GOLD analysis project Ga0180016, IMG submission 129673) | Groundwater microbial communities from the Olkiluoto Island deep subsurface site, Finland - KR46_M_MetaG | ecosystem: Environmental > Aquatic > Deep subsurface > Groundwater | place: Finland... | reverse complement strand
TGATACAAGAGACTTGTGGACATGATGGGGCTCCTCCTCGATGAAAATAGCTAACATCAAAGAGGAAAACCTGATTGTCCACTTCATTGCAACTCATCCAGGTACCCAAGATCCGGATGAACCGATTTTAAGTCATGGGCGATACTGGCAGCCGCCTGCCCCATGGCAACCATTCTGGCATGCAGGGCTTGTTCGGCCTTCAGCTTGAGGTCCCGATCCCTAATCCAGCCCAGGATTACCGAGAAAACTATGAAGATAGCCACTTGGGTAAAGTTGCTTACATAGTAGGCGGTGATCTGGCTTGAGGAACGAAAGGCCAGAGGCAGATATACCGCGGCCGTGAAAAGGGAAAAAATAAAGCCGCCTTTCATGCCGAACCAAAAGGCGGCCAACACTATAGGAACGAGATATAGCTCCCTATAAATTAGGTGCTCTATTCCTTTTGCGTGGGGAGTCGAGTAATGCAGAATGCTGATCAGGGTAATAAGTCCCGCTATCAGTAACAGCTTCCGTTTGTTTGGTTTTTTATCAAGGGGGACCATGATTAACGCTCGTCACGGCATGTAAGGCGCGGCCAGTAAAAATGGCATCCTTTTGGGTAGCTCCGATCCAACAAATGAATGCCTTTAACTGGTCAATTAATTTTCCTCAAGGTCTTTTTTCATGCGCAGGTACTGTTCACGGTCGATTTCGCCGGAGGCGTATCTCCGCTTGAGAACCTCCTGAGCACTTTCGCCTCGTCCCATCCCCTGGGAATCACTACTCTTGGTTGCCCATTTGATGCCGTAATAGATGGCCACGATGACCAATATCCAAAAAATGATCATTAAGGATCCCCCCATCCATCCTCCTCCCCACATCATGTGAGGCCCCCAGTAATTACCGGATCCTGCTGTCTGCTGAGCCCAAGAATCCGTAGGGAACCAAAAAGCAATGCCCAACGCAATAACCATCATTTTTTCCATAAACTGACGCATTACCAATACCTCCTCTGGTTTTTGCCACCTGGTTACAAAGCGAGATTTCCCCAGTTACGCTGGTCCCTGAATCGCGGACACTCCTAATGGCAACTGGGGCCGCCCTCGCCGAACTCCTTTTCATTTGCCTTGGCCAGGCGATCCAGAAAACGGCCCCACCAGCCCTTGGGCTTGGCGCAGCAGGGCTCGGCCAGGAACTTGTCCCGGCAGCCTGGGGCGCAGAAAAAATAGAGCTTACCGTCCCGCTCAGTAACCAAGTCGGTCTTGTGGGTATCAACCGGCATCTGGCAGATGGGGCAGGGTTCGGTTCGTTGTATGGTCTGAGACATGTCGCCCTCCTTTTAAGGGGAGGAGATGGCCCGGGCCCGTAGGCCCGGACCATCAGGGAAAGGTTATCGTATCGGATTGACGGTGGTGCCGTCGGGCCTGGCATTGCCACGCCCATAGCCGGGGTTGGGAGCAGTCCCGTAGCCCGGGCCCTGGTCGTAGCCCCGGCCGGCGCCGTTATCATAGCCTTTGTGCTGGCCCCGCTGGTTGGAGCCGTAGCCGGGGTTCATGGCGCCGGGGCCGTTGAAGCCCGAGCCTCCACCCATGTGGTATCCAGGCTGCATGCCCTGACCGCCCCAGCCGTTACCATAACCACCGCCCATGCCGTATCCACCGCCCATGCCGCCGCCCATGGCCATCACGCCAGCGGCAAGGCCCAGGGTGAGGATCGCGGCCAGAATGAATATGCTTGCACTTCTCATGGGAAGCCTCCCTTAAAGTAAAGTATGGTTTGGCTTCTAAGAAATGCACTGTGCATGCCAACTTGCGGTAAAATCAGCTTAACTCACCCATAGCCTACTATAACGGTAGGTTGTTGCCGCTCGATGGAAATTGCTTTCCGCGTTGCCTCCGGCTGGGCGCGAACATATTTCGCACCCTGGCCGGGGGCTGCGGAGTTTTTACACGCGGGGTCTAACGAAGGCCCCAGCCCTTGAGCTGCTTCTTCTGCTCCGGAGTCAACAACTTTTCCACCTGCTCCAAATAGTCAATACCCGCCAGAAAAAGCTCGGCCTTTAGCTCGGCCTGCTGGGTGAATAGCTTCTTGACCTTGGCCGCGTCCACCTTGCCCTGTCCGGCCAAGTTGAGCAGCTCCAGGCGCTGCTGGAACAGCTTGCTCCTGAGCTGGGCCATCTTCTCGAGACGTTGGTAGGCCAAGCCGCGCACCTTTTCCCACTGCTGAGGGCTCAGGTTGAGGTAGGGCAGCATGCGTCCCATGCCCATCATGCCACCGCCATAGCCGCCCATATCCATCATGCCCATGCCGCCGCCGAAGCCGCCGCCCATCATGTGGCCCATCATCATGCCCATCATGCCGCCGCCACCGCCCATGCCACCACCAAAGCCGCCACCATAGCCGCCCATGCCCATCATGCCCATGCCGCCGCCGTAACCGCCGCCGCCCATCATCATCCCGGGGCCGTAACCGCCGCCATAACCCGGCCCCATCATGCCGGGACCGTAGCCTGGGCCGTAACCGGGTTGTTGCGGCTGGCCCTGCTGCTGCGTCTGATAAGGCTGCCTCATCATGCCTTGGCCGCCCATCTGGGCCCAGGCCATGCCGGCCGCCAAGATCAGGGACAACGCCACCATGCAAACCATCAAAAGTTTTTTGGACATATCCGAACCTCCTTGCTTTGGGTCATCAGGAAGCGGCCATGATGAGCCGGGTCCCATCAAATATCGATCTTTAAAAACCTGGCGTTTATAGCCACGATCACCGTGGACAAGGACATGAGCACCGCGCCCATGGCCGGGCTGAGCAACACACCCCAGGAGATCAGCACCCCGGCCGCGAGGGGAATGGCCAGGGCGTTGTATCCGGTGGCCCAGAAAAGGTTCTGGAGCATCTTGCGGTAGGTGGCCCGCGAGAGCTCGATCAGGGCCAGGGCGTCCAGGGGGTTGCTTTTGACCAGCACTATGTCCGCTGTCTCCACCGCCACGTCGGTGCCCGCCCCGATAGCGATACCCACGTCCGCCTGAGCCAGGGCCGGGGCGTCATTGACCCCGTCGCCGGTCATGGCCACCTTCCAGCCCCGGGACTGCACCTCCTTGACCTTGGCCGCCTTTTCCTCGGGCAACACCTCGGCGAAGAAGTCATCCAGGCCCAGCTCGTCGGCCACGGCCTGGGCCACCTTGCGGTTGTCCCCGGTGATCATCATCACCTTGATGCCCATTTCCTTGAGCCGGGCCACAGCTTCTTTGGACTCGGGCCGCACCATGTCGGTGAGGGCCACCGCCCCCACCGGCTGGCCGTCCACCAGCACAAAGGCCAGGGTTGCGCCTTTTTCCTCGGCCGATGACAACTTGCCATCGGGGTAGCTCAAGGACTCTTCCTTAAGGTAGCGTGGGCTGACCACCATGACTTGGTGGCCCTCCACTGTGGCTTGGGCGCCCTTGCCGGGTATGGCCTTGAAATCTTCAGGCTGGGGGTGCCCCTCTGCCGCCTCGGCAATGGCCTGGGCGATGGGGTGTTCGGACTGCGACTCCACCGCGCCGGCCAGGGCCAGCACCCGGTCCTCATCGAACTCCTCGTTGAAGCTCACCACCTGGTCCACCCCGAACTCACCCGTGGTGAGGGTACCGGTCTTGTCGAACATGATGGCCTTGATGTTGCGGGCCTGCTCAAAGGGGGCGCGGTTGCGGATCAGGAATCCGTTGCCCGCCGCCAGGGCGGTGGATACCGCCACCACCAGAGGCACGGCCAGACCCAAAGCATGGGGGCAGGTGATGACCATCACCGTGACGGTACGCTCCAGGGCGAAGGCGAAGTCCACCGCGCTAAAGACCAACCAGGCGGCCAAGGTGAGACCACCCGCGCTTAAGGCGATATAGGTGAGCCACTTGGCCGCGCTGTTGGCCAGGTCCTGGGTGCGGCTTTTGCTCTCCTGGGCCTGCTCCACCAGCTTGATGACCTGGCTAAGGAAAGAGGCCTCGCCGGTCTTCTGTACCTCCACCTTGAGCGAACCCTCGCCGTTAATGGCTCCGCCGATGACCTGGTCGCCGGCCTCTTTCTCCACCGGCTTGGACTCGCCGGTTAACATGGCCTCGTTGATGGAGGAGGCCCCGTCAATGACCTCGCCGTCCACCGGAATCTGCTCGCCCGGCTTGATGAGCACCTTGTCGCCCTGCACCAACTCGCTCACCGGCACCTCGCTGGTGGAGCCGTCCTCGGCCAGCTTGTGCGCCTCCTTGGGCACCAGCTTGGCCAACTCCTCCAGGGCCCGCGAGGCGCCCATGACCGAGCGCATCTCGATCCAGTGGCCCAGCAGCATGATGTCGATCAGGGTGGCCAGCTCCCAAAAGAAGACCTTGCCCTTGAGCCCCAAGGCCACCACCCCGGAGTAGGCGTAGGCCACGGTGATGGCCAGGGCGATGAGGGTCATCATGCCCGGGCTGTCCTGCTTTACCTCGTCCACCAGCCCCTTGAGGAAGGGCCAGCCGCCGTAAAAGAACAAGAAGGAGGCCAGGGCCAGCAGCACGTAGCTGTCACCCGCAAAGCTCAGGACTTGACCCAGGCCAAGAGCGGACTGGATCAGGGGCGACAGAGCCAGGATGGGCATGGTGGCGGACAGGGATACAAAGAATCTTTTGCGAAAGTCCGCCACCATGTGGGCGTGGTGGGAGGCGTGTCCGCCGCCTCCGCCGCCGTGGCCCTGGTGACCCGCGTGTTCGCCGTGGCCTTGATGCCCCCGGTGAGCTTGGTGATCCGAACCGTGTTGTTCAGCTTGGTGGCCGTTGTCGTCGCCATGTTGCATGTGGTCGTGGGAGTTCATTCCCTTGTCCGTCTCGGAATGGATTTGGTCTCTCCTTTACTTCGAGCATCCCCCGGAGGCAAAAAATGAAAAACCACCAGTCGCTTAGTTCGCTTGGCCAGCAGATAATCGGTAATTACCAAGCCTCACTCAAGTTGAGGCTCCTCCAGGGTATGCAAACATCAGAAATAGGTGAGGCTGGTGTAGGCGGGACCGGAGACTCTCAATCACCTTGGTTATAGTATAAATGGATGGCGGAGCTGAAGCAAATCGGCGAAAAGGCGATCTATACGCTGGCCTGTTTCATCACTCGGGTGAAATTCGGTGCTTTGGCCTGCCAACACAAATCGGATTAATCGTAAATATACAAGAGTGTTATTTTTGCTAAGCACACTGTACTGGAGCTGTGCATGGCGCGGTCTAAGCTTACATTAGCAACCTGTGCCCATACTAGTGAGCAGTACGTTGCAACTGGACTGGTTCAGTAACTATCTAGCTAAAAAAATATTAGGGTAATTTAGTCCGCCTCGGCCATACTGACTGATGTAGCCGTTTGTGCTTTGCCTTATGGTCCGATTATAGCCAACCTCAATGAACTCGAAGACGGCCCGGCGTATGTCCTCTCGGGTGGCGAAGCTTAAGTCGTAGGGAAGTGCCATAGTTAAAATTGGACGATGCACTGATTAGCACGCCTCGTCTCCCCCGCGCCAGTTACTTATCCTGCCGCTGCCTAGATTGCAGATATGTGGCCAGGTTGGCCTCGGTGTTGGTGATATTGAGCTTGCGGCGGATGTGCTCCCGGTGACGGTTTATGGTGGCCGGGGATACTCTGCGCATTTGGGCGATCTCCTTGGTGCGGAGGCCGTTTCGGATCATGTTGCAGATGGCCACCTCGGTGGGGGTTAGCGACAGGTAGGCCTGGGAAAGCTCGTTCACAAAAGGTGAGGCGATTTCCTTTAGATTCTCCTGCAACAGCTCCACATAATGTCGTTTACCCCGGGGCAGTTCCATGGCCAGGGCGTGCAGAATGGGCATGATGATCTTGTCCACGTTTATCTGCACGTTACGGCTGATTTCCTGTTTCTCCTCCTCGATTCGTGCCAGCACCGCGCGCAAGGCCGCATTGGTCTCCTTCAAAGCCTCGCGCTCCACAGTGAGCTGACGGTTCATATCCTGCAGCTCGTTCTCGACCGCAATACGCATGGCCGCCCCACCGATGCGCTCGGCCACCGCGTCCAAGAGGATGCGCTCCTCCCTTAAGAAGGGCCCCTCCTCGGCCGGGGGGCATTCCTCCAGATAAAAGATGGCCACCTCCCCCACCGGCTCCTTGTACATTTTTATGGGCGAGGCCTGGCGCCACTGGGTTACCTGGAAGCCCTCGCTCTTGTAGGTGCTCCCTTCAAATTCGATACGGGCGCAGGCGATCTCCGGGTACTGCCAGGAATAGGGCAAGTACTCCACGACATCCTTGAGCAGATCCTCCACCGAATCGGGGTGCCTTTCGGCCAACTGGGAAATGCCGTAAAGGCAGTTCAACTCCTTGATGCGCTCGCGTAACGCGTTCTCGACCTTGGTGTGTTCGGTTTCATTGCTGAAGGGGATGCGCCATAGGCGAGACAGGTTGCCTATCTGATGATGGGCACTGTGGCCAGCCAATCTTTTTGTTGCCATATTAACGCTTTACAATCAATTGCCCTTGCGGGGCCAATAATTAGTCTGTGTAATCCATATGCAATGTATATGCACTACTAGTGCATATATCGTATAGGCATTTATTGGGCAACTTTACTGTATATACTCCCGGACACCATGCCATTTAACCTACCGCCAGTCAAACCAAAACCACTACTCGTTAAATGGGAGTAACCATGCAGCCACAACCGCTGGAAACCCTATTGGAGGGGCGGCGCAGCCAGCCCCATCAGCTAATAGAGGTGTTGCAGGACGTGCAGGCCCAGTACGGATACATCTCCGAGGAGGCCATACGCACCATATCCAAGGAGTTGGGGGTCCCATTGGTGGACGTGTACAGCGTGGTCTCCTTTTACAAGGCCTTCCACCTGAATCCCCGGGGCAAGAACGTGATCACAATGTGCACCGGCACCGCCTGTCATGTGCGCGGGGCCAAGCTCCTGTTGAATCAGGCCATCAGCCAGCTGGGGGTGCAGCCCGGGGACATGACCGACGACAAACTTTTTACCATCGAGCACGTCAACTGCCTGGGAGCCTGCGCCCTGGGTCCGGTGGTCACCGAGAACGGCTCTTCCCATCACCACATGAGCCCGGGCAAGCTGCGCAAGCTCATCGACGCCTTGCGCGCGCGTGATGAAAAGCCGGAGCAGGAGGCCGACCATGCCTGAAATCGCAACCCATGGTGATTTAGCGGCCTACCGAGAGGCCATCCTGGCTCGCCGCCAGAGTCTGAAGGCCACCATCGCAGTCTGCGGGGGCACCGGCTGCCAGGCCAGCGCCTCCCCCAAGGTCATCGCGGCCCTGCTGGAGGCCCTGAAGGCTCGAGGCCTGGGGGATGAGGTACATGTGCGCACCACCGGCTGCCACGGCTTCTGCGAGCAGGGCCCCATAGTGGTCATCGAGCCGGTCAACACCTTCTACTGCCAGGTGGGGGTGGAAGACGCCGCCGAGATTGTGGAAAAGACCATCGGCCAAGGCCAGGTGGTCGAACGCCTCCTCTACACAGACCCGGTGAGCGGCGAGAAGGTACGGACCGAATCCGAAATCCCTTTTTACGTCAAGCAGAAACGTCAACTTCTGTCCCTGAACCGCCGGGTGAGCCCCAAATCCATCGACGACTATATCGCCATCGACGGCTACGCCGCCCTGGCCAAGGCGCTCAACGGCATGGGCGATGGGGCCATTCTTAAGGAGGTGGAGGCCTCGGGACTGCGGGGCCGAGGTGGCGGCGGCTTCCCCACCGGGCGCAAATGGCGGGAGTGCCTAGAGGCCCCGGGCGAGGAGAAGTATGTGATCTGCAATGCCGACGAAGGCGACCCCGGGGCCTATATGGACCGCTGCGTCCTTGAGGGAAACCCCCATCTGGTTATGGAGGGCATGATGCTGGGGGCCCTGGCGGTGGGGGCCAGTAAGGGCTACGTCTACGTGCGCAACGAATACCCCCTGGCGGTGGAGAACATCAAGGCCGCGGTCAACCAGGCTCGGGATAAAGGCCTTCTAGGCAAGGGCATCTTGGGCAGTTCTTTTGACTTCGACATCGATATTGCCCGGGGCGGCGGAGCCTTTGTATGCGGCGAGTCCACCGCGCTGATGGCCTCTCTAGAGGGGCGGGTGGGCGAGCCCCGGGCCAAGGACGTGCATACCGTGGTGGAAGGGATTTGGAACAAGCCCACGGTGCTGAACAACGTTGAGACCTGGGCCAATGTGCCAGCCATCGTGACCAACGGATCGGCCTGGTTCGCGGGCCGGGGCTCTGGCGGCAGCAAGGGCACCAAGATCCTGGCCCTCACAGGCCAGGTGAAGAATACAGGCCTGGTGGAGGTGGAGATGGGGACCACCATCAACACGGTGGTTATGGATATCGGCGGTGGTTCGGCCAGCGGCAAGGCTATCAAGGCGGTGCAAACCGGCGGTCCCTCTGGCGGGTGCCTGCCTGCCGACAAATTCCACCTACCGATTGACTTCGACGCCCTATATGAGGCGGGCTCCATGGTGGGCTCCGGGGGCATGGTGGTGATGGACGCGAACACCTGTATGGTGGACGTGGCCAAATATTTTCTGGCCTTTTTGCAGGACGAATCCTGCGGCAAATGCGTTCCCTGCCGCCTGGGCATAGACCGAATGCTGGAGATCGTAACCCGCATCACCGAGGGGAAAGGCGTTCCGGAAGATATCGAATTGATGGAGGACCTGGCCGAGACCATGAAGGAAACCGCTCTCTGCGGCCTGGGCAAGACCGCCGCCAATCCAGTGCTCTCCACCCTGCAATACTTCCGGGATGAATACGACGCCCACATACTTAACCATAAATGCCCGGCAGGAGCCTGCCAGGCCCTGATCACCTATGTGGTGAACGCCCAAAACTGCAACGGTTGCGGGAAGTGCCGCCTGGCTTGTCCACACCAGGCCATCAGTGGCTCCAAAAAGGAAGTGCACGTCATCGACGACGCCCTTTGCCAGAAGTGCGGCATCTGCAAGAGCGAGTGCAAATTCGATGCGATCCACACGATCTAACGAGGTGAGATAATGATTCAGTATGTCAGCATGAAGATCGACGGGGCCATATTCAAGGTTCCCAAAGGCTCCAGCGTTTTGGATGTGGCCATTGAATACGGCATCTGCATACCGCATCTCTGCCACGTACCCAACATTTCCGATCTGGGGGCCTGCCGCCTATGCATCGTGGAGCATGTGGTAGAAGGCCGCTCCAAGGTGACAACTTCTTGTACCTTGCGGGTTCAAGAGGGCATGGTGATTAAAAGCAACACCCAGAAAATAAAACGTTTACGCAAGAACATTGCCGAGCTTTTGGTGTCCCAGGCCCCCAACTCCAAAGCAATACAGGATATCGCCGTGCGCTGCGGGGTCAAGACGGTGCGCTACCCCTTCCGCAACGACAACTGTGTGCTCTGCGGGCGCTGCGTACGCATTTGCCGTGAGCAATGGCAGGCCAAGGCTATCGGATTCGTTGGCAGGGGCAAGGACAGAAGGGTCAAGTCCCCCTTTGGCGTCAAATCCGAAACCTGCAAAATGTGCGGAAACTGCATAGACCTATGCCCCATGACCATCACCCCCTGCGATGGCCCCATGAAGCCGGGTGAAGAATACCTATGCGGCAAATGCGAATCTCAGCTTATGGAGGCGGAAAGCGCAGTTGACCAATGCATCATGTGTGGCCTGGGTGAAGGCTTCCAGTGCGCCCGTCATTAGAACGTGCGCGGCGGTAACTTACCAATGATGCTCCATGTCCAACAGATGGTGAGCATAAGGGTGTAAGGGGAGTAGTTGATGGGCCAGATAAAAATAATGCCTTGTCTTGACATGAAAAACGGCAGGGTGGTTAAGGGGATTCATTTTGTGAAAATCCGCGATGCCGGGGACCCGGTGGAAAACGCGGCCCTATACCAGTCCGAAGGGGCGGACGAATTGGCCATGCTGGACATCGCGGCTACAGTGGAGGGCCGCAAGACCATGCTGGAGTGGGTGCACCAGGTATCGGCGACCATAGATATTCCGCTGACCATGGGCGGGGGCATCTCTACCGTGGCCGATATTGAGCAGGTGCTCAAGGCCGGAGCCGACAAGGTCTCCATGAACAGCGCGGCGGTGCACAACCCATCCCTGGTTGAAGAAGCGTCCCGGGAGTTCGGTCGGGATGTGATAACCGTGGCAATCGACGCCAAGCGCAACCCCCAGATGCCATCGGGCTTCGAGTTGGTGGTCTCCGGGGGCACCAAGCCGGTGGGCCGGGACGCCATCGAGTGGGCTGGGCGCTGTCAGGACTTGGGTGCCGGGACCCTGCTGCCCACCAGCATGGACGGCGACGGCACCCAGCATGGTTATGACCTGGAGTTCACCAGAGCGGTCGCCGACGCCACCAGTCTGCCAGTGGTGGCCTCCGGCGGAGCCGGCAAACTGGAACACTTCTATGAGGCAGCTACAGAGGGCGGTGCCCAGGTGCTTCTGGCCGCCTCCGTATTCCATTATCGCACTTTCACTATCCGGCAAGTAAAGGAGTACCTCAGAGGGAGGGGCATTGAAGTCAAGATGTAAGGGGAAGAAAGATGCTTTCCCACGCTTGCCAAGAAATCAATTCTACTGGTTTTGAAGCCCTGTTCAGACGCAGGATTGGACGTAACGGCATATTCATCGCCAACAACGGTAAGAATCCAGGCCTCCAATGGTTCAACAGCAGGGTCTTCGGCTACAGTTCTGGCTACAGGTTACTTGGCAAAAAGGGGTAAAAACCGGCCTAACCTGGCGTAATCCGTCCCCCTGGGCTGCCTCTCTCGCCTAAGACACGGGTTCGAGCCCTGTTGATAGCGCCAAATAATATCGAGAGGGCTCGGCCGCAAGGCTGCGCCCTCTTTTTTTCTGCTCTTTTAGCTATGTAAGGAGTAGATAGGCGCTAGCTCACTGGACCGAGACAGGGCGAGGACGCTCGATGGCGTGATGCCGGGGATGGCTCTGATCGAGGTTCTGTGGCTCTTTTTACCTCTGCCATCTGCCCCGCGGCTTATATCTTTACCCGCCCCTCCAATTTTCTCTCGGCAAAATCAGCCCAAAAAATCAGACATTGGCGCCACATTCACCCCATTGGCGACCAATGCCTTGCGTATCGATTGCACCAATTCCAGCGCTGTAGGGGTGTCGCCATGTACGCATAGCGTTTGAGCTTCCAAATCTATAATGGTGCCGTCTGAGGTGATCATCTTTTGTTCAGTCGCCACCCTCAAAGATATCTCAGCCACCTCTGAAGGGTCAGTGACCACAGCGCCAGGCACCCCACGAGGCACCAGCAGCCCCTCCGGAGTATAAGCACGATCGGGAAAAGCCTCAAACGCCACTTTGAGTCCCACCTCATCGGCCACTTTCCGCATCAATTCACCCCTGGCGCCGGCAAAGGCCACGTATATTAGCCGCGGGTTGTAGGAATAAACCGCCTCGGCGATTGCCCGGGCCTGGTGTTGGCGATCCAGGCAATCCAGATAGAGCTTGCCGTGGGGTTTTACGTGGCTAAGCGTTAGGCCGTGAATCCGGCAGAAGGCATCAAGGGCGCCTACTTGGTAAATTACGTAATTTTTAAGTTCATCAGGTGAGCAATCCATGTGGCGGCGTCCAAAGCCGAGCATGTCCGGGTATCCGGGGTGAGCGCCCACACTAACCCCCCGCTCACCGGCCAACTTAACAGTATGGTCCATGACCATTGGGTCTCCGGCGTGCCAACCACAGGCAACGTTGGCCGAGGTGATATGCTCCATCACCTCGCGATCGAAGCCCATGCTATAAGGACCGAAGCTTTCACCCAGATCACAGTTCAGATCAATCACGCTCATTTCGCATCCTTCTTTTCAATTTGTGGCCGCCAGGAATCCAAAGACTGCCAGCGTTGCCTTTCCGCGTGATGCGCTTGTTTAAGCCCCACTCGCCGGAAGCTGATCCGGCTGCCGGGCATGGCCTGGCCCACCTGGTCGATATCGGCGGTGATGATACAGGCGATCTTGGTATAGCCGCCGGTGGTTCCACGCTCTCGGAGCAGCAGCACCGGCTGACCTTGTCCCGGCACCTGCACCGCGCCCAGCGGAGTTGCTTCGCTGACCACTATGGGCCCGAGGGTGTGTTCAATTCGAGGACCCTCCAGCCTATAGCCCATACGGTTGGATTCACTCGTCACCTCGAAAAACGACCCCAAAAAGGTCTCGATGCCTTGTTCGGTAAAGCGCTCCTCGTGCGGGCCGATGATTACCCGCAAAACTCGAGGGCCGTCAGGGGGGAGCAAAAGGCTCTCCGGCAGGGACGTTAGTTCGCGATCAATCTCCGGCTCGGCCATGCAAGAGAGCACATCGCCCTTGGTGAGCGCGCGTCCCGTGAGGCCGCCGAAGCCTGCATAAATGTAAGTGGACCGGCTGCCCAGGACCAAGGGAGCGTCGAATCCGCCGGGCACCGCCAAATAGGCTCGCATGCCGTTGATCCTCCGCTCGAAACTCAGCACCTGGCCGGACTCGGCCCTATATACGCTCCCAGGGGCCAAAGGACGGCCGTCCAACTGGGCGGAGAGGTCGGCCCCGGTCAGAGAAAAGTTGCCCGCTATCTCAAAGCACAGCTTGGGGCCGACCAGAGTTATCTCCAAGGCCGCCGAATTGTCGGGGTTGTTCAACAGACGATTTGCCTGCACCAGCGAGTAGCGATCCATGGCCCCAGCCTCGGCGATACCGAGGCTCTGGTAGCCGAGGCGTCCCAAATCCTGCAAAGAACTCAGCGCGCCGGGGCGCAACACCTTGATGTAAGGGATAGAGACGCTTTCAACCATGGGAAAGAGACTCCACACCGTCGTACAAGGCTGACGCCCGCGCCTCTATAGCCTGATATTGCTGAACACTCACGGCTCTAAACCTTACGCGATCACCCGGCTTGAATAAGGTCAAGTCCGGGTGCTCAAGCTGAAAAAGCTGGACCGGGGTGCGCCCCACGATGCGCATGCCTCCAGGAGTGGCCCGCGGATAAATCACAGTCTGTCCCACACTGATAGCGACCGCGCCCTTGGGGGTGCGCGTCCGCGGCGACTGCATCAGGGGTACGTGCAGTTGCTCCTGCAATGGGCCGATAAAAGGACAGCCCGGAGTAAATCCCAGTTGAAAAACAAAATAAGCTTCCGCGGTGTGCAGACCCACCACTTGATTTTGGTCAAGGCCGGTGTGGTCGCAGATGTAATCCATGTCCGGGGCGTAATCGCCCTCATAGCAAACCGGAATGGTCAAGAGCCTGGGGCTGGCTTCGATTGTTTCCTGTGCGCTGGCTTGCCGTGCCAAATCCTCCAAGCGTCCGGCCAACTCGTCATAGTCAATGGCATCGGGGTCGTAAAGCACCGTCATGGAGGCATAGGTGGGCACCATCTCCAGGAGGCCCGGCAAAGCTTCGGAAGCAATAAGACGGCTCAAGGCCCGCACGGGCTGGTTTACCCTGAGGCTGCGTTCATCGCCAAAGGTGATGCGCAGAGCCCTGTCGCCGGACGGCTTTAAAAGCGGCTTAGGGTAGATCATGGTTAAAAAATTATCCCAGCACCTCGACGACGGCTTTTTTGATCGCCTGGGCCACCCGCAGAATTTGTTCCTCTTCAATAATAAAAGGCGGCGAGACAACCAGAGCATCCCCATGGGTGCCGGCCAAGCCTACCGCTTTGTAAACGATGATGCCTTCATCAAACAAATGCGACCACAGGCGTTCGGTGACCTTCTCGGATCTGGGGAAGGGGGCCAAGGTCTTCTTGTCCGCCACGAACTCCACCCCCCAGAGCATGCCCACGCCGCGCACATCACCCACAAAGGGAGAATCGTCCAGGTGCTCGTGGAGTTTGCCGCCCAGGAATTGTCCCATCCGGTCGGCCCGCTCGACAAGGGCCTCGTCCTCAAGGATTCGCACCGCGGCCAAACCGGCGGCGCAGCCCACCGGATGGTGACTGTAGGTGCCGCCGTGACTGAATGCGCCGAGGCCGCTTTTTAAATCTTGATACAGGGGCTCTCTCACCGCCACGGCCGACAGGGGCAGGCTGCCGCCGGTCAGGCCCTTTCCCATGGTCATCATGTCAGCGGTGACGCCGTAGCGGCCTCCGGCGAACCAAGACCCGGTGCGGCCCATGCCGGTCATCACCTCGTCGAATATCAGCAGCACGCCATGGTGGCTGCAAATTTCCCGCACCAGGGCCAGGTAGCCCTCGGGGGGGGGATAGCTGGCCAGGGTGGCGCCGCTGACCGGCTCTATGAGGAAGGCCGAAACCACCTGTGCGCCCAAGTTCTGGATGGTCTCATCCAGGGCCAAGGCGCAACGCAAACCGCATCCAGGCTGTTTGAGTCCGTAGGAGCAACGCAGGCAATACGGCGGTGGGATATGCACCGCATCGTGCAGCATGGACATGTAGGGCACGCGAAACGCCGGACGCCCGGCCGCGGCCAAGGCACCCATGGTAAGGCCGTGGTAGGAACGCCAACGGGATATCAAGATCGTCTTTTCCGGCCTGCCCTGGGCCTGGTGTATCTGATGGGCCAGCTTTATGGCCGTCTCGTTGGCTTCCGAACCCGAGGTCATGAAATAAACGCGATTCAGATCACCGGGTGTGTGGGCAGCCAATGCCGCGGCCAAGTCTTCGGCCGGCTGGCATGTAAACATCGTGGGATGAGCATAATAAAGCCTGCCGAGCTGCTCGCCCACGGCTTGGGCGATTTCCTTGCGCCCATGGCCGAGGTTTACCACCACGGCGCCACCTGAAGCGTCCAAGTAACGCTTGCCGTCGGCATCGACGATCCACACTCCCTCGCCGGACACCGCCACAGGCAGCGGCGGGTCCAGGCGGCGGGAAAACACCGAACTTTTTCTGCCAGGCATCACATACCCTCTCGCAGAAATGGGCTATGTAAATAGGGCGAGGCCAGGACCACCCTAGTCCTCTGCCAGGTAAACCTTGCGCACCAACTCGCTCTTGGCCATCTCATCAGCTGGGCCCGAGGCCACGATACGGCCGGATTCCAGCAGATGGCAGGTATCCGCCACCTCCAGGGCCAGTTTGGCCTCCTGCTCCACCATCAAAAGAGTAACGCCCAATTCTTGGTTGATGTGCAGCAAGGTGTCGTATATGTCGCGCACCACCAAAGGGGCCAACCCCATTGATATTTCATCGGAGAGAATCAGCTTGGGTTGCGACATCAGGGAGCGTCCCACGGCCAGCATTTGCTGTTCGCCGCCGCTCATGGTGCCTGCCATCTGCTTGCGCCGCTCCGACAGCCGTGGGAACAGATCAAACACCTGCTCCAAAATCCGGCTCTTTTGCACCGTGTCCTTCAGGGTGGTTGCCCCCAACTCCAGGTTTTCCCAAACGGTCATTTTGGGAAAGACCAGCCGGCCCTCGGGCACCTGGCTTACACCCAAGCCCACGATGCGGTGGGCGGCCCATCCGTCGATGCGCTCACCCTGGAACCAAACTTCTCCGGAGCGCACAGGCAGCAAGCCGCTGACGACGTTGACTATGGAACTTTTGCCGGCGCCGTTGGCGCCCAGCAAGGAAACGCGTTGACCCTTCTCCATGGAAAGGCTGACACCGTGCAAAGCCACTGCCGGGCCGTAGCCCGCCACCACTTGCTTGATCTCCAGGAAGGACAATCTCACTCCCCCAGATAGGACTTGATCACTTCGCGGTCCCGTTGAATTTCGCCGGGCGCCCCCTCGGCGATCTTGTTGCCGAAACTAAGCACCACAATGCGGCTGCAAAAATTCATCACTGCCCGCATGTTGTGCTCAATGATGAAGATGGTCATTCCTTGCCGGTTCAAAGAGGCGATGTGGCCCATCACCTGGTCCACCTCCGCCGCGACCAGCCCCGTGAGGGGTTCGTCAAGTATCAGGAGTTTGGGCTTGGGGGCGATGGCCATGCCGATGGCCACCACCTTCTGCAAGCCATACGGCAGGTTGGCGGCCAGTTCTCCGGCCTGTTGCTCCAGCCCCAGCAGGTCGATCACCTCCTGGGCACGCTCTTCTATCGCCTGATCCTTTTCTCGGGCGCTGGAGGTGCCCAGGATGGCCTCGGCCAGCCCCACGCTGGCCATGGTGCGCACCCCCATCATTATGTTTTCGCGAACGCTCAAGTCGAAAAACAAGGTGGAGTGCTGGAAAGTGCGGCTCAGGCCCTCTCTGATGATTCGGTCCGGTCGAAGCCCGGTAATTTGGCGGCCGTCAAATTCCACCCGGCCTTGGCTGGGCCGGTACAAGCCGCTCACCACGTTGACCATGACCGACTTGCCCGCACCGTTAGGCCCTATGAGTCCGAAGAAGTCTCCCTTTTCAATATGGAAGCCGACCCCGGACAGGGCCACCAGGCCGCCAAAGTGTTTGCTGACGTTTTCTACCCGCAGGATGCTCTGGTCAGCCAAGACCCACCTCCTGCTTTTTGGTTTTGCGAGCGAATCGTTTGCGGAGCACTGCCGGCAAGGAGATCATGCCCCCGGGCAGCAGGGTGATGAAGAAAATGATGATCAAGCCGTAGACAACCATGCGCCAATAGCCGGCGGCGAACAAATACTCGTTTAGGCCCGAAAGAATCACCGCTCCCACGATGGGGCCGGTGATGGTGCCCATTCCGCCTATAAGATTGAACATGATGATGTCCAGGGAGGTGAAAAACGTGAAGGTCTCGGGGGAAATGGCCGTAAGGTAACTGGTCATGATGCCGCCGCCGATACCGGTGATAAAGCAGCCCAGCACAAAGATCATCACCTTATATTTGCGTACGTAAAGGCCGCAAAAGGTGACCAGGGTGTCGTTTTGGCCAATGGATTTGGTGATCAGCCCGACCTTGGAGCCCGCGATGCGCCAGACAATCCACAGCACCGCGAAACCATAAACCAAGGCCAGGTAGTAGTATCCGGTCCAGGTCTCGCCGAAAATGGTCAGGCCCTCCGGAGGGGGGATGTTGATAATACCCATCGACCCGCCAAAAGGATGTTCAAAGGAGGTTACTACCGGATGCAACATTTCGGCGAAGGACCAAGTCACCAGCAGAAAAAAGATGCGTTTGAGGTGCACGATAAGATAACCAAGCAGCAAAGCGATCGCCGCAGCCGCCAAAGCTCCGGCCAAGTAGCCCAGCCAAACGACGCTGATCAGGTTGTACTTGGCCACCAGGATGCCGGTGGTGTAGCCGCCGATGGTGATGAAGCCACCTTGGCCAAGGCTCAGTTCGCCGGCCTGCAGCATCATCCAAAGACAGAGCCCGAAACCAACATTAAGAAGAATCTTGATGCAAATGTGGGCGGTCAACTCCCATTTGTCCGGAGCGATAAACTTGACCAACGGTGGTAACAAAGCCAAGGCCACCATAACCGCCAGAGCCTTCAAGTATGGGGCCATTTTGCTATTCATCGCCCATAATCCCGGATGGTTTGAAGATCAGGATGAGGATCACTAGCCCGAAACCCATGAAATGCCCGGCATGATACCCCAACAAGCTGCCCCCGAATGAATCGATGAAGCCCAAAATATAGGCGGCTATGACCGACCCGGTTACGTTGCCCAATCCGCCCAAAATAATGATGATGAAGGCTTTGAGCATGGGGGTGGAGCCACAGGAGGGGTCCACTGAATACAAGGTGCTCACCAGGCCCCCGGCTAGTGCGGCCAGAGTGACTCCCAGCGCAAACCCCTTGGCCATGGCCCGGTCGGCATTGATGCCCATCAGCTCGGCGGCCCGTGGACTTTGCTCCACTGCTCTTAGTTGCCGCCCCAAGGAGGTACGGCCCACCAGCAAGTAAACCCCGGCCATTATGGCTATGGCGATCAGGCCGACCCATAGCTTGTTCGCGGGCAACACCGCGCCACCGGGGAGCTTGATCAGGCCGGTGATAGGGAAGGAGACGGCCTTTTGCTCCGTGCCGAACACCTGCCAGCCGAGGCCCTCCATTAGCATCCACACACCTACGGTGGCCATGTAGCCGGCCAGCCAAATGTGCCGAATGTTGCGAAAGATGCCGCGCTCAAAGGCCGCGCCGATTATTGGAAAAACCAACACCACGGCAAACAGGGCCGCGAAGTAGGGAAGGCCCAGCACCTCGGTGGCGTAATAGGTGGCCATTGCCCCCAGCATGAAGAACACACCATGGGCCATGTTCACCTGGTGCATTATGCCGTAGATCAGGGTCAGCCCTGAAGCCACCAACATATAGATGGACCCCAACACCAGCCCGGTCACTGCCATCTGCATGAACATCTGTGTCGTCACAGGCGTATTACCGTTTCCACTCAAAATCTAAGGGAAGGGCCGGCCGGCGCCATGTCTTCAACCTGGCGCCGGCCGACTGGAGCTTATCAGAGATGTTCCCTATTAAGCCGTTATTACTTGAAGATAACTGGGTTTCCGTCCTTGAGTACGGTTACCGGCAAGGGCGAGGTGTACTGGTTATTGATGCCATAGCCCGGCAGTAGCGGGTTGTCCTTGCCGATGAGTTGCAACTCGCCCAGGAGGCTGACAATCTTCAGGTCCCGCATCACCGCTACGATCTTGTCGGGATCAAGGCTCTGGGCCTTTTCAACCGCGGCGGAAAGATGCATGAAGGCCATGTAGCTTTCCCAGCTGTTGGCGCCGGGGTCCTGGTTGTATAGCTTGCGGTACTCTGCCCAGTACTCCTTGAAGGCCTGGGTGGGCAACTGGTCGGGCGGCCACAGGCGCAGCATGATCACGCCTTCCACGTTCTTCTTGCCGCCGATTTTTACCAGGGGACCCACCTTGGGGGCTCCGGAGAGGTTGGTGACGGTGCCCTTGTAGCCCAGTTCGCGGGCCTGCTTGATCAACAAGGCCAGGCCGGCCGCGGGCCATGCGCCACCCTCGATGTGGTCCGGGTTCTTGGCGAGAACGCGGGTAAGGACGGGGCTGAAGTCGCCGGTATCGATGGGCACGAACTCCTCGGCGACCAAGATGTTGCTCATCTTGTTGACCTTGAGCGCGTTTTTCAGGGTTTTGGCGTCGCTATGGCCCAACACGTTGTCGGCCGTGAGCAGCACCAGCCTCTTGACCCCGAGTTTCTTGTAGATTTTGATGCCCTCGATGGCGATGGTCAGGTCGGCGGAAGGCATGGTCCGAAACAAGTATTTATTGTTGGCGTTGGTAAAGTCGGCTCCACCAGCGATGGCCGCAATGGTCACGATCTTATCTTTGTTGATGAGCGGGATCTGAGGCTTGGTGACCGCGCCCCCCAAGGTGCACATAAATTTGGCTCCTTGGGCCGCGCCGCGTTTAAGGCACGAGACCGCGTCGGCGGGAATATAGCGGTTGTCACACTGGATCTTTTCCCACATGTAGGTTTCGCCGTTGATCTTGATGCCGCCGGCTTTATTGACCTTGTCCACAGCCAAGCCCACGCCGCGATCCTGGGAAAACCCCCAAGAGGCGGCCTTGCCGGAGAAGGGGTTGTTGGAAAGAATTTTCAAGGTTTTTGCCTCGGCAAGCACGTTTCCGGTCATGGCCGGAGACATTATCAACCCGGCGGACAAAGCCACTATGGCTAGCAGCTTTACCGTCATTCCAATGGATTTATACGAAATCCGCATCGCAAAACCTCCTAGTCCTTGGATTTATTGGCCCAAAATTCGGCAATTGCCCATGCACCTAAATTAATTTCCATTTATCGTTGCCAACCAGCCGAGAGCACTTTTTGTCAGCATGTGCACAGAGGTGTCCGGCCTCCCTTGACGAGAAGCCGCAGTGGTCACAACACCACTGCAATCGGGCGGATTGGCGATCCGGTACCGCCCCTGATCTTCAGGGGCAACGCAACGAACAAAAATTTGTATGCCCCTTGGGCGGCCAATTCTTCGAGATTAAGCACTTCCATGATGTGTATGCCGTTTTGGGCAAGCAGAATGCCGTGCACCGGCAATCCCGCAGAAGGCGTCTTTTCCAAGGCAACCGTGTCGCCGCCCACATAGGCCGCGCCACGCTCGACAAGCCAGTGGGCCCCATCCTCCGTGAGACCGGGGGAGCCTTTGACATGAGATATGTACTTGTGAGGGTCTTTGTAGTGTTGAATCCATCCGGTCCTGATAAGGACGGCGTCGCCCTGTCCCACTTCCAGGCCGTTTTGGTCGCAGGCGGATTGCAGGGCCTCTGCCCCTATACCATAGCTGCCCTCAAGGCATTCCACCCCCTCCATCTCGGCTATATCCAACAAAACGCCGGGACAAAAGATCGGCGCCACCTCCTCGATCCCACCCTTTTTCAGGCCCTCATAATCCTGCCAGGGAGTGATGTCCCCTACTCCGAAGACCTTCCCATCGACGCTTATGTGTCCTATGGCGTCAATATGAGTGCCAGTGTGTCCGCCGGTTGAGAAAACGCAATTGGCGGAAGCCAATCCTCCGGCATATGGAAGGTCGCCGTGAACCCGGCCCAAAGAGAAGGTGAAGGGCGGATGGGTTGGAAAGTGAGGCATGCCCACGAAATAATCCATGCCCAGGTCGTATACTTTGGCGCTCTTTACCAGGTCCGCCAACTCACGCCTGTTCATGGTGAGCACTCCTCATCATTGGCGGTCATGCCATGCAAGCGAATTGTGTTCAGTGGCCCGCACGTGTTTTTCCATGGCCACGGCAGCTGTTTCCTGATCGCCTTGGGCCAATCTTTCAATGACCTCGGCGTGCTCTAAGTCAACCTCCGGCAAGCGGCCGGGCCGGGTCATGGCCCGAACGCCCATCCAGTCGATAAGATCGCGGACGTTTTCCAGCGCCCCTACCAAATAGGCGTTGCCGGTCAATGAAGCCATGAAGGAGTGATATTCGCGGTCGCTTTTGATGTAGCCCACGTGATCGTCGGACTCGGTGGCGGCCACGCAGGCATTGTGGATTTCCCAGAGGCATTCTATCTGCCGAGGGTTGATCCGGTCGGCGATTCTACGCATGACAGCGACCTCCAGAACTAGGCGAAATTCATAGAGGTCTTTTATTTCACCAATGGTCAAGGTGCGTATGCTGACACCTTTGCGCGGAATCAAGATGACAAAGCCCCTGTTGGCCAAGTCCAACAGGGCTTCGTGAACGGGAGTCTTGGACATGCCCAGTTGCTTGGCCAGCGCGTGTTCGCTGTAGATGTGGCCGGATTTAAGAGTGTTGCCCATGATGCCCTCCTTGATGGCATCGAAGGCCATCTCCCTGAGGGATGGGGGCGTCTTTATCGCGGAAAGAGTATTGCTTTCGTGGGGGATCATGCCATTTCAGCCTGATATGTTACATGTTACATACTACAGCTAGCATTTTTTAATTGGCCGTGTCAAGATCCTCGCCGTTTAACACCAACAGCGTCACAGGGTGACGCTCGATGCACCCGAAGGCTTGTTGCGGCAAAATTCCCCTCCAAATAGCAGTGTCTCCACTTCGGCTTCTGCGGGGGTTCCGCCGAATTCACCAAGAGCTAGCCCGTTATTTCTAAAGAAATTGTGATAGTTGGTTTTTTCGCGCCAGCAAGATTCTGGCCATGACTAATTAGAGGCTGAGTTGTTTAATAATGTTGGATAACGGCCAACAACGAAAGACCGGAGCCCGAAGGCCCCGGTCTTTGCGCATGCGGGTTTGGTAACGCCTAGAAGTAGTAGCCCACGTTGATGTTGAACAGCGCGGTCCAGTCGGCGTTGGCGTCACCCTCGGCCAGGGCGTTGCTGGGTCCACCCAGCCACACCATGTTCTTGCCCATGACCAGGTCTACGTAGGTGTAGATCGGGCCGGAGGAGATCAGGCAGCCCAAGGTGTTGATGTAGGAGTCGTTCCAGCCGCTCTTTTCCTTCATGCTCATGCTGAAGTCGTTGTAGAACTGCAGGCCGGTGATGGGGCCCCACTCCACCGGGACGTCGTAGCTCAGGTTGCCCACCAGCACCGTGGCCTCGCTGGCCACCTGGTAGGAGCTGGCAAAGGCGCCCAGGAGCACGGTGTCGTCGCTCACGCCGTCGGGGTTGTCCGGGTTGTACTGGTAGCGCACCGCCTCCAACTGCACGCCGAACTGGCCGAACTTGGCGTTGACGTGCGGGCCCACGGCCCAGCGGGTGCCGTTGCCGTCGGTGGTGTTGTTGTAAAGCTGGCCGAACATGCCGCTGAAGCCGACCTCGATGGAGGTCTTGGCCGCGGGCTTGAAGGTGTAGGCCAGGCGCGCGTTGAGGGTGTTGGTCTCCTCGTTCTGCTGGTCGCCTTGGGTGACCACGTCAAAGGAGTAACGCTCAAGCTTGCCCGCGTTGCCCCACTCGGCGTTCTTGAAGAAGGCCAACTGCAGGTCCCAGTCGCCTGGAGTGTACTTCCACTTGCCGCCCATGTCGTAGTCGTCGGCCAGGCCCAGGTAGTAGGGCACGCCGAACCACCAGTTGTGGCTGGCGTAGGGCAGCAGACCGAAGGGCACCTGGGTGATGCCCAACTGGCCCTGGGAATCCTCGCTGAAGTCGTAGCCCACCCAACCGTGGTGGATGACGTTCATGTAGGAGTACCAGCGGTACTGGGCGCTGATGATCAGGTCGTTGTACTTGCCGTCAACGTCCAGGCGGAAGATGTCAAAGGCGCCGTCGCCGCCCTTGCTCTTCTGGGCCTCGTTGAAGCTGGTGTCGCGGTAGTTGAAGCGCAGCGCACCGCCGATTTTTATGTCGGGCTTGTCGGCCTTGGCGGCCACGGTCGTTTTGGTCTCGACCGCCTGCTTGGCCAGCATCTCCTGCTTCTTCTCGCTGGCGGCCAGCTTTTTCTCTAGCTCGTCGACCTTCTTTTTCAGCTGGTCCATCTCGGCCAGCTTGGTTTTAAGGGCTTTGAGCTCCTGCATAAGCATTTTCATGTCTTCGCCATCGTCGGACGAAGCCCACACCGGCGTGGCGGCGGCCACGGCCATGCACAGCAGCAAGCACAAAGCCAAAGTTAGTTTATGCATTGGACCAAGTTGTCTCCTTTTCCCTTGTGTGTTCACGCGGGGCCCGCTTTCCGGCGGGCGGTCCTGCCTGATGCCGGAGGCGGGACTAGCCATCCCCGCGTCCTAAATTGTTAATTGCCGTTGGTTCGGATTTACCTGAACGTCAGGGGGCGCTTTCGGAAGGCCGGAGCGCTTCGAGTCCGCCGCTCACGCAAAATTTCCGATGGATTCGGGTGGCTACTTGGCGGCCTTTCTGGCTTCGGCCAGCCACGTGTTCCATGTGGCCTGGTTCTTGGCGATCCAATCGTCAACGTGGCGCTCGATGTCCTTTTGGGACTTTTGGCCATTGTTCATGAGGGTGTTCTGCTCGTTGATGTCTTCCAGCGGCAGGGTGAACACCTCGAAGAACTTTTTGGCGGCCGGGTTCTTGGCCAGGAATTTCGGTTCATCCGGATCTTGGGTACCTGGATGAGTTGCAATGAAGTGGACAATCAGGTTTTCCTCTTTGATGTTAGCTATTTTCATCGAGGAGGAGCCCCATCATGTC
>Ga0180016_100153_pt1 | contig 23742 bp, 19 predicted proteins | sample KR46_M_MetaG_FD_129673 | JGI IMG/M metagenome (GOLD analysis project Ga0180016, IMG submission 129673) | Groundwater microbial communities from the Olkiluoto Island deep subsurface site, Finland - KR46_M_MetaG | ecosystem: Environmental > Aquatic > Deep subsurface > Groundwater | place: Finland... | reverse complement strand
CCGGCGGGCGGCTCGGCCGCGAAAAATTCGGCCGTCTCCAAGACAAGCCCCTGCCCCACTCCGGCCAGCTCGGCATTGCCCCGGGCCAAGTCCACCGCCTCGCCATTGCTGTCCCGGCCCGTGATGGGTGCAGGCGGCGCGGGTAAGGCCTGCTCCACGGCCTGGCGCTTCAGATAGTTCCAGGCCGCCTCGCGGTGGCAGGGCCATTGCTCAAAGGCAAACGCGCGTCCCAGGCCGGGCGGCAGGTGCCGGGCCATGGCCGCCGCCTCGATGACCAAGGTGCCACTGCCGCACATGGGGTCCAGCAGGGACATGGAACCATCATAGCCGCAGTGCAACAGCAGCGCGGCGGCCAGGTCCTCGCGCAGGGGGGCGGCCCCGCCCTGGGCCCGCCAGCCGCGCTTGTGCAGGTGCGCTCCGCTCATGTCCAGGCTGATGGTGGCGCGTCGGTCACTGCCGCGAATTTGCAGGCGCTGGGCGGTCTCGTCGCCGGGCTCGGCGGGCACCGGCGCGGCCAGGCCTATCTCCCGCAAGCGGTTGGCCGCCGCCTGGCCCACCACCTCGGCGATGCGCCCGGTGTGCTTCAGGTTGCTGCCGCTGAGGCTCACCTGGATGTTCAGCGGGGCGCCGGGGGTGATGAACACCTCCCATGGCACCGAATCGGCCTGACGCAGCAGGTCTTCCCAAAGGCGCACCCGGAAGTCCTTGAGCCGCAGCCACACCCGCCCGGCAGTGGCCAGCCACAGGTTGGCCTTGATGGCCGTCTCCAGCTTGGCAACGAAGTTCACCCCGCCCGGCTCGGGCTGGATGTCCAGGGCCCCCAGGGCGGCCAGTTCGCCCGCGCAAAGGGGCTCCAACCCCGGGGCGGTCACCGCGAAAAAGCGGTGTTCCGGGGCCCAGGCATGTCGTTTGATGCGGCGCTCTAAATTAATCTCAGGCATAGCCGAGGTTTACCACGCCGGAGGCGCGGGGGCCATGGCTTAGTAAAAAGCTTGGCCAACAAAGCCCCGGCTTCCAGGCTGTGCCGCTACACCATCGAATCGGCCAGCTCGTTCAGCAGATCGTCCGCGTCCTGCCCCGACGCTTCTATCTTCGCCAGGTTGGCCTCCAGGTCGCCCCTGAGGCCCAGGCGGTCGATGTCCCGAGGCTCGCGGCAGCGGCCCATACGGCGGCACATGCGATAAAGCAGGCGCTCATGATCCGGCAAGGCCAGGTACTTGTCCATGATGGCCAGCATCTTGGGCTTGTCCTCGGGAAGCTTGCCGCCCACCGTCTCGATGAGGTTCATGATGTGGTCGCTGGTGATGGTGGAAGTGATGCCGTCCAGGGTGGCGATGAACAGGCGAATCTCCTCCACGGTCTCGTCGTCGCTGCGCTTGACGAAGTCGCCCGCCAACAGGTCTTTGTGCAGCTCGATGCGTTCGGGCACTCGAAGGGTGCGCAGGCGTATGAAGTCCGGGTTGATCTGGTTTAGCACCTCGGCGGTGGCCTTGGCGTGCTCGCGCCACCAGCGCCGGCCACCCAGGCCGGGCATCACGTACTCGCTCAGCTCCATGCCCGCGGCCTTGATATTCTGCCCGCCCTTTATCTGCTTGGCCGCGGTCACGCCTTTGTTCATGAACTTGAGCAGCGGGTCGTATCCGGTCTCCAGGCCGATGTGCACCCGGTCCAAGCCCGCCTTCCGGATCATGGTCAGCTCTTCCACGGTGCGCTGGGCGGCGGTGGAGGAGCGCGCGTAGGTGGTGACCCGCTTGGCCTCGGGCAGCTTTTCGCGCAAATAGTGCAAAGCCTCGGTGAGCACCGCTGGTTTCATCACCAGGTTGTTGGCGTCCTGCAGGAACACGTTGCCCGTGCCGTAGTAGAGCCAGGCGGCCACGTTGCGGAAGGCTTCGCTGACCGTGGGGGTGGAGAACACCCGGTTCACCACGTCCGCGCTGAAGTCGCCGCCATGGCCCATGGCCCGGGAAAGCTCCACGATCTCCCGGCGCATCTCCGCCGCCGTGTCGATGTCGGCCTTGATCTCTTCGATGGAGCGGCGGCTGAAGGTGCGGCGCTTGTACACCGGACAGAACTTGCACTTGTTCCAAGGGCAGTTGCGGGTGAAGCGCAGGAGCAGGCTCTGGGCCTCGCTGGGCGGGCGGATGGGGCCTTGCTCAAAGGTCAGGGTGGGGTCCAGGGCGGGAAGCGCGGTCACGTTCTCTCCTCGGCTGAGTTGGTCGTTAGGTAATAAGTAAGGGGAGCGGGGGGCGGTGTCAAGGATAGTCGGTTGGGGCGGGGTTGGGTTATTATGGGCGTGACGTTTGCTTGGCGGCGTGGGGAAAGAAAAGAGTTGGTAAGGAAAGAGGGGGGAGTCGTGGCTAATCAGGAGCATTTGAGAATATTCAAACAAGGAGTGAAGGTTTGGAATAGATGGAGGCATAGCAATTGGGGAGAACACCTCGACCTCCAGGGAATACGGCAAGAAAATTGTAATTTGGCAGGTGTGGATTTTACTCGCGTTAACTTAAAGGAAGCATCTTTCACAAATTCTGATCTAAGGATGGCATTTTTCGCCGAATCAGATCTTACTGGAGCAGACCTAGGTGCCTCCATTTTAGGAGGTGCAGATTTTTACTGTGCCAATCTAAAAGGTTCCTATTTAGTAGGTGTAGATTTTAGGCAAACTGATTTCGCAGGAGCGAACCTCTCAAGAGCCTTTGTTGGGCATACCACATTCGCAGCCAACGATTTGAGTGAAACCCTAGGCCTGGATTCGGTTCATCATATGGGCCCTTCCTCTCTGGGCATAGATACCCTCTACCAATCCAAAGGCAAAATCCCTGAAGCGTTCCTGCGCGGATGCGGTGTACCGGAAGATTTCATCAAGCTCATTCCTTCCCTTACTTCCCAACCTTTCCAGTTTTATTCCTGCTTCATAAGCTATTCGTCTCAGGACGACGACTTCGCCCGCAGACTGCACGCGGACCTGCAAGGCAACAAAGTCCGTGTCTGGTTTGCGCCCGAGGACCTAAAGATCGGCGACCGTATCAGGGACAGCATTGACCACTCAATCCGCATTCACGACAAGCTTTTGCTCATCCTCACTGAAAAATCCATTCAAAGCGATTGGGTGGAAAAGGAAGTGGAGACCGCCTTTGAAAAGGAGCGCAAGAACCCCGGCAAGACGGTTCTGTTCCCTATTCGCCTGGACGACGCGGTAATGGACACCGACAAGGCCTGGGCCGCCGACATTCGCCGCACCCGCCACATAGGCGATTTCACCGACTGGAAAGACCACGACTCTTACAAACAGGCTTTCGACCGCCTGCTGCGCGACCTCAAGGCCTCGGAGGGATAGCTCCCTAAAAAACAAACCCCCGAGTCCTGGCGGACCCGGGGGCGCGAACCGTCTGTCCCCTGCCCTACGGCGCGGGGATGCTGGCGTGGGCCAGCCACTGCCAGCCCTTGTTGGTGTGGATGAACACGCTCATGCGCGGCGAAGTCTTTCCGTCCACCCGCAGGGCGCCCTTCATCTCCTCCACCTTGGCCAGATAGGTGACCACGGCCACCGGCCCCTGCTGGGTGGTGCGGAAACCGCTCAGCTCGAACTTGGTGAAGGTGACCTCATCCAAACTGGCCATTTCCTGGGCCTTGTTGCGCGCCCCGGAGGGATACACCGACTGAAAGGCCGGGGAGATCATCCCCGCCTGTTGGGCCCACTGCTTGGTGGCCGAGGAGGCCCACAGATCCCGCACCAACTTTTCGCCGTCCGCCTGAGGCTCGGCCCAGGCGGTGGCGCTGGTCAGCAGGCACAGGGCCGCAAGCAGGCAAAAGAGACGCCGCATGGTTTTCCTTACTTCACCGGCTTCAGGTTGGCGTGGGCCAGCCACTTCCACCCCTGCTCGGTCTTGATGAATATGCTCATGCGCGGGGCAGGCTTTTTGTCCAGCCGCTGGCCGTTGATGGTCTCGGCCACGCTGACCGTGTAGGTGGCCACGATCACCGGACCCTGCTCGGTCACCTTGAAGTCGCTCAGGGTGTAGGGCCCCAGGTCAAGGCCCGCGGTCAGCTTCATCTGCTGGGCCTTGTCACAGGCACCGATGGAGCGCACCGACTGAAAGGCCGGGCTGGTCATGGCTTCGACCTTGGCCAGGTCCTTGGCAGCGAACAGGGCCCACAGGTCGCGCACCAGCTTCTCCCCCTGGCTCTCGCCGGCCTGGGCCAGAGTTGCGGCCAAAAGCATCCCCAAGCTCAAACCAATCACCAACAACTTTTTCATGGTCCCCGCCTCCAAATTTAATTTCCGTACATTCTATGCCAGTCACGGGAGCAAAAAAAGCCCCCAGACCCATTGGGCCCAGGGGCTTGAGTATTTCAAAGTACCGGATTAGAGCTGCTCGGCGATGATCTCGGCCAGGTCCTTGACCTCGAGCTTGTCGTCCACGTTCTCGGTCTTGGCGCTGTCCACGAACATGTTGATGCAGTAGGGGCAGCAGGTGGCCAGCACCTCGGCGCCCTTTTCAGCCGCCTCGCGGATCTTGTGGGTGCTGAAGCGCTGCTCGGGCTCGGCTTCCATCCACAGGCGTCCGCCGCCGCCGCCGCAACATACGGCCATGCCCTTGTTGCGGCCGAACTCGATAACCTCGGCTCCACTGGCGGTCAACAGGTCGCGAGGCTCGTCGAACACCTGGCTGTGACGGCCCAGGTAGCAGGGGTCGTGGTAGATCACCTTCTTGCCGTAGCCGCCCAGGCTCAGCTTGCCCTCGTCCAACAGCTGCTTGAGCAGTTGGGTGTAGTGCACCACCTCGAACTCGCCGCCGAACTCGGGGTATTCCTGGGTGAAGGTGGTGAAGCAGTGGGGGCTGGTGGTGAGGATCTTCTTGACGCCCTTGTCGTTGAACAGCTTGATATTCTTCTCGGCCAGGCCGGTGAACTGCTCTTCGTCGCCCATCTTGCGCAGGGCCTCGCCGCAGCAGCTTTCCTCGTTGCCGATGATGCCGTAGCTCACGCCCGACGCGTTCAGCACCTTTACCAGGGCCTTGGCGATCTGCTGGGAGCGGGGGTCATAGGCCGAGGTGCAACAGACGCTCAGGAAATACTCCTGGCTGCCGTCGAAGCGCGGCACCTCCAGGCCCTCGGTCCACTTCTCGCGCTTGTCACGCTCCTCGGACCAGGGGTTGCCCTTGGAGTGGATGGAGCCCATGATGGCTCCCAGGCTCTTGGGGGCGGCGCCGCTCTCGGCGATCATGGCCCGCATGGCCCGGATCACGTCGATGATGGCCACCTCGCGGGGACAGTTGTTCACGCAAAGCTTGCAGGTGGTGCAGGCGTAAAGAATATCGTCGGACTCGAAGCCCTCCAGGCCCAGTTGGCCCATCTTGATGAGCTGGCGGGTGCGGAAGGGGCTGTCCACCGAGGGCCAGGGGCAGAGCCCCGAGCACAGGCCGCACTGCATGCACTGGTACAGGGTCTCGCCGCCCATAAGGGCGATGGCCTCACTAACCTCCAGGAACGGTGTGGCGGGCATACCGGTGTTCTCCTTATCATCCTAAAATCAGCCGAAGCGCCCAGCCCCGGGGCTGCGCGCTGTTCATGCGGGTGCTCATGATGAATAGCACCATCATAATTTAGTGTCAAGAAAATGGGCCCGCAGGTTCCAGGGAGTGGATAAAAGACCGGTTCAGGCCAATCCGGCCTTGAAGGCGGCAAGGGCCTGGGGGATCACCGAGCGCACCACCGCCTCGGGCTCCAGGCCCATGCGCCGCTCCACCTGCTGGTAGGAGGGATAGACCTTGGTCAGGCGCAGGGGCGCTCGGCCCGCCTCGGCCTGAAACCGGCGGTAGTTCTTGGCCATTTCCAGGATGCCCGCCTCGCGCACCGGGCCGGGGTCCAGCCAGCCCAAGCGCACCATCACCTCGAAGCGCACCTGATCGGCCAGGAACAGGAACACATCCAAGGCCTCCAGCTTTTGGCGGGCCTCCAGGTCGGGGTAGCGCTCCCCCGGCCCCAGGCCCCGCACCCCCAGCACCACGTCGTAGATGGCCAGGGTGGCCTGCTGGCCCAGCTCGGCCAACTGGTGCAGGGCGGCGTCTGGTAGGTCGGGCAGGGCCGCGGCGGCGTCGGGCCGGTGGCCCAGGCGGCGCTCCCAGCGGCCAAAGGCGGCCCTGGCCTGTTTGTCGCGCCTCACCTGATCCAGGCTCACCACCTCGGCGGCCATGGCTCCCCTCCCCTCTTACTTCAGATAGGCCCGGCCCTCTTCGGCGGCGGGCAGGGTCACCAGGAAGGAGGCTCCCTCGTCGCCCCGGTTGTGCACCTCCACCTGGCCGAAGTGCCGGGTGACGATCTTGTGCACGATGGACAGGCCCAGACCCGAGCCCGCGTCCTTGGTGGTGAAGAAGGGGTTGAAGATGTTGTGCACCACTTCCATGGGGATGCCGCCGCCGGTGTCGCTCACCTCGCCGGCCACGAACTGCTTGCCCTCGCGCATCACGCTGAAGGTGCGCATGGTCAGCCGCCCGTGGTTGGGCCCCATGGCCTGGACGGCGTTTAGCACCAGGTTGAGGAAAACGTGCTTTATTTGGCGGTCGTCGCAGTACACCGGAGGCAGGCCCTTGCCCAACTCGCGCCGCACCTCTACGTTGTTCTCCACCAGCTCGCGCTCCAACAGCTCCAGGGACTGCTCGATGATCTGGTTGAGGTCGTGCTCCTCGAAGTGCCCCCGGGCGTCCGAGGAAAAGTCCAGCATCTCGTTGAGGGTGCGCTCCAGGCGCGACACCTCCTCGATGATCACGTCCAGATAGGCGGTGATGGGCGAGTCGTCGCCCACCTTCTTGCGGATGCGCCGGGTGAAGCCGCCTATGGAGACCAGGGGGTTCCTGATCTCATGAGCCACCCCGGCGGCGATCTCGCCCAAGGCGGCCAGCTTGTCCGCCTCCAACAGGCGGTTGCGCATCTGGGCCAGCTCCTTGTTGGCGCTTTCCAGGTTGTGGTAGAGCCGCGCCGTCTCCAGGGCCAAACCGGCCAGGCTGGCCAGCATGCCCAGAAGCTTGAGGTCGCGCTCGCCAAAGGGGCGGCGGCTCAGGTAATTGTTCACCAGTATGGCCCCCACCACCTTGCCCTTGGCGAACATGGGCACGGCCACGAAGGGCTCTTTCAGGCTCAGGACCTCCACCAGATTGGGATCGACCCTGGGGTCGTTCTGGGGGTCCTCCACTACCACGCTGGCCCCGTTGTTCATGTACAGCGAAGTTTGGCCGTTCCCGGTGTCGAAAGGCACCTCCAGGTTGGCCAGGCGCAGGTCGGTGAGCAGGGGCCGGTGGGGCCGCTGGTCCCGGAGCTCGCTCAAGCTCTGGGTCAGTTCCATGTGCATCTGGTTGTCGGGATCCTTGCCCATGTTGGCGATGGGCCGCATCACCTGCTCGTCCTCGTCCAGCAAAAACAGCACCACCCGGTCGTGGTCCAGACCGGCGGGATGGATCACCGCGTCCATGACGATGAGCACCGTGGCCTCGAAGTCCATGGTGGTCATGAGCACGGTGCTGATCTCGTAGAGGGTGGCCAGGGAGCCCACCATCTCCTCGTTGCGCTGCGCCAACACCTCGATGCGCTGAAAGACAAGGGCGTTTTCCATGGCCGAGGAGATCATGGAGGCCATGGTGAGCAGAAGGTTGTGGTCCTCCACGTTGAAGCGGGGCACCGCGTCCTTGTCCAACACCATCTTTTCGAACACGCACAGGTGCCCGTGGTAGTTGCCCTTGAAGCTCAGCGGCACGCACATGCCCTTGGCCTGTCCGCCGCCCTCCTGGTGAGCCCCGTCGTCCGGGTCGTAGAGCTGGCACTCGCCCAGGCAGGCCGAGATGTTCGAGCACTCCGGGGGCACCTGTCCGAACAATGCCTGCAAGCGGGGAGGGTCGTTGGTGGGGGCGTTGATGCACACCTTGCCGCCCTTGGCTCCCAACAGCTTGGCCACCATGCCCGCCACCGTGTCCAGAAGCTCGTCCAACTCGATGGTGGACACCGCCGCCCGGCCCAGCTCGCTGATCACGTTGAGTTCGGTGATGCGCCGCTTGGCCTCGAAATAGAGGCGATGGTTGCGGATGGCGCCGGCCATCTCCCGGGAGACCATCTGCAAAAGGAGCACCTCGTCGGTGTCCATGGTGCGCCCCGGCTCGAAGACCAAAAGCAGCACGGCGTAGAGCCGGTTGTCGTCCATCACCGGGAACAAGGCGGCCAACTCGCCCTCCTGGCACAACGCGTCCAGGGCCGGGTCGTCGCTGGGCAGTTTCACCTGCACCAACTGAGGCTCCCGGTCACGGGCCGCCCGCCCCACCTGGCCCTGGCCAAAGGCCACTTCCAGGGGATTGCCGCCCCGCGGCTGGCGGGGCCATACGTTGGCCTGGGTCAGTTGGCTCTTGGCGGTTTCCTGTAGAAACAGCACCGCCAGGCGCGAGCCCAGGTGCTTGTTGATGGTGCCCAAGATGCTGTCCAGGCGCTCATGCACCTCCACCGAGGCATTGGCGATCTCCACCACATGAGCCAGGACATCGAAGCGTTGCCCATGATCCATGGCTTAGGCCCTCTGCCTCTGGCCCGCCAAATCCAGGGCCTTTTGATATATCTGAACGTAGCGTGGCGCCGCCGCCTGCCAGGAGAAGTCCTGGGCCATGCCCCGTTGCATCAAGCCTTGCCATTGCGCGGGCTGGGCGTAGACCTCCTTGGCCCGAATCAGGGACTCAAGCATGGCCTCTATGGTGAAGGGCCCGAACTTGAAGCCGGTGCCATCGCCTTCCGGCTGGTGGTCCACCACCGTGTCGGCCAAGCCGCCGGTGTCGCGCACCACCGGCACCGCGCCGTAGCGCAGGGCCTGCATCTGGTGGATGCCGCAGGGCTCGTAGCGGCTGGGCACCAGGAGTATGTCCACCCCGGCCATGATGCGGTGGGCCAGGTCTATGTCAAAGCCTATGGTCACGCCCAGCCGGCCGGGATAGCGCTGAGCCAGTTCATTCAGGGCCACGTGGTAGTGGTCCTCGCCGTAGCCCATGACCACCAGGTTTAGCCCCATCTCAAAAAAGCGCTCCATGGACGCGGTGATCAGGTCCAGGCCCTTGCGGTCTTCCAGGCGGCCCACCACGGCCACCAGGGGCCGCCCCCCGTCGTCGTTCAGGCCGTAAAGCTCCATGAGGGCCTTGCGGCATAGGGCCTTGGGGGCCACGTTGTCCGGGCTGTAATTGGCCGCCAAGCGGCCGTCGGTGGCCGGGTTCCACAGCTCGTAGTCGATGCCGTTGACCACGGCGGTCAGGCGGTCGCACCGGGCCCTGAGCACCCCCTCCAGGCCGTGCCCCAACTCGGGGGTGAGAATCTCTTGGGAATAGGTGTGGGACACGGTGGAGATCATGTCCGCGAACACCAAACCGCCCTTCAGGAAATTTATCTGCCCGTAGAATTCAAGGGCCTCTGGGGTGAAGTACTCCCACCCCAGACCGGTGAGCGGCATGTCGTAGTGCCAGAACTGGCCCTGGTTGCCCAGGTTGTGCACGGTCATCAGCGAGGCGCTGGTTTTAAGTTGGGGATCCTCGGCGTAGAGGGTGCGCAAATACACCGGCACCAGACCGGTGGTCCAGTCGTTGGCGTGGAACACGTCCACCCGCCATCCCATGGCGCGGGCCAGTTCCAGGCAGGAGCGGGCGTAGAAGATGAAGCGCTCGGCGTTGTCCTCATAATCGCCGTAGGCGTTGCCGTAGAGCCCCTCGCGGTCAAACAGGTGCTCGTGGCCGATGAGGTACACCTCTACCCCGGAGGCATCCCGGTGCCGGTATACTTCGGCCATGTGGCGTTTCCAGGAAACCGGAACCTCCAGCACCACATCCAGGCGCTCAAGGTCTTGCTCCAGTTCCGGGCGCAAACGGGGCTTGGGCGTAACCACTCCCACGGTGTGCCCCAAGGCGGCCAGGGCGCGGGGGAGATCGTGGGCGACCTCGGCCAGGCCCCCTACGCGTTTGAAGGGCCAAACCTCTGGAGCCAGAAACAGAACGTGCATTACCAATCTCTCCGGTTGTAGCTAAAATATATCATGACCTAGGCCGCGACAAAACAACAGCAAACAAGGTGGCGGCGCGTTGACACCTTCCGCCCGGCGGCGCTAAGGTGGGGCCAACTTATGCACACAAACAACATTTCCAAATTTTGGGCCTGGCTTATCGTTGCGGTGGCCGTGATCTGTCTGGCCTGGGCCTTCGTGGGCGGGTACCTGGATCTGCTGGCCTGGCAGCGCTCTCCCCAGGACCTCACCTGGCGGCAATGGTTGGGCTGGACCCTGTTCCTTCGGGGGTTGGGCCTAGCCGCGGTCATGGGCACCCTGGTGGGTTGGATAATCCTGCGCCGCCGCCTGGACAAGCAGATAGACGTCATGGTGGAGGCCTGCCACTCCATGGCCCTGGGCGAGCCCTCTCCCCTGCCGGACGCCCCCCAGGGTTTGCAGGACATGGGGCGGCTTTCACTGGCCATCCAGGTGATGCACGAGGCCCTACTGGACTACCTGAACCTTTACCGCCGCTTTTTCGACGCCGCGCCGGACATGTTCCTTTCCCTGGCCCCGGCCGGTCAACGCATCCTGGACGCCAACACCGCCTTTTGCCGCACCCTGGGCCTGCTCAAGGACGAGGTGCTGGGGCAGCCGGTGGAGCGCTTCGTAAAGCTGGACAAGGGCTGGGACCGGGCGCTCAGCGAGGGCGGCGAGTTGATAACCGGACAAATCAGAGGGCCCGGCGGTATCATCAGGGTGGAGGCCAGCATTTCCCTGGAAGGTGGCCCAGGGGGCCAGCCGTGGGTTCTGGGTGCAATTTTGCGCGACGTGACCCTGCGCGACGCCCTGTACAGCGAGTTGCTGCAAAAGTCCACGGCCCTGGAAAAGGCCCTGGAGGAGATAAAAAGCGTGGAAGAGCTGAAGGACGAATTCCTCACCACCCTGAGCCACGAGCTCAAGACCCCCCTGGTCTCCCTGAAGGGATTTTTGCAGCTGCTGCGCCAGGGCAAGGCCTCGGGCGACCAGGGCCAAAACTACCTGGAGATCTGTTGGCGCAACCTGAGCAAACTGGAGACCCAAATCAACAACCTGTTGGACCTGGCCCGCCTGAGCCATTCCAAGGAGCAGTACTCCCTGGAGCCGGTGGACCTGGCCTCTCTGGTGCGCACCTCGGCCGAAAATCTCCAGGCCGCCGCCGCCGAGCGAAGGGTCACGCTGGATGTGAGCCGCCTGCCGGGGCAAGCGGTCCGGGTGATGGGCAACCACGGCAAGCTGGTGCAACTGGTGGACAATCTGCTGGTCAACGCGTTGAAGTACAACAAGGAGAACGGCGAGGTTCGCCTGGACCTGCGCGGCGACGCCAAAAACGTGGTGCTCAAGGTGGCCGACTCGGGGGTGGGCATTGACCGGGAGCACATGGCGGTCATCTTCAACCGCTTCTACCGGGCCGATCTGAGCGGCACCGGCCGTTTAGAGGGGCTGGGCATCGGATTGAGCTTGGTGCAAGAGATAGTAAAGCTGCACAATGGAGACATAAGGGTGGAGAGTGAACCGGGCGTGGGAACCACCTTTACCGTCACCTTGGAGGCAGCTACTTGAAACGCCCTTTGATACTTCTGGTGGAAGACGACAAGGACATCGCCGCATTGTATGGAGACGTCTTGGGCGGCGAAGGCATGGAAGTGGTGTTGTGCCGCAGCCGGGGACAGGCCCGCACCTGGTGGCAGAGAACCAAACGCCAGCCCGACTTGGTCATCCTGGACGTGCGCCTGCCCGACGGCAACGGCCTGGACCTTTGCTGCGAACTGGGCGAGATGGGTTCGGATCACCCTCACCCGCCGGTTTTGGTGATCAGCGCCCACGGCGACCCGCGCATGCCGGTTTTGTGCAAACAGGCCGGCGCTTCCGAATTTATGGATAAAATGGAAGGGCTAGACAAACTGTTAGGCAACGTATACAAATTACTACCATAATTTCCCAATACCACCTATCGGCAATATTTCGGGCATTTATTACCTAAAGTCCATCGATCTTCACTTTAAGGTAATATAGCCCGATTTAAATCGGGCTATATTACCTTATACCTTTTGGTGTGCTTGGTTTCCAAAAACTTCGGCTACCATCTTTATTTGCAAGTTGCGCCATGTAAAACACCTGCGGCCAATGTATTAAAATCACTGAACCACTTGAAATATAGAGATATGTCATTTTTGACATATACAATAAAAAAAGGAGCGCGCCTTTGTTTATCACCCTCCCTGCCTGCCCCTCTAGGGAAAGTGACGCACTCGGGCGCGCATCCTAGCTTCATGTATTTGCAAAACGCAGGCCAAACGCTGCGAAAGGCCCCCAAACAAATTTTACTTGCGCCTGATAAGGCTCCACCCCACCAGCATGAGCACCACTCCGGTGATGCCAACCAAAAAAACAAAAGAGACACTGGCCATCATATTGCCCTGACTCCAGGCTTGGTCCACCACGAAGCCAAAAATGGGCACAGTGAGGCCCAGGAACACAAATCCGATCAGGGCCAACACCAGTCCAGCTTTTTTTCGCATTTTCCCCCGCCGGGCTTGTCGAGTTGGGCTCAACTATCTCAGGCGATCGCCTAACTTGGCCTTGCCTCGGTTTAGTCGATGATCTTGACGTAGTTTTCCGAACGCAGTTGCTTCATCCATTCCTTGAAGCGCGTTTCGGTCTTTTGTTGAGCTAGCTTGTCTCTGATTTGCTCTTTAACCTCTGCCAGGGCCAGCTCCTTGCTCCCGCTTCGGTCGATTAGTTTCATGATAACAAATCCTTGAGGGATTTGTAATACTTCGCTTACCTGACCTGGCTTCAGCTCGCCCAGGGCCTGGCGCATGCTGGGCAAAAGGTCGTCGGCTTTCACCGGCCCCAGCCGGCCGCCCCGCTCCGCTCCCGGTCCTTGGGAGTATTGCTGGGCCAGCTTGGAGAAGTCACCGCCGCCCTTGATATTTTGCAGGATATTCTCGGCTTGTTGGCGCACCGCGTTTTCGGCGGTCAGGCCGGCTTGAGGGTCCACCTTCAAAAAGATGGCCATCATGTTGACCTCGTCCATGTTCTGGAACTGGTCGTAGTGCGCTTTGTAGTACTGCTCCACCTCGGCATCGCTGATAACCACGTTCTTTCTCACTTCTTGATTGATCAGGCGCTGCTTGAGGATGTCCCGGCGCAGGTCGTCGCGGTACTCCTTGAGGGTCATGCCCTGGCGGCTCAGGCTGGCCACAAAGTCCTCGTCGCTGAGCTTGTTGGACTGCTTGATGCGGTTGATGTAGTGGTCAAGCTCCTCGTCGCTGACCGACAACCCGGCCTTCTTGGCTTCCTTGGCGAAGATCTTTTCGTCGACCATCCGCTCCAGGGCCATGCGCTTAATCTGGGCCGGTGGAACCCCGCCGCCGCGCTGCATGGCCTCCATGCGGGCCAAGTCCATCTTCAGGCGGCGGATGGCCCGGTCAAGGTCCAAGGATGTGACCACCTCGTCGTCAACGATGGCCACCACCCGGTTGACCACCACTTCCTCGGCATGGACCCACCCCATGGGAAGCGCCAAAATAACCGCCAAGAGGAAGCAACACACGAAACGCTGCGGCATTATTTACTCCTTGCAGGGGCCAGCCGGCCTTTTTCCAGGAACTGCTGGTCATAGATTATATCGGATTTGGCCTTCAGCTCCTCCAGCAGGGATATGGCCAGGGCCTCCTGCTTTTGAGCCACCAAGTTCTTTTGTATCGCCGGGGCGGCCTGGGTCAGGCTGAGCACCACCGCCGGGCGCTTGGCCTTCACCCGCACCACGTGAAAACCATAGGGGCTGGGCAAGGGCCCGGCCAGTTGGCCCGGCTTCAGGGCGAATACCTTTTTCTCCAGGCCCGGAGGCATGTGCCCCCGGCTCAGCCAGGTGGGCTGGCCGCCCGCGGCCAGGGGGGCTCCCATATGCTCCGCGGCCTGGCTCATATCCATGCCTTTTTGCACCTCGTCCACCAGCTTCTGGGCCAGGGGCTTGCTGGGCAAAAGCGCGTGCTGGGCCAATATCTGCTCCGGGCGGTGAAACTCGCTGCGGTGATCCCGGTAATAAGTGGCGATCTCCTCGGGCGTCACCCGGATTCTGGGGCGCAGAATCAGGCGCAAGGCTTTTTCCATTAGCAATTGACCGGCCAACTCGGCCCGCCACTGCTCCTGACTGATGCCGTGAATGGCCAAGTCGTGCTGAAAAGCCTCCGGCTCCAGTTGGCTGAGCAGGTATTGCTCGCGTTTCTCCAACTCTTCGGGCAGCAGGACCACTCCCTGGCGCTCGGCCTCGGCCAACACCAGTGCCCGGCCCACCAGGTCTTCCACCACCGCCCGCCTGAGCTCCGGCTCCAGCAGGGCGGGGTCTCCACCCAGCCCCATGAAGGCGGCCCTGGAATTGAATTCTGCCAGAGTCAACGGCTTGCCGTCCACCCTGGCCACGGCGGGCGGGCCCTGGGGATCGCTGGATGAGCAGGCGGCCAAGACCAGAGCCAGCAGAATCCCCACGGCCCAAAGTATACCCCTGGGAGCCCGCCGGGCGGCCATCTGCTGGGATGTTATTAATCCCGCCATGTTACCGGCTCTAGTTACCACCGCGGCTGATGTATTGCAAGAATTGCTTGGCCTGCTCCAAAGGCGGACGGTCCGTGGCCAGGGTCAGCTTGACCCGGCCGTCCGGGAACACCCGCACTTTGTTGGGCTGCTCCTGGGCCATGGCCAACAGCCGGTCCAGGTTTAGGCCCTCGGTTTGGGTGAAATAGGCCATGAGGCCGTCACTGGACAGGTCCAGGCGGTCGGAGTGCATGTGACGCAAAAGCACCTTGAGCTCCACCCCGGCCAAAAGGTTACCCGCCGCCGCCGGGGGAGGCCCGAAGCGGTCGTTCATCTCCGAAACCACCTGCTCCAACTGCTCGGGCTTGCGCACCCCGCTGAGGCGGCGGTACAGGCTCAGGCGCACCTCCGGATCGGGCACGTAGCTCTCGGGCAGGTGGGCGGGCAGGCCCAGCTTGAGCTCTGGCTCGGGGCCCTCGGGCGGGGCCTCGCCCTTGAGCCGGGCGATGGCTTCTTCCAACATGCGCAAATACAATTCGTAGCCCACCTCGGCGGCCACCCCGCTCTGGGCCTCGCCCAGCATGTTGCCCGCCCCGCGAATCTGCAAATCGTGCATGGCGATGGCGAAGCCGGCCCCCAGTTGGGTGAAGTCCATGAGCGCCTTGAGCCGCTTGGCCGCCTGGCGGCTGAGGCTTTGCTCCGAGCGCACGAAAAGATAGGCGTAGGCGCGGCGTCCCGAGCGCCCCACCCTGCCCCGGAGTTGGTAGATCTGGCTCAGGCCGAATTTGTCGGCGTTGTTGATGATGATGGTGTTGGCGCTGGGGATGTCCAGGCCGGACTCGATGATGGTGGTGCACACCAGCACGTCCAGCTCCCGGCGCACGAAACTCATCATCACCCGCTCCAGTTCCTTTTCGGGAAGCTGGCCGTGGGCGATCCCCACCCGCGCCCCGGGCACCAGGCGCTGCACCATGGTGGCCATCTTGGCGATGTCCTGCACCCGGTTGTGCACCAGGAACACCTGGCCTTCCCGGGCCATCTCCCGCTCCACCGCCTGGGCCATGGCCTTGGGGGTGAAGGCGGCCACATAAGTCTTGATGGACTGGCGGTCGGCCGGAGGGGTGTTGATGACGCTCAGATCCCTCAACCCCGACAGGCTCATCTGCAAAGTGCGGGGGATGGGGGTGGCGGTGAGAGTGAGCACGTCCACCAGGCGGCGCATTTTCTTGAGCCGCTCCTTGTCCTTGACCCCGAAGCGCTGCTCCTCGTCCACCACCATCAGCCCCAGGTCGTTGAACTCCACGTCCTTGGAGAGCAGACGGTGGGTGCCGATGACGATGTCCACGGTGCCCGCTTTGAGCCCAGCCAAGACCTCCCGCTGCTGAGACGGGGTTTTGAAGCGGCTCAAGGAGGCCACCTCCAGGGGCTGGTCCACCAGGCGCTCCACGAAGGTCTGATAGTGCTGCTCGGCCAGAACCGTGGTGGGCACCAGGAAGGCCACCTGGCGCCCCTGCATGGCCACCAGATAAGCGGCGCGCAGGGCCACCTCGGTCTTGCCGAAGCCCACGTCCCCGCACACCAGGCGGTCCATGGGCTTGGGGGCAGAGAGATCGGCCAGCACGTCCTGGATGGCCCGGGCCTGGTCCGGGGTCTCCTCCCAGGGGAAGCCCGCCTCGAACTCACGGAAGCCGCTGTCCGGCTGGGTGAAGGACGTGCCCTTGGCCACGCTGCGCGCGGCGTAAAGCTCCACCAGGTCGTGGGCGATGGCTTCCACCGCCTTCTTGGCCCGGCCCTTTACCCTGAGCCAGGCTCGCCCGCCTAGGCGATCCAGCTTGGGTTTGGCGTCCTCGGGGCCCCGATACTTGCTGATGAGACCCATGCGGTCGGCGGGCAGATAGAGCTTGTCGCCTCCCGCGAAGGTCAGATGCAAAAAGTCGCTCTCCGCCGCGCCCACGGCCACGGTGGTGAGTCCCTCGTAGCGCCCCACCCCGTGGTCCATGTGCACCACCAGGTCGCCGGGCTCCATGTCGTCCAGGGCGGCCATCATCTCGCTGAGGCGCGGTGGGGCTTTGTGGCGCACCACCCTGGGCGCGCCAAATACCTCGTCCTCGGTGATGAAGCAAACCGGCAGCTCTGCCGGGGCCAGCCCGGCGGTGAGCACCCCTTCCATGAGGAACAGGGCCGTATCCCCCGGCCCGGCGGGCCAGGTTTCGGAAACCACGCCCACCACCTTGACCGCCACCTCGCGCTCGGTGAGCAGTTCGGCCAGGCGCTCCACCTGGGAGCGGGAACGGCACACCAGGGTGACGCTGCGCCCCAGCTCCTGCTGCGCCCCCACCCAGCCCAGGAAGCGAGTGATGACCGAGCCCTCGCCGCCGCGCTTGAGGTCCTGGTGCAGGCCGGGGAAGGTCTCGGCCTTCAGGCGCACCAGGGCGGCCTCGCCCGGCTCTTCCAGGCCCATGGCCAGGGCCCGGCACAGCAGATGGGGCCGCTCGCCCAGGCGCTGGGCCATCTGGCCGGGAGTGCGCCGCAGCATGGGCGGGGAGAGCACCACCCGGCCATCTTCCCGTGCCTCGGCGAACTGGCGCTCCATGTCCTCGGCCTCGCCCTTGAGGCGGTTGTCCACTTCGGCGGGCTCCAGGATGTAGAACCAGGCGTCTTCAGGCAAATAGGTGAAGAGGTCCCCGGCGTTTTTGAAAAACACCGGCAGCAATGACTCCAACCCGCTGAAGGGGGCGCGCAGTTCGATCTTTTCCACCAACTCGGCCAGGCGGCGGGTGGAAAGCCCCTCCTCCCGGGCCAGCTTGCGAAGGCGCTCAACCGCCCGCTTGGCCGCCTCGGGGGACAGATCCACCGGCAGGCAGGGGATCAGCCCGGCCTCGCGCAGGGGCAGTTGGGAGCGCTGGTCGCTGGGGTCGAAACGCCTGAGGCTCTCGATCTCGTCGCCGAAAAACTCCACCCGCACCGGGTCGTCCAGCAGGGGGCCGAAAAAATCCACCACCGAGCCGCGCACCGCGAAATCGCCCACCTGCTCCACCAGACCCACCGGGGTGTAGCCCCCCTGGGCCAGGGCCGCCACCAGGGCGTCGCGCTCCAGGCGCTGGCCCTTGCAGAGCTCCAGGTAGTTGTCGAGAAGGTGCTCGGGCGGGCACAGGCGCGAGGAGGCGGCCACCGCCGAGGTGACCACCAACAGGGGCTCATCGGCGGCGATAAGCTCCCACAACACCGACAAGCGCCGGGCGGTCACCTCGGGCGGAGGGTCCAACTCCTGGTAGGGGCTTACCTCATAGGCAGGGAAAAGGCGCACCGGCGAGTCGCCGTTGCTCTGGCCCGCCAAGAAGAACTCCAAATCGCGAGTCAGGGTTTCGGCCACGGCTAGGGTGGGGCAAACCACCAGGGTGGTGCGGGGGGCGCTTCTCCACAAGCGGGCCAGGGCAAAAGCCCTTCCCGCACCCTCCAGACCGCCCAGCAGAGCCGCGCCCTGTTCCTGCAAAAGGCGGCGCGCCTCATCCAGGCGATCACCGGCAGGCCAGTAGCCCGAAAGCCCGATTTCCTGATTTAAGTTCATTCCCAGTGATTATCCCATCCTGTGAATTTTGTATCCAGGGGCCCGAGCCGCGCCCCGATCCATCCCCGCATTGAGCTGGTTAGACTAACCACTTTAATTTTAAAGAAAATAAATATAACTATCTTTCCGCCCGGTTAATTCTTTTTCTTAAACGAACCAAACGGCCGCCTTTTCCACAAAAGAATCACAACTTAATCACAGCAATGGCTAACCCCTTGTTTCCGTTCGATCAAAGATAACCGAGCCTGGGCCGGGCGGCAAGCGGCCTTGGCTGGGAGATGGGCCGCGCCTAGGGTATACTGGTGCTCCACCCAAGAACACCCGCCACGCAACGAGGAGTTATTTTTGCTGGACACGGTGGAGATAAAAGACGGCGGCGCGGCGCGCAACGCCGGTCTGCGCATCGGCCTGGCCCTGAGCCTCATCACCGGCCGCCCTCTTAGGGTGGGCAGCCTGGTGGACGACGCCCCCCGCCCCCGTCCGGGGCTGGGGACCTCGGGCCTCACCCTGGCCGTGGCCGCCTCGGCGGTGAGCCGGGGACGCCTACAGGCCGAGGCCGGTTCGACCGAGCTCACCCTCACTCCCGGCGGCCCTCCCCAACCCGGTGATTACCACCTGGACATGGCCCACCTGGAGCCCAGCGCCGCCCCGTTCAGCTCGCTGTTGGAGATGCTCCTGCTGCCCCTGTCCATGGCCGGGGGCACCAGCGGCCTGATCCTGCGCGGTGGCAGCCACGTTATGGGCGGCCCCACCAGCGACGAAATCTCCAAGGTGCTCCTACCCAACTGGCGCGCCCTGGGCCTCAACGCCAACTACAGCGAGATAGCCCCCGGCTTTTTCCCCAGCGGCGGCGGCGAGGCAGAGGTCACGGTGGTGGAGGCGGGCGGCGCCCTGGGTCACCTTAGGGCCGAGGCGCCTTTCCAGCCCCGCGAGGTGGGGGTGGAGGTGCTGTGCTCCAACCTGCCGGTGCACCTGGCCGAGCAGGCCATGCAGGGAGCCTTGGACCGCCTGGCCCTGCACGGGCTGGAAGGCAAGGGCAACCTGCGCCGGGCCAAGGGCGGCAAGGGCCAGGCCCTGCTGGTGTGGGCCGGCGACGGCCAAATGCGCATCGGGTTTTCCACCCTGGGCAAAAGAGGCTCCCGCCCCGAGGCCCTGGCCTTGGAGGCGGTGGAGGCCATGACTCATTTCCTGAAAAGCCAGGCGGGCCTGCCCTCGGCCCTGGCCTCGCGCATGCTCCTGACCCTGGCCTGCGCCAAGGGTATCAGCCGCTTCACGGTGAGCGGGCCGCCCAAGCCCTTGCAGGCGGCCATGAAGATCATCAACGCCTTTTGGCCGGGCACAGTGCGCCTTTCCTCGCCCCGCGACGAGGCCCTGCTGGAAGTCAAGGTCATCGGCCGCGACTGGGGCCGCGTCCTCTAGCCCAACGCCCACTACCGCATAGCCGAAAACGAGGCGGTGCCTGTCGCCCCTATTCCTCGGGGAAGTTGGGCTCCCGCTTCTCGATACCCGCGCTGAAGCCTTCCTGGGCGTCGGGCAACAAGGCGCCGATAGCCATCATCTCCTTGGCGTAGTGATAGGCCTGGTCCTCGGTCATTTCGCTCTGGGCGTAAAACACCTGCTTGGAAATGCCCAGCACTATGCGCGATCCCTTGGCTATCTCCTTGGCCCAGGCAAAGGTTTCCCGCTCCAACTTATCGTCGGGCAACACCCGGTTAACCAGGCCCATCTCCCTGGCCTCTTGGGCACTGTAGAGATTGCCGGTGAGCAGCATTTCCAGGCACTTTTTCTGGCCCACCGCCCGGCTGACCGCCACGGTGGGGGTGGAGCAGTTGTAGCCGATTTTGATGCCGGTCATGCCGAACTTGGCGCCGTTTTCCGCCGCCACCACCAAGTCGCAGCCCGCCACCAGATGACAGCCCCCCGCCATGGCGATGCCGTGCACCTGAGCGATGATGGGCATGCGCACCCGGCGCATGCAGCTCATCATGTTGTAGGAGGTCTGGAAAAGATTGCGAATGGACGAGGGGGTGCCGTCGCGCACCTCCAGGCGGTCGTGGCCCGAGCAGAAGACCTTGCCGTTGGCCTTGAGTATGACCACCTTGACGTCCTTGCCCCTCCCCCACTGTTGCAGAGCATCGGTGATTTCAAGCTCAACCGCCTCGCCCAGGGCGTTCATCTTTTCAGGCTGGTTCAGGGTGATGAGGCCGATGCGATCCTTGACCTCGGTTAGGATGTATTGATAAGCCATCATTCCTCCTCCAGATAGCGGCATCTTCCCCATAGTCCACGCGCCGGCGGCCTGGACCAAAAGACTGCCAAGACTCTAATGCATCGCGGTGTCAAGCTTCCATGCTTTTCTTGGGCAATCGCCCCGACCCGGGCCCGGCTTTGCCGCCGGGCCGCGGCGAGCCCAAAACCATCAGGCGCGGTTTCTGCGAATATCCCGATAATGATAATATACTTTCCTAGTCAGGTGGACCTAGCCGGTGATCGCCCGCCAAACCGGGCCAAGGAGGTTGCTATTGCGCAATAAGCTGATGTCCATGCAAGACGCCGTGGCCAAATACACCTGGGACGGCATGACCTATTGCCACGGGGCCGCCTTTCCGGTGGGCTCGGACTCCATCGCCTTTGGCAAAGAGATGGTCAAGCAGGGCCGCAAGGACCTGAACGTCATCTGCCACTGCGGCTCCAGCCAGGTGAACCTCCTGGCCGCAGTGGGCGCGGTGCGCCGGGTGGAGGTGGGCTTTTCCGGCCTGGAAGTCTACGGTTTCGCCAACGGGCTGAACCGGGCGGTGACCAGCGGCAAGACGGTCATCGAAGACTACTCCAACGGGGCCATGGCCTTCCGCTTCTTCGGCGGGGCCATGAATTGGCCCTTCGTGCCGGCCACGGTGAACATCTGTAACGACCAGCAGTGGTGCTCCGGCGACAAGCCCGCGACCTACCCGGCCACCGAGAAGATCCCCACCATCACCGACCCCTTCACCGGCCAGACCCTGGGCGCCTTCCGCTCCCTGCGGCCCGAGGTGGCGGCCATCCACGTGACCATGGCCGACATCCACGGCAACGCCATCATGCTGGGCAGCGAGTGGAGCCGTTTCGAGATGTCGCGGGCCGCCGAAAAGGTGGTGTTGGTGGCCGACAAGATCGTGGACACCGGGTGCATGCGCCAATACCCCAACCTGGTGCGCATCATCGCCGAAGTGGTGGACGCGGTGGTCTACTGGCCCCTGTGCTCCTGGCCCCAGGCCTCCTGCGGGCTCTACGACTCCGACGAGGAGCACATGTTCTACATGAACAAGGCCATGAAAACCGTAGAGGACACCGAGGACTACTGCAACAAGTGGGTGCACTCCTACCGCACGCCAGAGGAATATCTGGGGTTGATCGGCCAAGAAAAAATCGCCAAGCTAACGGCCACGGAAACCGCCTTTTTGATGGACCCCTACCGCAAATGGATTAAGAGCGATATCGAGGTAGCCGAACTGTTGGAACGGGCGGAGGGATAGGCACGATGGAATACACCAAGCAGGAGTTCATGGCCATAGTCACCGGCCGGGAGATAAAAGACGGCCAACTCATCATCCTGGGGGTGGGGCTGTCCATGCTGGCCGGGTACTTCGCCCAGCTCAACCACGCGCCCAACCTGATGGCCTTCACCGAGGGCGGCATATACGGCTCCACTCCGGTGGGTGGCTTGCCCTGGGGCATCGAGTGCAACCGCATCAGCGCCAACGCCACCAGCTTCACCAACGCCATCGACGCCCTGGGCTTTCTGGTGGCCTCGGGGCGCTGCGACAACGCGGTGATCGGGGCCGCCCAGGTGGACCAGTACGGCAACGTGAACACCACCGGCATTTGGGATGAGCCGCCCTGGAAGGCCGGGCGTTACGATCCGCCCCGGGTGCGCCTGAACGGCAGCGGCGGGGCCAACGATATCGCGGTGGGGGCCAAGAGCTATTTGATAATGGCCTCCCACGAAAAGCGGCGCTTCGTGGAAAAGGTGGACTACAGCTCCAGCCCAGGGTACCTGGACGGCGGAGACGCCCGCCAACGCTGCGGCTTCGTGGGCGGCGGCCCCTCGGACATCATCTCCACCCTGGGCATCCTGCGCCCGGACCCGGTGAGCAAGGAGTTCTACTTGGACGTCTATTTCCCCTTCACCAGCGTGGAGGAGGTCAAGGCGTCCACCGGCTGGGACCTGAAGGTGTCTGCCGATATCAAAGTGGTGCCCGAGCCATCCGAGCAGGAGTTGGCCAACCTGCGCACCGTGGACACCACGGGGTCGCTGCGCAAAAAGGGCTAGGTTCCCACCGACGTGGGCCGTCCGCCTACCAGAGGGCCCACACCACGGTAGAGCCCTCGGGCCACTGCTCGGGCCACTGCTCCATCTTGGGGGCGTCCAAGGGCTTTTCTCCGCGCATGATGGCCAGCAGGTCTTCGCGGCTAAGGCCGGGAAAGGCCAGCAGGCTGAGCCCCCTTGGCTTGCCTCCGGCGCGCACCCCCGCCTGCTGCACCAGGTCGCCGTAGGCCTGGGCCAGTTCCTTGGCCTCTTGGGCCAACTCGGGAGCCAGGCCGGGCCACCACTTTTCAGAGTCCACCCGCTGAGCCAGATGATTCACCTTTTGGCGCAGCAGGTCAAAGTCGCTGTTGGCCGCCAGCTTGGCGGCCAGGTCCAAAAAGGCCTGGTCGTCCAGGTCGGACAAATCGGGCAGCACCAAGCGGGCCGCCTCCTGGGCCAGGGGGTTGTCGGGCCGGGCGGAAATGGGGGCCAGGGTCAGGGGAGACACCGCGCCCGCCGAGGTGCGAAACTCCTTGACCGGCGGCTGCACCAGTTCGTGGGCCCGCTCCAGGAGCAGACGCGCCGCCGGGCCGCTGGTAGTGGCTAGCCAACCGGACCCGGCGCCGAATCCCTGGGCCAGGGTGCTCCAGGCCTTGAGGCGGCTCTCCAGCAGGTGCTCCTGGGGCAGGGTGTAATCCACCGGGGCCAAGTGGTCCATGAGGGGAGCCTCGTAGTCCACCGGCTGATAGTCCCCCTCGTCCTGGCCCATGGAGTGGCGCAGGCGGCTCTCCCCCTGGCGGGCCTGGGACAGGGCCTGCTCCAGCTCGGCGGCCTGCTGATCCTGGATGTGGGCCAGATTCAACAGCAGGTCCGCCTCCACGCCGGGCAGGCCGGGACCGCCCTGGCCCTTGGGGTCTTGGCAGCTTTTGATTTCGCTCATCACCGTGCGGAACGTCTCCGGCGGGGTGGGAAGCTCCATGCCCGCCTTGAGGGCCTCCGCCGAGCTGGAGCCCTGGTGGGAGGCCAGCCATTGCCGCCATTGGTCCAGCAGTTTGGCCGCCTGGCGGGCCTGGGGGTTGTCCGAGCCCGCCGCTCCACTCTGACCCGTGGGCCTAAGCATGCGGGCCAGGCTCTCCAGCCCCGGCGGGGTGGCCCGGGCGTCCTTGCCCAGGCTGGGCGGCTCCAGCACGTTAAGGGGCTTAAACAAGGGGCACAGGGCGGTGAGGGCGCTTCGCCTGAGGGCGGTGGCAGGAAAAATAAGGGCGCTGAGATCCATGGCGGAAATTCCTTTTACAACCCGCCCGGCCGACGCGG
>Ga0180016_100152_pt1 | contig 23775 bp, 19 predicted proteins | sample KR46_M_MetaG_FD_129673 | JGI IMG/M metagenome (GOLD analysis project Ga0180016, IMG submission 129673) | Groundwater microbial communities from the Olkiluoto Island deep subsurface site, Finland - KR46_M_MetaG | ecosystem: Environmental > Aquatic > Deep subsurface > Groundwater | place: Finland... | reverse complement strand
TGAAGTCGATCACCTCGGGCACCCCGGCCAGGTAGTCCTCGAAGGCCCTTACCGCCCGGTCGGTGGACTCCAGGGTGGTGCCCTCGGGCAGGTCCAGCACCAGCTGGAACTCGTTCTTGTTGTCAAAGGGCAGCAACTTCACCGGCACCAGGCGCAGGGCCACCAGGGACACCGAGACGATCAGCGCCGCCACGATGGCCAGACCCAGGGCCCAGCGCAAAGAGCGGTGCTCCAGGAACGGGCGCACCACCGCCCCGTAAGAGCGCCGCAGGAGCGGGGAGGTCGTCTCCTCGGGCGGCTTGGGCTCATCCCCGGCCTGGCCCTTGGCGGGGGCCAGGCGCCTGAGCAGGCGGTAGCTGAGCCAGGGCACCACGGTCAGGGCCCACAGGGTGCTGAAGGTCACGGTCAGCGGCACGTTGGCGGCCATGGGGGCCATGTAGGGGCCCATCATGCCGGTGATGAAAAACATGGGCGCGAAGCTGACGATGATGGCCAGGGTGGACATGATCACCGGGGGCATCACCTCGTTGACCGCCACCAGGGTGGCGTCCAGGGGGTTGCGCTTGCCCATGCGGATGTGGCGCTGGATGTTGTCCACGTTGGTGATGGGGTCGTCCACCACCAGGCCCAGGGAGAGGATCAGGGCGAACATGGTCACCCGGTTGATGGTGTAGCCGAACAGGTAGTTGACGAACAGGGCCATGGCGAACGACAGGGGCACCGCGATGGCCACGATGAGCGCCTCGCGCCAGCCCAGGGTGAAGGCCAACAGGGCCACCACGGTGAGCACCGCGAAGAACAGCGAGTTCATCAGCTCGTCGCTCTTGGTCTGGGCGGTCTGGCCGTAGTTGCGGGTCACGGTGAGCCCCACCCCGGCGGGCAGTATCTTTTGCTTTAGCCCCTCGGCCCGCTCCAGGATCTCCTGGGCCACGCCGACCGCGTTGGTGCCCCGCTTTTTGGCCAGGGCGATGGTTACCGCGTTCTGGGGCGGCTGGTCGGCCGGGCGGCCCTGGTCCTTCAGCCACAGACGTCCGAAGCCGATGCGGCTGTAGGTTTCGGCCTCGGCCGGGCCGTCGATGATCTTGGCCACGTCGCGCAGGTACACCGGGCGTCCCTGGTGCACCCCCACCACCAGCTCGCCCACCTGGCGGGGGCTGGTGAGGAAGGAGTCGCTGGTGAGCTCATAGCTCTGCCCCGCCTGGTCGAAGCTCCCGGCCAGGGCCGCGGCGTCGGCCCCGCTCAAGGCCTGTTGCACCGCCAGGGCGGTGAGCCCGTGGGCGGCCAGGGATTGGGGCAACAGCTCCACCCGTAGCTGGCGGGGCCGCCCGCCCACGATGCCGGTGCGGGAGATGTCGGGCACCTGGGACAGGTAGAAGAGCATCTCCTCGGCCATGCGCCGTAGCTCGTAGTCGGAGTAGCGGGCCGAATGCAGGGTGAGGGTGACGATGGGTACGTCGTCGATCTCCACCGGCTTGACCACCCAGCCGGTGACCAGGGGAGGCACGGTGTCGATGTTCATGGCGATCTTGTTGTAGAGCTTGACCAGGGAGCGCTCCCGGTCCTGGCCCACGAAGAAGCGCACCGTGACCACCGCTTGGCCCCGGCGGGACTGGGAGTAGACGTGCTCCACCCCGTCGATCTGCCATAACAGGCGCTCCAGGGGGGTGGTGACCAGGCGCTCCACCTCGGCGGCGGAGGCCCCCGGCGCGCTGACCATGACGTCGGCCAGGGGCACCACGATCTGGGGCTCCTCCTCGCGGGGAGTGAGCATCACCGCCGCCGCGCCCAGGGCCACGGCCAGGATCATCAGCAGGACCGAGAGATGCCCGGTGACGAACGGCCGCACCAGCCGGGCCATGAGGCCCAGGCGGGGCTGATCATTTTCAGGCAGGTTAGCGGCCATGGCCCTCTGCCGGTATCAGCAGCTCCTCGCCGCCCCCCAGTCCGGAAAGCACCTCCACCGTGTCGCCTTGGCTCCGGCCGGTGGTGACCATGACCCGCTGCCAGGCGCCTTCCTGCTTGATGGTGACCATCTCCAGTTGGCCCACCATCTGGATGGCCTTGGCCGGGATCAAGACCGCCGGGCGGCTGCCCACCGGGATGAGCAGGCGACCGTACATGCCCGCGAACAGCTCGGGGGCGTGGGGCAGGTTCGCCTTCACCAAAAAACTGCGGGTGGCCGGGTCGGCCGAAGGCACGATCTGCTCCACCTTGGCGGCGAACTGCTTGCCCTGGGCGGGCAGTTCCACGGTGAGCTCCTGGCCCGGCCGCACCCGGCCCACCAGGCGCTCGGGCACCAGGGCCTCCAGGCGCAGGCCCCGGCCCGCCTCCATGAGCAGCAGGGGCCGTCCGGGCAGGGCCAGGTCTCCCGGCTCGGCCAGGCGCTGGAGCACCCTGCCCGCCACCGGGGCGCTGACCCTGGTGTAGCCCAGGGCCAGGGAGGCCTGCTCCACCTGGCGCTTGGCCTGGGCCTCCTGGGCCAAAGCTCTATCCAGGCCCTCGGTGGCCTGCTCCATCTGGCGTTGGGTGGCCGCCTTACCTTCAAGTAAACGCTTTATCCTTTGGTGCTCGGAGCGGGTCCGCTGCACCACCGCCCTGGTTTCGGCCAGCCCCTGGCGGGCCTGCTCCAACCTGGCCCGGTACTCCCGGCCGTCCAAAACCACCAACTCCTGGTTTTCCTTTACTATCTGGCCAGGCTCCGCCTTGAGCGACAGGATGCGCCCCGGCACCCGGGCCTCCACCCTGATCTCGCTCACCGGGCGCAGGGTGCCCACGGCCTGGTAGTTCATCGGCAGTTCCACCCGCTTGGCCTTGACCAACTCGCCCTTGGGCGCGGCCTGGGGCTGGGCCGCCACCCGCCCCGGCGCGATCTTGCCGAAGTCCAAGAAGCCGCCGGTGTAGAGGATCAGGGCCGCCAGGGCCAGGCAACCGGCGATAACAGTCAGTAGCTTCAGACTCTTAGCGCGCATGGCGAACTTCCTCCCGGCGGGCCCACAAGCCCAGGGAGCGGGCGATGTCGGCGGTGGCCTTGGCCTTGTCGTAGCGGGCGGCGGCGGCCCTTTGGCGGGCCCTGGTAAGGTCCAACTCGGCTTCCAGATAGCGGGTGACCGTGGCCGCCCCGCCGTCGAACTGGCGCTGCACCAGGGTCAACGACTGATCGGCGCTGGCCAGGCTGGCCTGGCTCACCCGGCAGCGGGCCTGGGCGGCGGTAAGGTTCAAGTAAGCGCTTTTAACTTCCAGCTGCACCTGGCGGGTGGTCTTGCGGTCCGCGGCCAGCATGCGCTCCAGACCGGCGGCGGCGGCCCGCACCTGGGCGTCGGTGCTCAGTCCGGTGAACAGGTCCCAGTTGAGCACCAAGCCCGCAATCCAGTTGGTGTTTTCGCTCTCGAACTGACCGGGGGTGGGGGCGTCCAGGTACACCTTGCCCTGGGCGTCCAGGCTGGGCAGATAGCCCGCCCGGGCCTGGTCCACGGCCATGGCCGCCCGCTCCACTTGGCGGCGGGCCATTTTCAGCTCGGGCCGCAGTTCCAGGGCCAGGGCCAGGCCGTCGCGGTAGGCGGCCGGGGTCTTGGCCTGGGGCGCGTCGCCCTGCTCCAGGGCGAACTGGGAGTCCGGGTCGGCCCCCATGAGGTTGGCCAGGGCGGCCAAGGCCAGGCGGTGCTGGTTTTCGGCCCGCACCCGGTCCTCCTGGGCCTGGGCCAGACGCACTTCCAGGGAGAGCACGTCCGCCTTGAGCGCCCCGCCCGCCTCGTAGCGCAGGCGCATGGAGCGCAGCTGGGCCTCCACCGTCTTTTGGCTCTGCGCGGCTATGTCCGCGAAATCACGGGCAGCCAGGCCATTGTAAAAGGCCTGGATCACCGAGGCCACCAGGGCGTTTTCCACGCTCTGACGGTCCAGGCGGCTGATCTCCAGGCCGGTGGCGGCCATGCGGCGGCGCAAGAGGTCACGCCCGCCCCGGTAGAGGTTCCATTGGGCCTGGAGCCCGGCCTCGAAGTTCTGGAAGGTGCCGGGCTGATTGAAGTTTACGTTGTTGCCCAGGGTGCGCTGGTCGATGGTGGAAAACAGGTAGGCGCTGGGCGCGTCGCCCCGCTGGTAGGCGCCCTGGGCCCGGAGCACCGGCCAGAAGGCGGCCAGGGCCTGGTCCACCAGGGCCTCGGACTGGCGGATGCGGGCCAGGGCCATGTCCTGGTCCGGGCTGTGGGCCAGGGCCAGGCCCACCGCCTGGCGCAGGCTGAGCCGGTCCGGGACCTTGGCCTCGGGCAGGGCGCTGGGCTTGTCCTTGGCACCGGCCGTGGGCGCGGCGGCGCGCTGGGCCTTTATGGCCTCGTAGCTCTTGGGCTGGGCCGTGGCGCAGCCCAGGGCCAGGGTCAGCGACGCCGCCAAGGCGGCGGCCCACCAGGCCGTGGGGCGAATTTTGCGGGACAGGCGAGAAAACATTGACCGCCTAACAATTATTGAAATATTAAGGAGCAACGGCACTCTACTATTGTGCGCAAATAGTTGGCGGGTTTCAACAAGGGCCTAGCCCCCAAGGGGCGGAACCGGGCGATTTCCGCCTTATTTTCTTGTGTGAAATTCTCCTTTGGAGTAAGCTTCTTTGTCAATCAGTCAACTACTATAGCTTATTTCGATGATGGTTGAAGCCAGGGGCGGCCAAGAGCCAACAGCTTGAGAGAAAAAACCCCTGGTTTTTGTGCGCGTTCTCACAAAAGCCTTTCCGCTCCAGGGCCTGATGCGCGGCCCGTTGGGGGGCGAAAAGGATCAAACCAGCAACGAGGGAGACCGGCCAGATGATCATAGAAGCCTTGGCACTGGGTGGATTGGGATGCCTGGCGGCCATGGGTTTGGGCGTAGCGGCCAAGATGTTCTACGTGGAAGTAGACCCTCTGGTGGCCGCCATTGAGGAGGCTCTGCCCGGGGCCAACTGCGGAGGCTGCGGCTATGCCGGTTGCGCCACCGCCGCCGGGCAGATCGCCAGGGGCAACATGGCCCCCAACGGCTGCGTAGGCGGCGGTCCCTCGGTGGCCGTGGCCGTGGCCGCCATCCTGGGGGTCAGCGTCTCGGAAACCGAACCCCAGATCGCCCAGGTGGGCTGCCGCTATCCCCTGCAACGGGCCGACCTCAAGTACCGCTACAGCGGCGCGGCCGACTGCCGGGCGGCCATCCTTTTGGCCGGCGGCCCCAAGGAATGCCCGGTGGGCTGCATCGGCCTGGGCTCCTGCGTGCAGGCCTGCCCCTTCGACGCCCTGAGCATAGGCCCCGACGGCCTGCCGGTGGTGGACGAATACCGCTGCACCGGCTGCGGCACCTGCGAGCGCACCTGCCCGGTGGGCATCATGGGCCTCACCTCGGTGAGCAACCGCATCATGGACGAAATCACCGTGGAGGATTGCTCGGCCCCCTGCCAGCGCCGCTGTCCCGCGGGCATCGACATCCCCCAGCAGATCAAGCGCACCGCCCAGGGCGACTACGCGGGAGCTCTGGCGGTCATCAAGGAGCGCAACCCCCTGCCGCTCATCTGCGGGCGCATCTGCCCCCACCCCTGCGAGACCGAGTGCCGGCGCAACCTGGCCGACGAGGCGGTGGCCATCAACCCCCTCAAGCGCTTCGTGGCCGACCATGAGCGCGAGAGCGGCCAGCGGGTCATGCCCTACAAGGCCCCGGCCACCGGCAAGAAGGTGGCGGTCATCGGCGGCGGCGTGGAAGGCCTGTCCACCGCCTACTTCCTGGCCCGCCTGGGCCACAGCCCGGTGATCTACGAGGCTCGTGACGCGCTGGGCGGCCTGCTGCGCACCGCCATCCCGCCCGAGCGCCTGCCCCGCGAGGTGCTGGACTGGGAGGTCGAGGGCATCCTGGCCATGGGCGTGGAGGCCAAGACCGGCCAGAGCTTGGGCCGGGACTTCGACCTGGGCTCCTTGTACGCCGAGGGCTTCGACATGGTGGTTTTGGCCACCGGCGGCTGGGACGCGGCGCTCATGCTGGGCGACCCCGCCCACATGAAGCCTGGCATGCCCGGCCTGGAGCTGTTGCTGCCCCTGATGCTCTCCTGGGCCCAAGGCCGCGAGGTTCAGCTGGGCTCGCGGGTGGTGCTGGTGGGCGGCGGCAAGCAGACCCTGGCCGCGGCCCGCGGCTGCCAAAAGCGCGGGGCCAAGGAGATCACCATCCTCTGGCCCGCGGGCGAGGACGCCACCGGCGTGGCCCCCGCGGAGTTGGAGAAGGCCCGGGAAGAGGGCATCAAGATGCGCTTCAAGGCCACGGTCGTCAGCCTGGAGGGCACCGGCGGCCGCTTGACCGGCCTCACCTACCGCCAGCCCGCCAACGGCCAGGCCGCGCGCCAGGAGACCCTGGCCGTGGACACGGTGGTGGCGGCCAGCGGGAGGGTGCCCGGCGCCATCTTCACCCCCACCTCGCCCCGGGACGAGGAAGGCAAGCTCACCGGAGACGCCTGGCGCACGGTGATGCCCTACGCCCCGCCCAGCGGCGGCCAGGGCGGCCTGTTCCAGGCCGAGGAGGCCATCAGCGACTTCCGAGCCGCGGTGGAGGCCATCGGCGCCGGACGCCGGGCGGCGGCCTCGGTGAACCAGCTGCTGGGCGGCGAGGAAGTGGCCCCGCCCGAGGGCATGCTGGCCAAGAGCGCCAAGGTGCTCACCGTGAATCAGGTCTTCAACCTGCTCGAAGCCCCCGCACGCCAGCCCATGCCCGTGGCCGACGAGCTGGCCATATTGAACGGCACCGCCGAGGCCGAGCTGGGCCTGAGCGAACAAGCGGCGCGGGAAGAGGCCAAGCGCTGCCTCAACTGCGGACTGATTTGCTACTACCGCACCAAGTACAACTAGCGGCCCCCCGCGCGGCCGAATAGACCGAGAGCGGATAGAGACATGAAGCAAAAAATTATTGAACGCGCCAAGGCGCTTTTGAGCAGCGGCGAAATCGGTGGTTTCCTGGCCCTCAAGCAGGAGGGGGTGCACATCGCCCCGCACCTGTTCACCGACCCCGCCGAGCTGGACATGCTCTCCCTGGGCGACGGCCAGGGCCTGGGCGACGCCCGCTACCCCCTGGTCAAGCTCCTGTACACCCTGGCCGAACGTTTCCCTCAGGAGAAGTTCGGCGTCATGGTGAGGGGCTGCGACGAGCGGGCCCTGAACCAGCTGCTCAAGGAGGACCGCGCCTGCCCCATGACGGCCGGGCGAGTGATCCCGGTGGGCTTCTCCTGCCCCGAGGAACTGGCCAAGGCCTGCGAATGCGCCAAACCCTGGCCCGACGCCATGGTGGCCGGGGAAAAGATGGAAGGCTTCCCCCCGCCCGAGTCGGACATGGCCGACCTCATGGCCGAGCTCCAGCAGTGGTTCGGCGAGGCGGACCGCTGCCTCAAGTGCCTGGGCTGCAAGAACTCCTGTCCGGTGTGCGTGTGCCACGAGTGCACCCTGGAGGAGGAGGCCATGCTGCCCCAGCGCCAGCTGCCGCCCACGCCCAACTTCCTGTTCACCCGCGCGGTGCACATGGTGGACCGTTGCGTGTACTGCGGCCTATGCGAGGCGGCCTGCCCGGCGGGCATACCCCTGAAGAAACTTTACCGCCTGGTGGCTCAGCTGGTGGGTCAGGGCATCCCCTTGGTGGGAGCGGCCCCCCGGCCCCAGCCCCAACCGGCGGCCCAGCTTTAGCAGACGCTCCTCTAGCCTGAGAGAGACGGGATCATGGATTACAAAAGCACCTTGTCCGTTTGCCCCTATTGCGGCTGCGGGTGCAGTTTTTATCTGGAAACCATCGATGGAAAACTGGTGGGCACCAAGCCCTCGGCCACCAGCCCGGTGAACAACGGCAAGCTGTGCGTCAAGGGCTGGAAGGTGCACGAGTTCGTGCAGAGCCCCCGGCGGCTCACCAACCCCCTGCTGCGCAAGAACGGCGAGTTGGTGGAGGTTTCCTGGGACGAGGCCCTGGACTACGTGGCCGACAAGCTAAAGAAGATCAAGGCCGAGCACGGCCCGGACTCCATCGCCTTTTTGGCCTCGGCCAAGATAACCAACGAGGACAACTACGTCCTGCAAAAGTTCGCCCGCGCGGGGGTCGGCACCAATAACGTCGATCACTGCGCACGCCTCTGACACAGCTCCACGGTGGCCGGTCTGGCCGCCGCCTTCGGCTCCGGAGCAATGACCAACTCCATCGAGGAGCTGGCCGGCGCCGACACCATCTTCGTGATCGGCTCCAACACCACCGCCGCCCACCCCCTGGTGGCCGACCGGCTCTACAGGGCCAAAAAGAACGGGGCCACCATCATCGTGGCCGACCCCCGCAAAATTCAGCTGGCCCTGACCGCCGACCTCTACGTGAGCCAGGCCCTGGGCTCCGACGCCGCCCTGATCAACGGCATCGCCCACATCATCATAAAAGAGGGCTGGCAAAACCAGCAGTTCATCGACGACAACACCGAGGGCTACGAAGACTTCAAGGCCCTGGTGGAGGGCTACACCCCCGAGCGCACCACCGAGCTAACCGGCGTATCCAAGCAAGACCTCTACTTCATCGCCGAAAAATACGCCAAGGCCCCGGCCGGCTCCATCGTCTACTGCATGGGCATCACCCAGCACACCTCCGGCGTTGACAACGTGAAGAGCCTGGCCAACCTGGCCATGCTCACCGGCCAGATCGGCCGGGAGTCCACCGGCGTGAACCCCCTGCGCGGCCAGAACAACGTGCAGGGCGCCTGCGACATGGGCGGTCTGCCCGACGTGTACCCCGGCTACCAAAAGGTGGACGTGCCCGATAATCAGGCCAAGTTCGCCAAGGCCTGGAACGCCGAGCTCAGCCCCAAGGCGGGCCTCAAGATCCCGGACATGCTCACCGGCCTGAACGACGGATCGGTGAAGGTCCTGTTCGTGGTGGGCGAGAACCCCATGATGAGCGACCCGGACCAGCACCACGTGGAACTGGCTCTCAAAAAGGCCGAGCTCTTGGTTGTCCAGGACATCTTCGACCACCAGACCGCCCAGCTGGCCCACGTGGTCTTGCCCGGGGCCTCCTACGCCGAGAAGGACGGCACCTTCAGCAACACCGAGCGCCGGGTGCAGCGCCTGCACAAGGCGGTGGAGCCGGTGGGCGACTCCAAGGCCGACTGGGAGATTACCCAGGAGATCAGCAACCGTTTCGGCTACCCCATGAACTACGCCTCTCCGGCCGAGATCATGGACGAGATAGCCCAGGTGACCCCCCAGTACGGCGGCATCAACTACGAGCGCCTGGAGGGCGAGGGGCTGTTGTGGCCCTGCCCCAACCAGGACCACCCCGGCACCAAGTTCCTGCACGCCGGTGGCAAGTTCGCCCGGGGCAAGGGTCTGTTCCACGCCATCGAGTGGCGCGCCCCGGCCGAGGTGGTGGACGAGGAGTACCCCCTGTGGCTCACCACCGGGCGGGCCCACGTGCACTATCACACCGGCACCATGACCCGCAACTCCCCCTCCCTGCACGCCCTGATGCCTGAAGGCTTCGCCGAGATCAACCCGGTGGAGGCGGACAGGTTGGGGGTCAGCGAGGGCGAGATGCTCCAGCTCACCACCCGGCGCGGCACCATCCAGGCCAAGGCCATGATCACCGAGCGGGTGCGGCCGGGCATGGTCTTCGTGCCCTTCCACTTCATGGAGGCCTGCGCCAACGTGCTCACCAACCCGGCCCTGGACCCGGTGTGCAAGATCCCCGAGTTCAAGGTCTGCGCGGTGAAGCTGGACAAGGCGGCCTAAATGAAGCGCCTGCTGGACCGCTGGTGGTGGCTGCTGGTGCTGGCCGTCCTGGTGGCCGGCTGGACCAGCGGGATATTGCCCCTGCCGGTTTGAGTCTCCAGCCTCTGCGGGGTGCCGGGCGCGAACCCCTGAGACGACCAACCGAATGAAAAACCCCGGCCGGAGCCTAAGCTCCGGCCGGGGTTTTTCATGCTCGCTCCCGGGGCGGGCCGCCCCGAGGCTTTGGCTTACTTCTTCTTCTTCTTCAGCTCGGCCAGCAGGCCCTCCAGGTAGACTTGACGCTCCTTGAACATCTTGATGACCTGGTCGCGGGTCATGACCTTCTCGGGGCTTCCCGAGGCCTTCATCTTGGCCTTGACCTTCTTGTCGGCGAACATCTTGGGGAAGACCTCGGACAGCTTGGCGATCACCGCCGGGGGAGCGCCCTTGGGCAGCACCACGCCGCGGTAGTTCACGCTGGAGTTGTCCACGTCGATGCCCTCTTCCTTGAGGGTGGGCACCTTGGGCAGGAACTCGTGGCGCTCCGTCGGCGATGGCCAGGATCTTAAGCCGGTCTTGGTTGCGGAAGGAGTCGGACAGGTTGTTGAAGCCCGCCTTCACCTTGCCCGAGATGACCGACTGCATGGCCGGCACGCCGCCCTTTTCCGGGATGTAGGTCAGCTTGACGCCCGCGGCCTTCATCAGCTGCAAGGCGGCGATGTGGTGGCCCACGTACATGCCCGCGCCGGACAGGGTGATCTTGCCGGGGTTCTGCTTGGCGTAGGCCACAAGGTCCTTGACGCTGTTAAAGGGGCTGTCCTTGGGCACGATAAGCACCGCCGGGTCGGCGCCCCAGTTACCCACCGGCTCAAAAGTGTTGATGTCATACTTGGTGGGATAGACGATGCTCTGGGCGATGAAGTGGGGAACGTTGTAGGTGGCCAGGGTGTAGCCGTCCTTGGAGCCCTTCTCGATGAACCAGTTCCAGCCAACCTGGCCGCCCGCGCCGGGCTTGTTGATGATCACGATGGGCTGTCCCAGGTAATTGTCGTTACTGGCCAGCATGGTCACCAGGCGAGCCTGGAAGTCGGTGGCCCCGCCCGGCGAATAAGTAACGATCATGCTTACAGGTTTGTCCGGATAGTTCTCGGCCATGGCCGGCAAGCCAAAGGCCAGCATCAGGGCGACTGCCAAGGCCACCGCCGCCAAACGAGTCAAGAACCTCTTACCCTTCATACATATCCTCCTGGAGAATTTGGTTGTGGCCGCCGGGCTCGTACGCTGCCCATGTGGCGGCCCGAAACTGCCTCTCTCCTACCTCCCTGCCGGCCGGTCAGATCAACAGGCCGCGCGGGGTTTGCACCTCTAGAAGCACCTTGAACAAAACGAACAGCACGCCGGTGAAGACCACCGCCCCCAGCGCCCAACTGAGGACCTGCTTGGTGGTGAGCCGCTTGAAGCCCATGATGCACACCACCGCCATGAAGAACAGGAAGGAGGCCAGGTAGAAACCCACCACCTCCAACATGGCCAAATAAACAATGATGATCACGAAAAGGCCGCCCACCCTCAGCAGGGGGAAAGGCGCCTGCTTGGCCTGGGGCTTGGGGAACAACAGATGCTGCAAAAGCATAAGGGCCGAAAGAAATCCCATGGCGATGATGATGGTGCGGGGAAACGCCGCCGCCCGGGGCTCTTCTATGTGGCCCAGGGTGGCGTAAAGCACCGCCGAGAGGACGAGACATACCAGACCGACTATGGCATCGCGATTCATGACCCAGCCTCCTTGGCCCGGGCCCGCGCCTTGGCCTTCTTGTACTGGCGCACTTCGCTGAACACACTGTAACCCACCGAGGCGGCGCACAGGGCGATGATAATGAGGTTCAGGGAGCCGGTGAAGAAATAGACCATCACGCCCACGTCGGTGTCGGCTATGAGCTTGCCCTTTAGGAAGTTGTCCTCGGCAATGGCCCCCAAGATTATGCCCAGCACCACCGGAGCGGCCGAAAAGCCCACCTTGCGCCCGATGTACATGATGGTGCCCAGGGCGAACATCACCACGACGTCGTCAAAGCTGTTCTGCACGCTGTAGGTTCCGAAAATCGCCAGCACGGTGACCGCGGCGGCCATTTCCAGGTCCGGCACCTTCATCACGCTATGCGAGTAGCGCGACATCAAGATGCCGAAGACGCACATGGCGATCTGGGCCAGCACCAAAGAGGCAATGAAGGTGTAGGTGACCGCGGCATGCTCGCGGAAAAGGTCCGGCCCCGGGAACAGGCCGTGGATCAAAAGGCCTCCCAAAAGTACCGCTGCGGTGGGCGAGCCGGGCACGCTCAGGGTGAGCAGCGGAATCAGGGACGGCCCCACCATGGCGTTGTTGGCCGATTCGGCCACGGCCACGCCCTCGGGGTTGCCGGTGCCGAAGGATTGGGGGTTTTTGCTGAACTTGCGCACCTGGTCATAGGCGATTAGCCCGGCCACCTGGCCGCCCGCACCGGGGATCACCCCGATGATGGAGCCTACCACCGAACCGATGGACAGGGCCTTGACGTGGCGAAGGTTCTCCTTGATGGTCTTCATCAGGATGCCCTTTTGGGGCTTGAACTCCACATCGCTGGCGACCTTTTGGGAGCTCTCCATGAGCGAAAAGACCTGGGGAATGGCGAAGAGCCCGATAAGGGCTGGCACGATGGCCACGCCGCCGGTGAGCACGTCATGGAACACGAAGCGGGGAGTGGCCAGCATGGGGCTGTAGCCGATCACCGACACCAGCAGGCCGAACATGCCTCCGATCAGCCCCTTGAGCACCGACCCGGAGGTAAGCCCGGCCATGACCGAGATGCCGAACACCGCGATCCAGAACATCTCCGAGGGACCGAACTCCATGGAAATCTCGGCCAGGGGCGGGGTGAAGAATATCATCATGGCCATGCCGAACAGGCCGCCCACCAGCGAGGAGATGAAACAGTAGTAAAGGGCTTTTTGGGCCTGCCCCTGCTTGGCCATGGGATGGCCGTCCAAAAGGGTGGCTATGTTGGCCGGGGCGCCGGGGATGTTTATCAGGATGGCCGAGATGGCCCCGCCGGCCACGGTGGCGGTGTACACCGCGCCCAATAGAACCAGGCCGGTGGCTGGTTCCATGTGAAAGGTAAAGGGAACTAGCAGGGCCACGGCCATGGTGGGGCTGAGCCCCGGCGTGGCTCCCAAGAATAGGCCGCCGATGACTCCCAGCACCAACACCAAAAGGTTGATGGGGGTCAGGGCCTGGGGAAAATATGTTATAAAGTCGACCAAACCTCACCTCTCCAGGCTAACTTTATGGGTTTGCCGCGTTACGGGGCCTGGTTCATTTGTAGCCCAGCATCTCGGGCAGCTTCAGGCGTTGGATCTTGCCCGAGGGCCCTTTGGGCATCTCTTCCAGGATTCTTATCTCCTTGGGGCTCTTGTACTTGCCCAGGTGCTCCAGGCAGTGGGCCCCCAACTCCTCCAATGTGCAGGTGCAATCTGGTTTCAGGGTGACGCACAGAAGAATCTCTTCGCCGTAGTGCTGGTCCGGGATGCCCACCGCCGCCGCGTCCAGCACCGCCGGGTGCTTGTAGGCCGCCTCGTCGATCTCCCGGGGGGCGATGTTCTCACCGCCCTTGATGATCAGCTCCTTGAGCCGCCCGGTCACGAAAACAAAGCCGTCTTCGTCCATGTAGCCCAGATCGCCGGTGTGCAGCCAGCCATCCGGCTCCAGGGTCTTGGCGGTTACTTCGGGATTCTTGTAGTACTCCTTCATCACGTTGTCGCCCTTGATCATGATCTCGCCAATGGTGCCCCGGGGAACCTCCTTCCCGTGCTCGTCGATGATCTTGGCGGTGTTGCCCACGGCGCACCCCGGCGAGCCGTACTTGCGCTCGGCCGGGTCCATGGGGTTGCTGAAGACCGGAGCCGCGGTCTCGGTGAGGCCCATGGTCTCCACGATGCCCACCTTGAACTTTTCCTCGAACTGATGGTGCAGGGAAGGAGGCAGGGCGCTGCTGGCGCTGCGCCCGAAGCGAAGCTGCCCCAGCTGGTAGCCCTGGCCCTCTATCTCGCTGCCGCTTACCAGGTAGGAGATGATGGTGGGCACCACGCTGAACCAGGTGCAGCGGTAGTCGCTGATCAACGGCCAGAACTCGCCCACGCTGAACTTGTTGGGCACCACCACCGTGGAGCCCAGCACCACCGTGGACATCAACGACACCACCAGGGCGTTGATGTGATAGAGCACCAGGGAGCACAGGGCCACGTCGTCCTTGGCCAAGCCGTGGGCCTCGATAACGTACTCCCCGCCGGCACACATGTTCTTGTTGGTGAGGATGACTCCTTTGGGCACACCCGTGGTCCCCGAGGTGTAGAGCAGCAGGGCCGCGTCGTCCTCGGAGACCGGGGGCAGACTCTCGGGTGCGGAACAGGTGTGGGGCAGGATTTCCTCGGCGTTGCGGTCGATGACCATAATCTCTATGGGCCGCTTCACTCCTTGCAGCGCCGCCATCAGGCGCTCTTTCTGTATCTCGGTCACGAACACCATCTTGCAGTCGGAGTGGTCCAGCACGTAGGTGAGCTGGTCCGGCTGGGCCTGCAGGTTCAGCGGGGCCACCACCAGCCCGGCGTACATGGTGCCCACGATTATCTTGGCGCTTTGGATGCTGTTGCCCATCATGAAGGAGACCTTGTCTCCCTTGACCAGGCCCTTGGAATAATAAAAATCGGCCAGCTTGAGGCAGCTTTCCTTGAGCCCGGCGTAGCTGAGGCTCAAGCCCGGCTCCGGCGCGACCAGAAAGGTCTTGTCCGGCTGCTCTGCCGCGTGTTTGTCTACAAAATATCTAATGGTGCGCATTGCTTACCTCGCCCTCCTCGGCGGAGCCCGCAAAACAAAAAACCCGGTGGGAGTTTAACTCCGCACCAGGTTTCGATGTTTAACAACACAAGCGGCCAAACAACGACAGTAGCCGTTAAAACAAGCACGCCCTCCGCAGCCCGGGGGAAAACCCGGGCCTACGCGAGCCGCCTTTTGCCCACGCCTATCTATCATCAGCCACCGCTCCTCAACAGGACACGACGGTTGTCCGCTCGTTTTGCCATGTTTCCATTTCGTCGGCCGCGGCTTTGGCTCCCGGGCATGGGGCCCTCCCCCGGACCCGCCCCGCCTCGGCTCATGGCCGGCTAAAAAACTACTTCCTCGCCAGTCCACCCCCGGACGATCAAGGAAGGGGCCGCCCCCCAAGGAGCGGCCCCTATGCATCAGCTCATGTAGTCGTAGCCCACCTGGAAGGCTTCCCGGTTCTTGTCATGGAACTTGGGAATGATCTCCAGCAGGCTCTCCAGGATAACTTCCTTGTCCATCTCATTTTCCAGCAACTTGGCCATGGCCCCCAGGGCGATGGAGTTGGAGAAGATGGGACGGCCGAAGTTGTCCATGGCCAACTGCTTGGCCGGCAGCTCGCGGTGAGTGCAGGCCAGCTTCTCGTCGATCTCCTCCACGAAGGCGGGATCGAACAGGATAACTCCGCTCTCGGGCACGGTGTCCTTGAAGCGGTTGTAGGCCGCCGAGGACAGGGCCACGAAGAAGTCGGGGTTTTCGCACATGGGGCTGTCGATGGTGTTGGGCGATAGCACCACCTGGGCGCGCACGTAGCCGCCGCGCATTTCGGTGCCGTGGCTCTTGAGCATGGTGACCCTGAGGCCTTCCTTCACCGCGGCCTCGCCCAATACCTGGCCCAGGCGCACCACGCCCTGGCCGCCGAAACCACTGGCCACTATCTCCAGTCTGTCTTTCATAGCGCACCCGTCTTTCTGATCTTGTTCACCGAGGCCCAGACGTGTTCGCTGAATTCGGGCCGGGAGCCGGTGGCGTCGTGCCAGACGCCGGTGGCCCACACGGTGTTTTCGTCAGCCTCTTCCAAGGGCTTGGCCCGCTCCTTGATCCACCGGTAGATGTTCACCTGGTTGCGCGAGCCCAGCTCGCGGGAGGCGAAGTTGGTGGGGCAGGGATAGGGCATGTGCACCAGGGAGAAGCCGGGATTCAGGATGGCCCGCTTCACGCTTTCCACCGCCCGCTGGCCGTCCATGGCCACGTGGCGGGCCAGGAAGGTGGCTCCGGCGCCCTTGAGGATGTGCATGACGTCCATGCCTTCGCTCATCAGGTTGTGCTCGAACATGCCGTAGGGGCTGGAGTCGGTCTTGGCCCCCTGGGGGGTGGTGAAACCGAACTGGCCACCGGTGGACTGGTAGCCCAGGTTGTCGTTGACGATGACGGTCATGTCGCAGTTGGAGCGCGCGGAGTGGATCAGGTGCATCAGGCCGATGCCGAAGGCATCGCCGTCGCCCACCGTGCAGATGATCTTCTTCTCCGGCGGCAGGGCGATCCTCAGGCCCCTGGCGATGGCGTAGACCCGGCCGTGGGTTCCGGCGAAGCCGTCACCCTTCCAGGTGGCGAAGGTCTGGCGCCCGGCGCAGCCGATGGAGGTGCCCCAGATTATGTCGTTTGGCACGAGACCCAGCTCGTCGATGGCCTGAACGACCACCTTGTGGTTGATGCCCAGACCGCAGCCGGAGCAGGCGGTGCTGGGGATCTTGCGGGTCCGCAGGTACTTATCGATAAGGGTGGCGGATGAGTACTGCATTACCACGCCTCCAACTCCCAACCCTTGCGCTCCAGGGGCTGGTTTTTCAGTAGCTTCTCAAAGTTCTCCAGCAGATCGGGGATGGTGGGCAGATCGCCGCAGGTGCCCAGGAAGTGGACCTCGGAGTCCTTGGGCGCGGCCCGCTGCACTTCCCTGACCAGCTGGCCGTCCCAGTTGAGCTCCACCGTAAGGTACTTGGTCTTGCGGGTGAAGTGCTCGTCCGGGAAAGGCCACAGGTTGATGAGCCTCAGAGCCCCTACCTTCATGCCCAGGGAGCGGGCCTTGTCCACCGCAGTGTTCACCACCCGGGAAGGCGTGCCGTAGGAGACCACCACCAGGTCGGGGTCGTCGTCCATGTACTTCTTCTCGTAGAGGTGGTTGAACAGATCGCGGTGGTTGCGCACCTTGTAGATCAGGCGGTAGGCGTGCTTGTGGTGGGCCTCCACCTCCTCGATGTCGTAGCCCTGCTCGGTGGGGGTCCAGTCGGAGCAGAGGCCTCCGGCTCCGGAGCCCATCTGCACCGGCGGGATGTCCAGGTCATCGCTGAAGGGATAGAAGTTGGGCCCGGCGCAGGAACCGCGCGGCCAGGTCCTGAAGCCCATCTCCTTCATCTCGTCTTCGTTTTCCGGGACGGTGATGTCCTCGAAACCATCGGTGATGAGCTGGTCGCCCAGCACGGTGATGGGCATGCGGAAGCGCTCGGCCAGGTAGAAGGCCTCCACCACCATGGCCATGGCCTCCTGGGCCGAGTTGGGGGCCAGGGTGATGCACTCGAAGTTGCCGCCCTGGGTGGGGTAGCGGGTCAGGTAGAACTCTCCCTGGCCCGGCGCGCCGGTGATGCCGCTGACCGGGCCCACGCGGCCAGAGTTGACCACCACCAGGGGCATTTCACAGCCCAAGGCCCAGCCGAAGGGGTCGGCGTAAAGGATGTAACCAGGTCCCGAGGTGGCGGTCATGGCCTTCATGCCGCCCAGTGAGGCCCCGATGCACACGTGCATGGCCCCGCACTCGTCCTCGGCCTGCAAGTACACGCCACCCTCCTGGGGCAGGCGCTTGCTCATGGCCTCGGCCAGCTCGGTGGCCGGTGTGATGGGGTAGCCGCAGAAGAAGCGGCACCCTGCCAGGATGGCGCCCTCGGTGATGGCGAAGTTGCCTGTTTCCAAAAATCTTTTCATCGCATAAACCTCCCGGGGCTACGCGGTTTTTTCGACTACGTCGATGGCGAAGTCGGGGCAGGAGAAGAAGCACTTGAAGCAGCCCACGCACCACTTGGGAGACTTCACCTCCATGGGCCGGTAGCCCTTGAGGTTGAAGCCGTCGGCCGGTCCGAAGGTCTCCACTCCGCACACCTCGGCGCAGTACCCGCACTCCTTGCAGTACTCGGTGTTCAGAATCACTTCGAAGGTGCGCGCGTCGCACTGCAAGCAGCGGCCCGCCTCGGCGGCCACCGCCTTGGCGCTCATCGGCTGCTCCACCTGGTCGAAGTTGTCGCCGCGCTCCCAGACGTGCAAATGAGGCGTCTGTTGGCGGGGCAGGAGCTGACCGGTCAGGGGGCTAAGCTCCACCTCGTCCTCGGGCGCGGCCAACACCTCGCTGATGTCGCCGTTCCCGCCCAGATACTTGTCGATGGCCTCGGCGGCCTTGCGGCCTTGGCCGACGCCGCCGATGATGGAGGCCGGTCCGGTTACCACGTCGCCGCCGGCGAACACGCCCGCCGCGCCGGTGGCTTGGTCCGCCCCCGCCTGGATGCGGTTGCCCGCGGTGTCCACGCCGTCCACGTCCACGAACTCCAGCACCGGGCTCTGGCCGATGGCCAGGATCACGGTGTCGGCCTCTACTTGGGTGGTTACGCCTTCGTTGTAGACCGGGCTGAACTTGCCGCTCTTATCGAACACCGAGGTGCAGGCCCTGAAGGACACGCCGGAGGCCTTGCCCTCGCCCACTACCTCCCTGGGTCCCCAGGAGTTGTTGATGACCACGCCCTCGGCCTCGGCCAGGCTGACCTCCCAGGGGTGGGCTGGCATTTCCTGACGGCTTTCCAGGCAGAAGAGCTGCACCTTGGCGCCCAGACGCTTGGCGGTCAGGGCCACGTCGATGGCCACGTTGCCGCCGCCGACCACCACCACCTTCTTACCCACCGCGGGGGCCTGTTCCAGGGCCACGTCGCGCAGGAACTCCCAGCCCCAGAGCACGCCGTCCTTGTCAGAGCCGGCGAGCTGGATGCGGGCCGAGGAGTTGGCGCCGCTGGCCACGAACACCGCGTCGTAGTCCTTGGTGAGCTGAGCCAGATCGACGTCCTTACCCACCAGGGTGGAGCCCTTGAACTCCACTCCCAGCTCCAGGATGTCCGCCACGTCGCGGTCCAAGCGGGCCTCGGGCAGGCGGTAGCTGGGGATGCCGTAGCGCATCATGCCGCCCGGCTTGGGGAAGGCGTCGAAGATGGTGACCTGGTGTCCCTTGCCGGCCAGATAGTAGGCCGCGGTGAGCCCTGCCGGGCCCGCGCCCACCACCGCCACCTTCTTGCCGCTGGCGGTCGGTTTGGCCTTTTGGCTCTTCCAGGCGTCTCCACCGTGGTCCACCGCCGCGCGCTTTATGGCCCGGATGGCGATGGCGTCGCCAAACTGTTTGTAGGCGCAAACGTCCTCGCAGGGGGCGAAGCAGGCGTCGGCGCATACCACCGGCAGGGGCAGGCGCTCACGCAGCACCGCCACCGCCTGGTCGAAGTTACCGTCCTTCACCGCCCGGATATAGCGGGGAACGTCAACTCCGGCGGGGCATGCGTCGGAACACCGGGGGACCACAAAGTCCTTTCGCGAAACCCGGTAGGTTGTCATCGCATTCTTCCTCCAAAATTACGAATGATGAGGCTTTCTGCTTGGTCTTTGCGCCCTATATAACAAGAAACATGCCAAGGGACTAAGCCTCGGCCAGCCGCAGGGGGCCATCCCACAATTAGCATCTATTTTCAAGGCAATAGAGCATAGGCTCCCCGGCTAGCAAATCCCGAGCAAAGAGGAACCGTTACTGATTGCAACATTTTCGCCGTACGAATTTCCGGACATGTTCGGATTTCCGGACAGAGGACGCGATTCGGAATGGACTAACTGGACTTTTCGGTATCAGCCAGATCGTAGCGGCGGCATTTCTCATAGAGGGTGGAGCGTGAAACTCCCAGCATTTTAGCGGTCTTGGTCATATTCCCCTGGTTCAGGGCCAGGGCGTGCTCCAGCACCCGCTTTTCAAAGCAGGCCACCTGCTCGGCCAAGGGGCTGTCCGGATTTTCGCACACCTGCGGCTCGTCGTAGGGGGCCTTGATTATCTCCCTGGGCAGGTGCTCCAGGTCGACCATGCGGCCTTCGCTTAGGCTAACCGCCCGTTCTATGACGTTTTTCAGCTCGCGCACGTTGCCGGGCCAGGGGTAGTTTTGCAGCGCCTCCATGGCCTGGGGGCTCACCTCGGTTTCCGGGTGGTCCAGGGCCACCAGGAAGTGGCGCACCAATAACGGGATGTCCTCGCCCCGCTGGCTCAGCGGCGGTATCTCCACGGCCATGGTGTTCAGGCGGTAGTACAGGTCGTCGCGGAACTCGCCCCGGCTCATCATTTCCCTGAGGTCGCGGTTGGTGGCCGCCACCAGGCGGAAGTCAACGGCCACCTGCTTCACCCCGCCCAGACGCTCCAGCATCTTGGTCTCCAGCACCCGGAGCAGGGTGGCCTGGGCCTTGGGGCTCAGCTCGCCGATCTCGTCCAGGAACAAGGTGCCCAGGTGGGCCAACCGGATCTGGCCCACCTTGCCCTTGCGGCTGGCCCCGGTGAAGGCCCCGGACTCGTAGCCGAACAGCTCCGACTCCAACAACTCCCGAGGGATGGCCGCGCAGTTGACGCACACGAAGGGTCCGGAAGAACGGGGCGAGGCGCTGTGCACGGCGTGGGCGAACATCTCCTTGCCGGTGCCGGTGGCTCCGGTGATCAATACCGGGGCCTCGGTGCGGGCGTACTTGGCGGCCACGGCCTTGACTCCGGCCAGGACCGGGCTGGAGCCCATAATGCTCTTAAAGCTGTACAGGGGCGAAAGCAGGCGGTTGAGCCCCTTCTTATAGTATTTCACCTCGCTCTCCAGGCCCTGGAGCCGGGAGATGAGGTCGGTCATGGCGGTGTAGTCGCGGAAGATGGTCTGCAGGATCACCCCCACCACCTGGTCCTTTACCCTCAGGGGGATGCGGTTGACCAGCATGGGCATGTCGGTTTTGAGGGAACATCGCTGGGCCAGTTCCGAGCGGCCGGTGGAGAGCACCTGGGGCATGCGGGTGTGGGGGAAATACTTGTCCAGATAGTCGCCCACCGCCGCCTTGGGGTCGGTGCCCAGGAGGTCGCCGTAGACCCGGTTCATGAACACGATGCGGCAGTCGGAGTCGCAGACGATGATGCCCGAGTAGACGTTATCCAGCACCAGGGAGAGGAAGTCCACCAGATCGCCCAGGTCGGCCGCGCCGGAAAGCACCCGCATGGCCGAACCGGCCATGCCCTTGTTGCCGTTGAGCCGGTCAACCGCGCAAAAGCGGTCTTTGCTGTCTTCTTGATTCATTGGCGCGCCTCTGTGCCGAAGCCGGGAGGGCCCGGTTTCCTTGTCTGGGGCATGATGCGGCGAGTCAGGGACAATGTAACAAGGCGGGCGGGGCGATTCAACGCCTTTCGGACGGCAGGGGCGAAAGGTGGCCGGGCGTCGGACCCCAAAAAAACCGGAACCGGCGGCCAGGGGCCACCGGTTCCGGGTCGTGACTCTAGGCGGGAGGGGACCAGCGGTTCACCAGATGGGGAGGCATTTGCCCCTCCAGAACCGCCGCCAGGTTCTTGGCGCACATGAAGCCCACCTCCATGGAGGTCTCCAGGGTGAAGCTTCCCATATGCGGGGTGGATATCACCTGGGGCAGCTTGGCCAGTGGGCTTTCCCCCAGGGGCTCGGTGCAGAACACGTCCAGGGCCGCCCCGCCCAGGTGGCCGTCCTCCAGGCTCTTTTGCAGGTCCGCCTCGTTGATCAGCTCCCCCCGGCCCAGATTGAGCAGGTAGGCTCCCTGGCGCATCATGGCCAGCTGGGGCGCCCCGATCAGGCCGTTGGTCTCCGGGGTGCCCGGCAGGTGCAGGGAAACGAAGTCCGAGGCGGCCAGCAACTCCTCCAGGGAAACCCAGGCGATGCCGTGGCGCTCGGTGAACTCCCGGTCCTGGGTGCGGCCATAGGCCATGAGCTTCATGCCCAGGCACCCCGCCATGGCGGCCACCTCCTTGCCGATCTTGCCCAGGCCCACGATGCCCAGGGCGCGCCCGCCCAATTGACAGCCGGTCACCGGGCCCCAGCCGCCGCCCTTGACCAGGCGGTCGGCGTAGGGGATGCGCCGGGCCAGGGCGAACATCAGCCCGATGGTGAACTCGGCCACCGCCCGGGCGTTGCCGCCGGGCGCGTTGCACACCGCGATGCCCAGTTCATCGGCCTTCTTAAGATCGATGTGGTCCACGCCCACCCCGTGCACCGCCACGACCTTCAGCCGGGGCAGGGCCTCCATCAGCGGACCGTCGATCTTGACCATGCCGGGCACCAGGCCGTCGCAGCCCTCAAAAAACTCCCGCACCGTCTCCGGGCTCACCTTGAAGTCCGGGGGCCGGGTTACCACTTCCCATCCCTTGTCCCTGAGCCATTGGGCCGGCTCCAGGGCGTGGATTCCAAAGGTGGGGCCCAGGGAGCAGATGCGAAAGGCGCCCCCAGCTTGGCCTTCCCGGCGATCTCGTTGTTCATCCTTGATGTTGCTCATGGGTATCCTCATTAAGCGTGCAAAAGGCGGAGCCGCGGCCCCCACCGGAAAAACTATAAGGATGAATGTTCCCCTAAGGCGGGGGATCGTGCAAGAGAATCCGGAGAGTGGGTCCGGGGAGAGCCCCGGACCCACCAGGGATATCAGGCGAGCATTTCCAGGAAGGCTTCCACGCGGGTCTTGAGCTGCTCCACGTCTTCCATGCTGTAGTCGGTCTCCATGCGCAAGACCGGCAGGCCCGTGGCCTCCAGCTTTTTCTCCAGGGGCAAGGCCTCCATCTGGTAGGGCTGGCAGAACTGGAGGCCGTAGTGGATCACTCCCTTGGCCCCGTAGTCGGCGGCCATCTGTTTGACGTGCTCGGTGCGCTCGGGGTTGGGGGTGAACACGGCGCAGTCGATCCGCCAGTAGCGCTCCACGATGGCCTCCATCATGGAGTCCAGGTCATCGCCCTGGGGCTCAACCAGGTTGCGGGTGCCGCGCTCGCCCACGCAGGACTCCTCGCCCACCACCACCGCGCCGGAGCTTTCCACGATCCAAGGCACCTTCCAGTTGGGCACGGCCATGGGACAGCCGGAGAACAGCAGGCGGGGCGTCCCCTTGGGGGCCACGCCCTGGCCCGCCTTGATGCGCTCCTCCAACTCGTCGCAGATCTTGTTCACCGAAGCGGTGAAGCGCACCGGGTCGTCGTAAAAGGAAACCTGGTTGATCAAAAGGGCGTCCAGGCCGGAGATGGGGGCCGGGTCCACGGCGCGCAGCTTGTAGAGCCGGTGCAGGGCCTGGCGCTTGTCGTTGACGATCTTGATGCCCATGGCCAGGCGCTCGGCGGTGATCTCGATGCCGGTGAGTTCCTCCACCGCCTGCTTGAAGCGCTGGTATTCGGCGGCCAGCAGGACGCGGCCCTCCTTGGACTTCACCTGGGGCAAGTCCATTACGTAAAGGTTGGGCACCAGGCCGCCCAGGGTCTCGTAGGACTTTTTCTTGCCGTCGCAGGTGTTCTCGCCCACGATCATGTCGGCCGACTCCATGTAGGGACAGACCTTGCCCAGCTTGAAGCCGAAGGCGCTCTTGATCAGGGCGCAGGTGTTGCGGGGCAATACCTGGTCCACCAGGTCGGTGGCGAAGTCGGCCCCGGTGCACAGGCCCACCAGGGTGGCGTCGGCGGCGCGCACGATCTCCTCGGGCACGAACACGCAGAAGGACCCGATGACCTTCTTGCCCTCGGCTTGGCCGTCCACCAGCTCCTTGATGCGCAGGCCGTGCACCTCGCTCATCACGAAGTTGAAGTATCCCATGCCCTGGGGGCGCTCCTGCTGGGACAGGAAAATCTGGCCGTAGCCGTCGCCCAGCACTTGCAGCAACTGATCGTGGGCGGCCAAGTCCAGGCCCAGCCCTTGCCACATGGCATCGTATTCGCTCGCCATCAATGTCCTCCTAAATGGTGAAGGGCCCCCGAAGGGGCCCGTGGATGCGTCCTAGTATTCCCTGGGCAGCTTATCGAGCTGTGCCTTGGTGAACACCGGGCCGTCCTTGCACACGTACTCCGGGCCCACGTTGCAGCGCCCGCAGATGCCGATGCCGCACTTCATGCGGTTCTCCAGGCTCATCACG
>Ga0180016_100151_pt1 | contig 23779 bp, 27 predicted proteins | sample KR46_M_MetaG_FD_129673 | JGI IMG/M metagenome (GOLD analysis project Ga0180016, IMG submission 129673) | Groundwater microbial communities from the Olkiluoto Island deep subsurface site, Finland - KR46_M_MetaG | ecosystem: Environmental > Aquatic > Deep subsurface > Groundwater | place: Finland... | reverse complement strand
ACTCAGTCACGAAGCTCACCTTCAGACGGAAACAGTCATATGCTGAAGTGAGGATCCGACCGGTTTTCGGACGCCAATAAGTCAGACAATCCGGAAATTACTTGCTTCCTGGGGATATTGGCAGTATAATTTGGTCAATCCATCGACAGGAAGGTTCATGCATTTGAGGAAGCTTGCGGTAATGGGCGGTACCTTTGATCCAGTCCATTACGGCCATCTCGTTGCTGCGGAGGGTGTCCGTCACGAGTTTCAGTTGGAAAAGGTGGTTTTCATCCCAGCTGGTCGACCGCCCCACAAAACCGATCAACGCATCTCCGAAGCCAAGCACCGCCTGGCCATGACCACGCTTGCCGTCGCCTCCAACCCCTGTATTGAGGTTTCGGATCTGGAGATAAACCGCCCCGGACCCTCTTACACTTTTGACACAGTGCAAGAGGTCTATCGGCGTTATCGGCCTGAAGAGGTCTTCTTCATTACCGGTGCCGACGCTGTGTTGGAGATCCTGTCCTGGCACCGGGTACAGGACCTGCTTAATAAATGCTGTGTTATTGCGGCCACCCGCCCGGGACACGACTTGAACAGCCTAAAAGGACGCCTTGAGATGCTACCGGCCCATTTAACGGCCAGGATCGTGCCGCTTGAGGTGCCGGCGCTGGCGATTTCATCTTCGGACATCAGGCGGCGGGTGCAAAACGGCAAGCCGATAAAGTACCTGTTACCAGAAGTGGTTGAAGAGTACATCAATATCCATGGGTTGTATCAACAAGATTTGCATTAGGCCGATAACCTTTGCAAATAATACTCAAAAAGGAAATGAGGTGATTAGCATAGCACGGACCTTATACGTTGGTAACCTCCCTTGGTCGACTCAGGCGGAAGATCTGGAACGGGCCTTCGCCGAGTACGGTGAAGTCGTCTCCAGCCGGATCATCACCGACAGGCAGACCGGACGCTCGCGTGGCTTCGGTTTCGTTGAGGTGAAGGACGAGGACGCAGAGTCCATGATCAGCGCCTTGAACGGCGCCGAGATGAGTGGCCGGGTGATTACCGTAAACGAAGCACGGGCTCGGACTGAGAACAACCCGCGCTGGTAGTCAACGGAAGACACGGCCAAGAAGGATTGGCGTTGGCCGTAAACAGTTACAGATTGCCTTCCGGTTTCTCGTGCATTACGGATTCGAGGAGACCTTGAAGATTTCGGTCTTCAGATCGGGACGCGTCCAGTCACGAGCATGTTAAGTTTCTTTGAACACAACGGTTCTTAGGGGTCAAGGACGGTTTCGGATCGTCCTTTTTTTCTTTTTCGGGGCCAGGATTTGCCAATGATTTTTCCGGTATGGTATGCTATGGATATGAACAGTAATAAGATGAAACCCTAGGTTAGAGGTTAGACAACGGACGTCTATCGTTCGGAAGGAGGGCGAGGCTCATTACCGTTGATGCGATCGTGCAACGCGCAGTACAGGCGGCTGAGAACGTGAAGGGGTACGACCAGGTCGTCCTGGACATTCATAAACTAACGGTGATAAGCGACTATTTCCTGATCGTCAGCGGACGCTCGACAACACACGTGAAGGCCATCAGCGAGCATGTTATGGAAGAACTCGAGGCTGAGGGCGTTTATCCGCTGCGCCGGGAGGGGCAGAAGGAAGGCCGGTGGATACTGTTGGACTATAACCATCTGGTAGTCCATGTCTTCCTGGATGAGGAACGCGCATTCTATAACCTGGAGCGGCTCTGGGGCGATGCCCCGGTAGTTGATGTGCGGGCCGGCGTCCAAGCCTGACAACCGAGCATCGGGATCAGCGCTCTAGCACCCGAGTGGCGCACACAGCACCCTGGTCTGAGACAGTCCCCCGGAGAACCTTCTCCTGCACATGGGCGTGAATGTGACCTGGAAACCGTAGTCCACAGGCCGTAACTGCGATTTCGTGGTTATTAGATTCAAGTTGACTTTTCATGACCCGTATTCTATAATACGTAAGTGTGATGGGGCTGTGGCGCAGTGGGAGCGCGCTTCCTTGGCATGGAAGAGGCCGCGGGTTCAATCCCCGCCAGCTCCACCATCATGAACGACTTGAAAAGCCTTTCATCCTGGTGGGGATGGGGGCTTTAATTTATACGTGGGGGTATCCGGAGTGGAAGAGAGATATAACTTCCATCAGATCGAAGAGCAGGCCCGTAAGCGCTGGGCCGAGGGTGAGATCTACCGGGTTCCGGACTTCTCTGAGCGTCCCAAGTACTATTGCCTGGAGATGTTTCCTTATCCCTCCGGCAAGCTGCATATGGGACACGTCCGGAACTACGCGATCGGGGACGTGGTGGCGCGATTCAAGACCATGCGCGGCTACGACGTGCTACACCCCATGGGCTGGGACGCCTTCGGCCTGCCGGCTGAGAATGCAGCGATCAAGCACGGGGTGCCTCCCGCGGAGTGGACCTGGAACAACATCGCCGCAATGCGCGAACAACTGAAGCTACTGGGTGTCAGCTACGACTGGAGCCGGGAAGTGGCCACCTGCCACCCCGGGTACTATCGCTGGACGCAGTGGCTTTTTCTGCTTTTCTACAAGCACGGCCTGGCTTACAAGCGCAAGGCACCGGTGAACTGGTGTCCGTCATGTGCCACCGTACTCGCTAACGAACAGGTGGTCGCGGGTGAGTGTGAACGGTGTAAAACCGAGGTGCAGCGTAAGGAACTGGAGCAGTGGTTTTTTAAGATCACGGACTATGCCGACCGGCTGCTGCAAGACCTGAACAAGCTTCCCGGCTGGCCCGACAAGGTCAAGATGATGCAGGAGAACTGGATCGGCCGCTCCAGCGGCGGTGAGATCGAGTTCCCGATTGTGGGGCGCGAGGACCAGATCACCGTGTTCACGACCCGCCCGGACACGCTCTTCGGCGTGACCTATATGGTGCTCGCACCCGAGCACCCGCTGGTGCCGAGCCTGACCAGCCCGGAGCGCTGGCCGGAAGTGGAGCAGTTTATCCAGCGGGCCCGTAGTCTCAGTGAGCTTGACCGTACGGTCGGAGAGGCCGAAAAAGAGGGCCTCCTGCTTGGGTCATACTGCCTTAACCCCCTGACCGGCGAAGAAGTGCCGATTATGATCGCCAACTACGTGCTACTGGAGTACGGCACCGGCTGCGTGATGGGTGTCCCGGCGCATGACCAGCGCGACTTCGAGTTTGCACGCAAGTATCACCTGCCGATCCGGGTGGTCATCCAGCCTAAGGGCGAAGCTCTGGATTCCGATACCATGGCCGAGGCTTACCCTGGAGAAGGCTACCTGGTTAATTCCGGATCCTTCAATGGGTTAAAGAAGCGGGAAGCGATTCCGGCGATTAATGCCTACCTCAATGAACAGGGGCTCGGCCGGGCGAAGGTCGCCTATCGCCTGCGCGACTGGCTGATTTCACGCCAGCGTTACTGGGGTGCACCGATTCCGATTGTCTACTGCGACCATTGTGGGGCCGTTCCGGTGCCGGACGAAGACCTGCCGGTGCTGCTGCCCGAGAATGTTTCATTTAAACCTACAGGCCAGTCTCCGCTGGTCGAGGCCCCGGAATTCGTACACACTAAATGTCCGTCGTGTGGCGGTGCTGCCCGGCGTGAGACGGACACTATGGACACCTTCATGTGTTCGTCCTGGTACTACTTCCGGTATACCAGCCCGCGTAACGAAAACGGTCCCTGGGATTTGGACAAGGTAGACCGCTGGATGGCCGTGGACCAGTATATCGGCGGCGTGGAACACGCCATTTTGCATCTAATGTACTCGCGCTTTTTCACGAAGGTGTTGTTCGACCTGAAGCTGACCAAGGTGGAGGAGCCGTTTACCAATCTCCTTACCCAGGGGATGGTGTTGAAAGACGGGACCAAGATGTCCAAGTCCAAGGGGAACGTGGTCAGCCCGGAGGAGATCTTGAACCGTTACGGTGCCGACACCACGCGGCTCTTCGTCCTCTTTGCGGCCCCCCCGGAACGTGACCTGGAGTGGTCCGATCAGGGTGTGGAGGGTTGCTTCCGCTTCCTGACCCGGGTCTGGCGCTTGGTTACACCGCTCGCGGGTACAGTGGCTAAGGCACCGACTGTGGCCCCGGAGGGCCTGGTCGGCGTGAACCGCGAGATGCGCCGATTGACCCACCTGACGATCAAGAAGGTCACCGAGGACGTCGAAACCCGGTTTAACTTCAACACCGCGATTAGCGCGATTATGGAAATGGTCAACGGGATGTACCACTACAGTGCCCGGGTAGCGGAGCCCGACCAGGAACCGGCTGTGCGCCGGGAGGCGGTGGAGAACCTGATCCGCCTGTTGGCCCCGTTCGCACCTTTTATGGCGGACGAACTGTGGGGTCGGACCGGGCATACCGGCAGCGTGCACAAGGAAGCCTGGCCTGAATACCGGCCCGACCTGCTGGTCGAGGATCAGGCCACGGTGGTGGTGCAGGTCAACGGGAAAGTGCGTGACCGGATAGTGGTGTCCGCTCAAGCCTCTGATGAAGCGGTCAAGCAGATGGCAATGGAGCAGTCCCGCGTGCAGAGCCTCCTCGAAGGCAAGACCGTGGTCAAGGTGGTTGTCGTGCCCAAGAAACTGGTAAACATCGTTGTGAAGTAAGATGGGTGAAGATAGGGAGATCACGGATCGCCAACTTGATATCCTGCAATTCCTGGAACTGGTCGGATCTTCCGAGGAGGGCGACGTAGCCCTGTGCCTAGAACTCCGGCGCTATGAACTGCTCCTGGTGCCCCCAGATTTCTCCGACCTCCCGGCGGAGTACATCGCCCGCAGGGAACTGGAACGCCTGCGCGAAGCCGACCTCGTCGCCCACGACGGCATCGTCTGGTCAATCACCGCCGCCGGCCGGAAAAGCCTCCGGTTGTGAGGGAGAAAAATAAAGAACCCCCGCAAATCTTTGCAGGGGTTTGTTTGCTTGTGGAGCTGATGGCCGGATTCGAACCGGCGACCTGCGCATTACGAGTGCGCTGCTCTACCAACTGAGCCACATCAGCACAAAGGTGGGCACAAATTACCCACATATACGATAATAGCAAGGGAATCCGCCCTTGTCAACGACCGCATTGTGTCAGCAGCATGAGCCGGTGCTTTGGATGTAGTAGATATTGTTTCAGCTGGTGGGGAAGAGAGGCAAGATGTTTGGGCGGCCTTTAGCAAAATTAAGCATCCAGGTTAGATGCGGCTACTTAGCAACCTGCTCCAGCCTGATAACCCGGGTTACAAGGAAGCTCAGGTCGATGGAAAGGGCTTCAAGCTGGTTTTCCAGCTTGTCGAACCGGATATTCTGGACCTCCCGATCGTCGAAAAGGGCCCTGACCTTATCGATAACCTCGTTTTCCATACGCATTTCAAGCCGGGCTTGGTTGTTTTCCACAGTTTCAAGTCGGTTTTCCACGTTCCCAAGGTGGACTTCGATGTTCCCAAGGTGAGTCTCCGCATTTGAGGCACGCTCCAGGAGCGTTCCCAAAACTCCGTCGTGCTCAGTGAGCTTCTCCCAGATGGCTTTTTGTCCTACAACAAGTGCCTGTTGTCCTTCTTCAAGTGAGGTTTGCCGTTCTGAAAGTGCCTTCTGTCCACCGAAAAGCTCCTTCTGTCCACCGAAAAGCTCCTTCTGTCCGTCCTGAAGCGCTTTCATTCCGTCCTGAAGAACCCTCTGCCCGTTATCCAGGGATTCCAGCCTGGAGAGAATGAGTTTAAAAACATCTTCCACTATTGTCCACCCCCTCTCTTATTGTCTCTGATGACTTGTCCATCGTCTAGGTGCATTATACCATGCGGAGTGTCCAAGGCCGGTCAGAAGATAATGATCAATTTTGGGTCTTTTTCTACAAGTAGCCCAGAGCATTTGTTAGCTCCGGGTTTCTGCCTTATAATGATTGCAGGGGCAATTGGAAAACCAGGTTAAGATTGGTGTGGTGGTTGTGGGGATCGGTCCGATACAGCCAGTGGTGATGGACGGGCTGCGGTTGGCGGGACAATCTCTGTTGCCGGGACAGGTCGTACGCCTCCAGCTGATGGAATTTGGGACCGGTAGTGGGATTGTCAGCCTTAACGGCAATCTGTTCCGGGCGACGGGCGTCTTGCCTTCACGCCCAGGAGAGCTTTTCTGGGCGATTATCGAACAGATCAACAAGGATCAAATCCGGGTACGGCACGTGTCCCCAGCCACGGCTGGCAGCAGGGGAGTAGCTCTGCCCGACCTGGCCCGGGCGCTTGGACTGCCTGATGCCGGACAGACCGGGGCGGTGCTGCGCGAGCTACTGCGCTGGAACCTCCCGGTATCCCGGGAGACTATTCAAAGCATCCTGTCCGAAATGCGGGCTTTGCCGGAGGGCGAACGAGCAGCCTACCTCACCGCCCGTGTCTGGCTGATGACTTTGGCTCTGCCGGATCAATCTTCGGCTGTGAACCGGATGCTGGCCTACCTTCTAGGCCGCCCAAATGCCGATCCCGGCGGGCAGGAACTGCTGAACCGGGCACCCACCAAGCATCCGGAAGTGGGCAATCTGTATGCCTTTTCGCTAAATGGGGGCGAACGTTTTCAGGGAAGCCTGTATCTGGTTTTGCCCGGAGCGAAGGGTTCCGAAATGGGAAGTGATCCGGCGCGACTGGTGCTGGACCTAGAGACGCCGACCTTCGGGGCCTTCTGGGTGCTGCTGGAACTCCTGGATGGGCAGATGACCGGCAAAATCATACTGCCGGATGACCGGTTCCTCAGAATCTTCCGAAGTTTCTTGGGGGACTTGGAGCGACGGTTGCGGGAGGTCGGGTTTACTGTGCACGGTTTGACGGTCCAGACGGGAAGCATCGGTTCTGTGGCTGACCTTCTCGGCGTGGATCCAAAAGACGAGTCCTACATGCCTTTGGATATTAGGGTGTAATAAAGAGAATTTCGGGGAGAGCGGTCCAGTGAGTGAAAAGAAACCCGGTGACGAAAAGACCCCCGTAACCCGGCCGAAGGCGGCCGCAGCGCTGGCCTACGACCAGGGCCTCGCCGCGGCCCCACGGGTGTTGGCCACCGGCCGGGGGAGGCTGGCCGAGTTGATCGAGGAGCGCGCCCTGGAGACCGGGGTTCCGGTGTATCGGAACGAGGAACTGGCCTGGACGCTCACCGGACTCGGCATCGATCGGGAAATCCCGCCTGCCCTTTACGAGGTTGTGGCCCAGGTCATCGCGTGGGTTTACCACCTGGAGGAAAAGGCTAAGCTAGCGGAGCACCGTTAATCTGAAAGGGTGACCATCGAATTTGAAAGAAGCACTCATTTACACGGACGGCGCCTGCTCGGGCAACCCTGGGCCTGGAGGCTGGGGAGCCGTTATCATCGAAGGGAACCGGCGCCGTGAAGTATTTGGTTCTGAGAAGCAGACCACGAACCAGCGCATGGAACTGCAGGCTGCGGTCGAGGCCTTGAAAGCACTGGATGGGCCATACGACCAGGTCACCCTGGTCAGTGATTCCGCCTATCTGGTGAACTGTTTTCGGGATCGTTGGTACGAGCGCTGGCACCGGAATGGCTGGGTCAACGCCAAGAAGCAGCCGGTGCAAAACCGCGACCTTTGGGAGGCTCTAATCAGGCTAGCCCAGCAGCACAAGGTAAGGTTTGTGAAGACGAAAGGACACTCTAACGACGAACTCAACAACCGGGCTGATGCCCTGGCCCGTGAGGCCATAGGTGAGTTGTAACCAGGCACCGGATAACAGGCACCTTGCTCGAGGGAAAATAGCACGAAGGAGGTAATGACCCGATGGCTGATAATGTACCGAGAGGCGCTATTCTGCAACGCGACAAGGAGACCTACGCAATTGTACCCCGTCTGGCCCCATGCGGACTGCTGGATGTGGCGACCCTGAGGCTGATTGCGGACGTAGCGGAGCAGTACCAGATTCCGATTATGAAGATAACTGGTGCGCAGCGCATCGCCATGGTCGGCCTGAAGCCGGAAGACGTAGAACCGGTATGGAAGGCGCTGGGCAGAGAGCCCGCTCCGGCGGTCGGACCCTGCGTGCATTATGTTAACGCTTGCCCGGGCACGGTGGTCTGCCGCTATGGTCAGCAGGACGCCCTCGGCCTCGGCACCGAGTTGGATGAGAAGCTGCTGGGCTATGGTGAGTTTACCTCGAAGTTTAAAATCGGGATTTCCGGTTGCCCCATGAACTGCTGTGAGGCTTGGATGCGCGACTTTGGAGCGTTTGGACGCAAGAAGGGCTGGACCGTGGTCGTGGGTGGTCAGGGCGGCCTGCGTCCGCGTCTGGGTGACAAGATCGCTGAAGATGTCAGCTCCGAGGAAGTGGTGGGCCTCCTTTACAAAACGATGGACGCCTACAAGAAGCTCGGCACTAAGGGTGAGCGCCTAGGCACCACCTTGGACCGGGTGGGCCTGGAGGAGTTTCAGAAGCTGGTGTTGGGGTAGCCAGTCGTCAGGCACCGTGAAATATTAAAGGAGGGAGCGGTCATCGCTCCCTCCTTGTTTGGCAAAGCTTCCATTCAATGTTCAAGGACCGGTTCCCCGCCGCTCGATTTCGGCTGGGAGTTGCCCATTCCTATTTTCTGGTCCGCAGGCTGATGAAGCGATCCTTAAGCTTCTCCATTACCATCGGCAGCGTGGTGTACTCCATCTCATCCAGGGGTAGCCGGTGCGGCTCAAACGGTCCCAAGCGGCGTAGATAATCAGCTACGTCCAGGGCCATCTTCCGGGCGTTGTCGAAGGCCGGGTCGTCAAACAGATCCTGCGGGCCGATCAGCTTGCCTTCAGCCAGCTGGAATCCGAGTGCGCAAACGCGCGGCGGGCCGTCGAACCGGGTCGGGGTAGACTGATGCTGGGCCACGGGCATGATTGGTCCGTGGTGGGAGCCGCGCATCCAGCCCGAAACAATGTGCGGGAAGGCGAAGGGCTCAATGGCTTCACCGACGGCCGGGAAGCCGCTCTGGCAACGCACGATGCAGACCGGGTCATCCTTACCGACGTAGCGACCGGCCATCAGGTTCAGGCGCTGCGTGCTGGATGCCGCCGCGATCTGTCCGTTGGCCCGGTGGAAAATGCGCTTGATCGCATACCGACCGGGGGCACCGATGAAGACCAGCATATCATACATGTCCTCAGGCATATTGAACAAGACCTTCTTGTTCTCGATCATGTCACGGATCTCGAAGGTGAACCCGCCATGCATGCTCGGGTCAATGACCAGGCCAGAGGTGTTGAAGGGGTCGGCAAACATCTTGTACAGCGGGAAATTCCAGGCACCGGGTTCGGTCTTATCCGCCATGAACACGATTACGGGCTCGCTCTTCCGCTCTTCAATCTCGATCTCAGCCACACCCGGCCCCAGGCCCTTGATGTTGCCTGAGAAGGCGTCACCCAGGAGGTCCTGTCCGGCTCCGTACAGCTTCAGTTTCTTGGCCACATCCGTGCAGGAGATGAAGGTGTCCCAGGTGAGTTGGTGGATCTCGCCGTTGTTCCGCCCGAGTTCGTGGGTAAGAATCAGGTTAATGTCATCCCCGACACTGGTTACACGGAAATCAATCAGCAAGGAACTTCCGGCCAGAAGCCCCCGAGCCCTTTCAATAAGCTCCGGGTGGACACTGGAATGCCCTATAAATCCACCTACGTCAGCCTTGATGACGCTCAGGGTGATTTTCTTGGTCAATGTTCTCCCCCCTGTTAGTTAGTGCTATACTATTTCTATGTTACGGGGGGATATCCTCTATAATTCCACCGGTGTTTTGGGTCTTTTTGCACGTTTATCGGGAATTTGCGCTGATCATTGGTGAATTGTATCCGGGCTTGCCACTTAACGGAATGAGGTCCAAAACCGTACAAAATACACAGCTTAGGATGATTTTGCATTGGCCGTGCAACTATGCCGCATCACCGGCCAGTCCTAACTCTCTCCAGGGGAGTGTACCTACTGAGGAAGCCATCGAAGAGTGCATATGTTGATGCTGTAAGGGTCTCCCTAGTGTGGCAGTTCGTGGATATCTTCAGGTTGTGGTGACAAGTCTACCGCCTCATGGATAGCCGGTTGAAGCCTGCTCTCCAGCACTGCTGATTCTGCGAAGGCCCGGTCGCGCCAGCCGTTTACGATCGTTTTCTTCTCTTCCAGATCCTTATAGATGTTAAAGAAGTACTCAATCTCCTTCAGGGTGTGCCGCCCCACATCGCCGATGTCGCTGTAGCGATCCATGCGCGGGTCACGGACGGCCGCAGCCAGGATCTTTATATCTTTGCCCTTCTCATCGGTCATCTCCAGGGCACCTAAAACCCTTGCCTGCACCCGGCATCCGGGGAAGGTGGATTTCGAAATCATCACCATTATGTCCAGTTCATCACCGTCTTCGGTGAGAGTGTGCGGGATAAAACCGTAGTCGGTCGGGTAGTGGATGGGGGAGTAGAGCACCCGGTCCAGTCTGAAGTCACCGGTATGACGGTCGTACTCGTATTTGTTCGAACTGCCCCGCGGGATCTCAATAGTCGCCTCCACCACAAGCGGCTCACCAGGTCTGTTCATTGCAAGCACCCCTCTGGCGTTTATGTTATACTTCCTATGCCCTATGTTTTCCCGGACGGTTTCCATCCTAGTCGTGGGGTTCCTGGAATATAGATTTTGGGGGAGTGGATGCCGGTGCTGAAGAGGTATCTTTTGTATCTGCTACGGTGGCAACTATCCACGCCGGTCCTGGCGGTGGTCCTGCTCTGGCTAAGCAACTTCAGTGTTACTTTCGCCACCGTCGTGGCCAATCTGATCGGCGGTCTCATCTTCTTCTGGGTGGACCGGTTCATCTTCACGTCGCCGATCCTGTCGCCGCAGTGGGAGATAAAAGAGAAAGTGGAGTGTGTAGACTGCAGCCAGATGGCCAAGGGCTTTCGCCTGGTCCGCACCAAGAACTACGATAAAACCCGGGATAAGCACCCCGAATTCCGCTGCTCCGATTGCTCGGAGAAAAAGCTCCAAGAGCTAAAAGAACGCGGCGTCCAACTAGACTAGTTATCCACAAACAGGGACATATCCACAAACAGGGACAGGCTACTTTTTCCCTATTAACACTTACCATAAACCTAATCCTTGAACACTATAGTAGGCCAGCAGAATAAGAGCATCGTTGCCTAGAAAAAACCAGCCTGTCCCCGATTCCCCGGGTTATCCACAGAAATAGGGGGTTATCCCCAAAAGTAGCCTGTCCCCGTTTTGGCTCTGATTGTGGTCAGGGCCTTTTCTGTTTTGGCGATAATGTTGGGCAGGTTTTCGACCTCAGCGCTGTAGGCCCGGATGGAGGCTTGGTTTACCTGGGCTTCGGCCTCGTGTAGCCGAGTTAGAAACCGGTTGTAGTTTTCGGCAGACCGGTAGGCATTGGTTACCAGGGCGGGGTAAGTACTGCCGGTGGCGTTCAGTAGACTGGCGTAGTGCTCGGTCAACAACTCGATCTCGGCGATTTGCTTGTCGCGCACTCTTTGCTTGTAATCTGAATACCCGGAATCCGACGCCTGTTGCGGAGCGTGGGCGGCACGGTTGATCAAAACTGCCGCGTCTGCGATTGCTTCCTCCCGGGATCGGCCTTCCGCGCTGACCTTCCGAGCGGTGTCCATGGCGAGTGTCTTGGTAAACAGATACCCTTGCGAGAACAGCCCTAAGGATCCCTGGTACTGCTGGAGACGTTGCATGAAGGGGATTAGGACAAAGGGGAACAGAAACATCCAGACCGAGATCTGCGGCTTCTCCATCGCTATCGATGCTACTCGGTTCGCGAGCTGTTGTTCGTGGGCGAGAATTAGAGCATAGTTGGTTTCGATCTCAGGCACGGTCGCTTTCCCCGCCTTCCTTACGCAAACACTTCACGTATTTCTCTGGTTCTGAGATCATATAAGGCGGCCTGCTTCTGCTGCATTTCCGTGGCGAGTTCTTCATCTCCGCCCAGGATGGACACCAGCGCCCGGTCGGCCTCGTTTTCCGCCTCGGTCAGCTTACGTAGCCATAGTTCATGAACAGCAGGACGGCCCTGATAAGCGTTACGGAGAAGAGCAGGGTAGCTGTCCCCTTCCGCCTCCAAGAGCCGTGAGTAATGCTCCAGCAGGAGGCCTGCGATGCTTACCTGTGCTTCCAGCATCTCATCGCTGTAAGCATCCCTGGAGGTCAACCACTTACGGATGCCGATCTCCATGTCGGCAGTTCTCTCCTGCAGTTCTTCAGAACCGGCCATCCACCGGGCAGAGTCAAGGGCGATTTTGCGGACAAAGGTGAAGCCCTCGGCGAAAGCTTGCATGTCCCGCTTGGCGGAGAAGAATTCGGCAATAAACCGGAAGGGGACAAAGAGTTGCCAGGTGGCCTGCGGGCGTTGGGCGCGGAGTTTAAGCGCTACCGTTTTGGCCAGGGCTTGTTCGTGGGCCAGGATGGCTTTGTATTTCGTAGTCTTTTCGGTCATAAAAGAAACGCTCCTGCCACTAGTATACGCCCGGTAGCAGCGGGCAAAACCTACTACCCACCCATGGACCGGATAAAGTACACAAGCATGTAGATTCCCAAGAACAGGGTGGCAAAGGCCATCGCGGACCCAATGGACCAGGGCTTGAGCACATAAGCCGGGCAGTTCTCTTTGGCTGCTGCGAGTTCTTTTTTAGCATCAGGCCTGGCATCCGGCGTCCTGATAGGCAGAAGGATGGTATCCATGGCGATCTTTAGATAGACCGTCGGATTCTTGCCGAATTGAATCAGGGCCCTGGGCAGCGCGTGCACGAAGGTGCCGCCGAGCCAAGCTGTGAATCTGGCCACCGGACGACCGAAGTACACCACGACAGCCGGCCCACCCCTGCGGTATAACCAGTCGGTATCCAGGTTGACAGCCCGTTTTTCCGGCGGGTAGTAGCCGATACGCATCAGGGTGCCAAAGGCCACGGCCGCAAAGCAGAGCAGCAGCAGCTGGCTCACTACGTGGTCAGCCGTGTACGGGACGTAGGACACCGGGTAGGGGAGGATGTTGTAGAGCACGCTGGGAAACACACCGATGAAGATACACAGGAAGGACGCAATGCCCATCGCGATGAGCATGTTCAGCGGTGCCTCCTTGGGTCTCTTGCCGGAGTCATGGGCGAAGAACGTGAAGTACGGTACCTTGATGCCGGCGTGGTGGAAGACACCGGCCGAAGCGAACAGCAGGGCCAGCCACACGAGGATCAGACCCTCATAGGCGACCGCCGAGGTGATCAGTGACTTGGCTATGAACCCGCTGAAGAGCGGGAAGGCCGAGATCGACGCCGCCCCGATCACACAGAAGATCAACGTGAGCGGCATGGTCTTGTACAGACCGCCGAGTTCCGTAGCTTTGGCCGTTCCCAACCGGAACAGCACGGCACCCACGGACATAAACAGCAGCGCCTTGTAAAGAATGTGGGCGAAGGCGTGCGCGGTCGTCCCGTTGAGGGCCAACGAGGTGCCGATACCGATGCCCACGACCATGAACCCGACCTGGTTGATCAGGCTGTAAGAGAGCACGCGCCGCAGATCGTTTTCAAGCACAGCGAAGAAGATGGGGAAGACGGTCATGATCGCACCGAGTACGACCAGGACTTCGGCACCTGGGAACCCTCTGGCTAGAACATAGACGGCCGTCTTGGTGGTAAAGGCGCTCAGGAATACCGCGCCGGTGACGCTTGCTTCGGGATATGCGTCCGTCAACCAGGCGTGAAGCGGCGGAACGGCCGCGTTGATCGCGAAACCAATCAGGATCAGCCAGGAGGAGAGACCCAAGTCGAGACCCACATAGCCAAACTCAATCGAGCCGGTCTGGAAAAGTCGGAGAATAATGCCCGATAACAGGCAGAGCCCGCCGAAGAGATGGACCAGCAGGTATCGGAATCCGGCGCCGTGTGAGTCCTTAGAACCGCCCGACCAGATAATGTACAGGGCGGACAGGGTCAGGAGTTCCCAGAAGAAGAACAGAGAGAAGAAGTCACCTGAAAAAACTACTCCCAGGGCGCTTCCAGCGTAAATGAAAGCGGCCACGTGCTGACTGTCATCCTTTACGTGAAGCGCGTAAATCATCCCGATCATGGTGATGATCACAAAGATGTAGCCGAAGACCATACTCAGCCTGTCAAAGCGCATAAACAGCTCGTGGTCCAAAAACCGCATCATCCCATACGTGCCTTCAGGGATGCTCATAAGGACCGCAAAGGCGGCGATCGGCAACGCAATCATGTAGGCGGACTTGACGGCCCTTACCTTCAGGAAGGGAATCAGAAATGCGCCCGCGATGAATAATAGGGCTGGTGGAAAGACGCTACTTATCATCATAATAGTCTTCCTCCCTCTTGATGAAGGGGCGCATGTTCTTGGCGATCACAACGAGCAGGACACAGCCCACAAAGCCATAGAACGCGTAGAAAACCGGTATTCCGTCCCAACCGAAATACGGATGCTTATCCACAAAGAAGTCCAGACCCAAAAGCAGGATCAGCAGGCCGATAAAGGACAGGAATAAGATTAATTGGTTTTTGGGGCGGTCAAAGAAATCAAACTCTTTTTTCACGCTTTAGCTTCCTCCCGTAACACTAGTCACTACCATCCGCGCCAGATTAAGCAGAAACGGGGAAGCGAAGAAGAGCACCAGCACGCCGAAGGCGGTGAAGCAGAGCGGCACCACCATGTGGGCCGGAGCTTCGTGCATCTTTGCGCTTTCACCTAGGGGGACCGGCTTAAAGAACGCGGCATACACAATGGGCATGAAATAGCAGGCATTCAAAATGGAACTCAGGATGATCACGCCGATAATCGGATACATATTGGCCTCGATCGCCCCGAGCGCCATATACCACTTGCTGATAAAGCCGGCGAACGGCGGCACTCCGATCATGGAGAAGGCTCCGATGGTAAAGGCGATCATCGTGAAGGGCATCTGTCTCCCGATACCGTCCAGCTCGCTGACCTTCGTCTTGTGCGCGGCGATGTAAATGGCGCCGGCGACAAAGAAGAGGGTGATCTTGCCGTAGGCGTGGATCATGATGTGGATCAGGCTGGCGGTGATGCCGCTTGCTGAAAGCAGGGCCACCGCGACCATGATGTACGACAACTGGCTGACTGTCGAGTATGCGAGCCGCGCCTTCAGATTGTCCTGCCGCATGGCCATGATAGACGCCACGATAATCGTAAAGGAAGCGACATAGGCAAGGGCCATCCCAAGTCCGATTTCTTTAAGAAGATCCACACCGAAGACGAAGAGTACAACTTTGACTACAGTGAACACGCCCGCCTTTACGACAGCCACCGCGTGCAGCAGCGCGCTGACCGGGGTGGGGGCGACCATCGCGGCCGGGAGCCAGATGTGCAGGGGCATTATGCCCGCCTTGGCGATACCGGCGATGAACAAGATGAAGATGAGCGTAATCACCCCGTTCGAGGCTGTACCGGCTAAAATACCGCCGGCTATGAACTCAAGGGTGCCGGCGTAGTGGTAAGTAAGGATGATCGCCGCCAGCTGGAATGCGATGGACGAACCCAGCAAGTAGAACAGGTAGGTTCTGGCGCCCTTGATGGCCTCGGGCGTCTGCTTGTGTACGACCAGTGGGTAGGTGCACAGGGACAGCACTTCGTAGAAAACGAAGAGGGTAAACAGGTTCGCGGAGAAGGCGATGCCCATCGCTGCGGACAAGGCCACCGCGAAGCACATGTAGAAGCGCGTCTGGTTCTTTTCCTTGCCGGCCCGCATATAGCCGATGCAGTAAAAGGCCGTGACGATCCACAGCAGCGAGGCGGTCAGCGCGAAGAACATGGCTATAGGGTCGACCCGGAAGGCGATGTCCAGCCCAGGCATTACGGAAAAGGCCGTGTACTCGATGATCGTACCGTCGAGGATCTTGGGAAGCATCGATACTACGATTGAGAACTTGATCAGGGCGGCGATTATGGTCCAGGATTCCCTCAGGTTGGGGTTTCTACCCGAAACGCCGATGAGCACTACGGCCAGTAGTGAAACCAAGACGGCGTATAACGGGGCTGCTGATTGGATGATTTCCACGTCTTCACCTCAAAAACAAGAATCAGACCTAGTGCATCCGGATAACTCGGTCTACCTCATTAGGAGCAGAGTGGCAGCCTGCTCGGCCACAGAAATCGGGAACGAAGCAAAGATACCGAACACGATACATAGCAGCGCCAACACGAAGGTTGGTACCAGCATCCCGATCGGTGCTTCTTGAATACCGGTAGCGGGTTCTTCCTTCTCCGTCTTCTTAAAGTAGATGTTGTCGATAACCCGCCAGAAATAGACGGCGGTAATCAGTGAACTGATCAGCAGGACGGGAACGAAGTACCACATCCCGGCATCAAGCGACGCCAGAGCAAGGTACCACTTACTCACGAAGCCCACTGTCAGCGGCACGCCGATCATGGACAGGGCCCCAATAGTGAAGGCGGCCATTGTAAAGGGCATCTTCCGTCCCAAGCCTACGAAGTCCTGGATGTGGGTAAACCCGTGCCGGTAAACGATGGCCCCGACGACCAGGAACAGTCCGCCCTTCATCAAAGCGTGATTCAGGATGTGCATTATGGAGCCGATCATGCCCAGGTGGTTCATCAGAGCGACTCCAAGGACGATATAACCGATCTGGCCGATACTCGAGTAAGCCAGCATTTTCTTGATGTCCGTCTGGGCCACAGCGAGGATGGAACCGGCCAAAATGGCGATCGTAGCCAGGAAGAGCAGAACCTGCGTGACGTGTACCACGGTGATCTCAAACTCGGGCTGGAATACCGTGAACATTACCCGGATCAGAGCGTAGGCGCCGACCTTCGTCGCCGTGGCCGCCATAATCGTGCTCGTTACCGAGGGTGCAAAAGCGTATGCGTTCGGCAACCAGTTGTGCAGCGGGAACAAGGCGATCTTAATGGTCAGGCCCACCGTAAAGAAGGCGAATGCGGTAAGCACCACCTTGGAGTGATAGAGATCGGGCAGCAGGCGGGCCAGATCGGCCATATTCAAAGTGCCGGTAACCATATAGAGATAACCGATACCGAGCAACACAAAAGTAGCGGCGATGGTGCCCATCACCAGGTAGGTGAAGCTGGCCATGAGCGACTCCCGCTTCCGGCCTACCGCAATCAGCACATACCCGGCGATGGATGTAATCTCTAAGAAGACGTAAAGGTTAAAGAGGTCGGCGGTGGCTACCATACCCATCAGGCCGGCTACAAAGAGCATGTACACCGCGTAGAAGGGGGTGATCCGGTGCGGATCAAGTTCCTTCTCCAAGCTGTCCCGGGCGTAGACCGCGACCATGAAGGCCACGAAGGACACCAGCACTAGCACGAAGGCGTTGAGCGGGTCATACGCATACTCAATGCCGAACGGCGGCGCCCAGTTGCCGAGCCAGTAACTGATCCGGCCGCTGTCGAGCACGGTGCTGAGGATGGATACAGCCATTAAGAATGAAGCCAAGCAACCCGCGCAGGCCGTCAGCCAACTCGCTGTCCGGTTTATTCGCCCCACTAGGGGGACGATTGCTGCTGCCACGAGCAGCACTACGATTACTAGAATTGGAAAGTGAGCAATCATTTCTTACCTACCCGCTAATTCCAAATTTTTTTCTTCCTCAACCCGGTTCAATTCCAAGATCTCATTCTCTTCGATAGTATCGTAAGTCCTGTATATTTCGATCACTAGGGCCAGGGCGACAGCCGTGACGCTGACGCTCACGACGATCGCGGTAAGGATAAGGACGTGCGGCAACGGGTTGTCATAGATCACAGCGTGTTCCCACGTGATCGGGGCGGTGCCGCCGTGTACCTTGGAAATGGAGATATAAAATAGAAAAACCGCTGTCTGAAAGATATTCATCCCGATGATTTTCTTAAGCAGGTTCTCCTTCGCGATCATCGCGTAGAACCCGACCACCATCAGGGCGATACAGATCCAGTAGTGATACTTGCCGAGGATAAACTCCGTGATTACTCCGTAGTCGCTCATTTCACATCTCGCCTTGCTGTTTCAAAGAATAGGGTGATCATAATCGCTGCCACCGTAACCCCGATGCCGAACTCAATCCCAATGATCCCGAGGTGGCTGGCGAGCTTCGGATTCCCGGCGATCAGGGCATTGTACTGGAGGTAATTTCCTCCCTGGATCAGGCACAGGAGGCCGATCCCCGCAAAAACCAACAACCCGACGGAATTGAGGACATCCGATTTCCACTGGTGGATTCGTTTGGCTCCATCGTCAATGCCGAAGGCGAGGATATACAGGATCACGCTGGCGCCCAAGATGACTCCCCCCTGGAATCCGCCACCCGGACCGGCCTCACCATGGGCGATGACGTAAAGTCCGAAAAGCTGAATAAAAGGGATCGAAACCCTGGCTGCGATCTGGCGCATGATATGTTGCGAGTCATCCACAGTGCTCACCCCTTCCTCTACGATCTACGGTTAGCCCGGCGCAGGAGCAAAATCACGCCCATGCCGGCGGTGAAAATCACGGTAACCTCACCGAGTGTATCATAGCCTCTGTAGGCGGCCAGGACGGCGGTGACGAAGTTGTGTACGGCGGTCTCCTTGTACGAGTTTTCGATGTAGTACGGCGCCACGTGCAGATTCGCGGGTGCATTCGGATCGCCGAAGTGCGGCATATCGATGGTGCCCCACATCAGGACGGCGCCGGTGACCAGAACCACGACGAGGCTGAGGGTAGGTGAAAACCGATCCGAAGACTTGGCGGCGCTCATCGGCTCGCCACGGTGCGTCCGACTCAGTGCGGCAATGAGCAAAACGGTAGTGATCCCGGCACCGACGGCCGCTTCGGTGAATGCCACGTCCACGGCGTTCAGGCGGACCCAGATGACCGCCATCAACAGGCTATAGACCGTAAGGAGAATGATCGAACTCAGCAGATCCTTCATCCGTACAGCTCCGATGGCACACACCACCAGCATAGTTAGAATAATCAGGTCAATAATCATGATGCGCTGTCAACCCCGCTTACTTTCTTATCAGTTGACGAACCACAGGCCAACGAGGAGGCGTGGGCGCATTCCTCCTCCAACTCCTCGTCCACCGACTTCACCCCGGCCACGTAACCGGCCTTGGCGATGAAGTGGGCACTCGTTGGGTTGGCCAGGAAGATGAACAGCATGATAATCAGAAGTTTCACAGAAACCAGCGTAAACCCTTCGTAAACCATCAGGCCGAGGATAACCAAAGCCTGGCCCAGAGTATCGCCTTTACCACAAGGGTGCAACCGGGCGAAGAAATCCGGGAAGCGGACGACCCCGATGGCCGCCACGACCATGAAGAAGCATCCAACGGCCAGCAGTATAGCGGTGATAATTGTCTTAATCTCCATAACTTCTCATCCCACTAGCTTCATATTTTGCCTTCGTCACTAGTCCAGCCCCCACGTTTCACGGTACTTCAGGATAGCCAATGTGGCGATAAAGTTAATCAGAGCGTAGACCAGAGCGATATCCAGAAAATCCGGGCGGGCATAAATAAACCCGATGAGGGCCAGCAGCACCACGGTCTTGGTACCCATGACGTTGGCTCCAAGCGCCCGGTCATAAAGCCTGGGCCCGACAATGGTCCGGTAGAGAACCAGAAAGACGGCCAGGAGGATGACAATCGCCGCTATTTCAAAGATAAGCGCATCAGACATTATTGTCCCTCAATCTCCTTTACTCGCGCTTCCATATCGCCGGACAGCAGACCTTCCGCCGTATATTTCGATATGGCGTGGACGACAAACTGTTTACGGCCGGCTTCCAGGGTGACCGTACCCGGAGTCAGGGTGATGGAGTTGGCAAATATGGCCACTCCCATATCGGTCTTAAAGTCTGTCTTGATGGTCAGGAATGCCGGTTCAATGGGCATTTTGGGGTGCAGGGTAAGGTAAACCAAGTGAAAGTTGGCAAGCACGATTTGCCAAAGGAGCCACGGGAGGTACCTGATCAGGCGCAGGATCCGCATCAGACCCTGGCCGAAGTTAACTTTGCCAAATATCAGATCGTGAGACCAGTAGGCGACGAGCAGGGACGAAATCACACCGAGGGTAACGAGGATGAAATCAAAATGTCCGGAAAGAAGCATCCAGAAGGCGAACATAAGCAGAAAAGTAAGGATAAAACTCATGGTCCGTTCTTCAACTCGCATTCTGACACAGATTTCGTAAGACCAACGATCTTACAGGCCCGTCCCTTTTGGCAACAACCCGGTCTTCGCTTGTGCCTATGGTGACAAACTGAACAAGACTATGATAACAAGCGGGGAATAAATATTCAAGCTGTTTTTGCATTTATTATTTTCGAACTATTCTCCCCTGCGGAATATATTCCAAATTACGACAAGACTCTCCCATGATATGGATGAGTCCTGTCGTAGTGTGAACTATTTTAAAGAAATAATTTGCACAAATTGTGATGACAACTATGCAAAACCCGCGTAAGATTAGATACCAACTACGGTTCCAGCCTCAGTCATCTGTTCGGGTTCCGGCTGTTCCGGCACCCGACGGTGCAAAATCACGCACATTCCGCATAAAGGTCGCGGCCTTGCCCACCTTTTCCACGTCCGCATACCAGAAGGCACCGGCTTCAATACCCTCATCCTGGACTATCCCGTGCGCCCGACCGATGGCCGGTACGCGGTCGATCAGGGGTGCCACCACGAAGACGAACCCCCAAATCAGCAGGACTCCGAGCAGGAGAGAGAGCCACTTTTTTGGTTTAGATTTAGGGGCAGGCGGGCTTTGCAGCCCGCCCGCCGTACGCATGTAGACACTCAAAGCGGTAACCTCCATATCCCGTGTCTAGCCGCCCATCAGCTTCTCGGTGACTCCGGGGAACACCACGAAGAACATCAGGTAGGCCATCAGCAGGGTCAGGATGAGGTTGAAGGACTGGCCGCAGACGTACAGGATGACGACCTTGCCGCCCTTGAAGTACTTAGCCAACTCACGGAAGTTGGTAGCTAGGCCGATGCTCGCAAAGGCCAGGGCGAAGAACCAGCCCTGCAGGCCCGAGGTCCAGCCCTTAATGACGCCTTCATCAACTAGGACCTTACCGACATCGTCGCCCATGGAGCTGTAGATGATCGAGAACACGACGGATGCCCCGATGAAGCCGAGTACGAATTTCGGAAAGCGAGCCCAGATTTCGTACATAGCGTCCTTGAAGCCCAGCTTCGCGCCCGGTGTGCACTCCACCTTGGTGCACCAGTAGGCGGCGACGCCGAAGGCGATGACGCCGATCATTACGTTCTGGATCATCTTAATCGTCGCGGCGACGTACATTGCGGTGTCGCTCAGAATGGCACCGGCGGCGACAACCGCACCGGTGGAGTCGATGGTGCCGCCCATCCAGGCACCGCCCAGCACGTGGTGCATGCCCACCGATTTAATGAAGGCCGGCATGAGGATCATCATCACGGCGGTAAAGGCGACGGATATACCGACGGCCAGAGTCAACTCTTCCTTCTTGGCCCGGCAGGCGGCGGCAGTGGCGATCGCAGCCGACACACCGGAGACGGACATATCCGCCGAAACGGTGATGTTTAGTGTCTTAGATTCCATCTTCAACACTTTCTGGCCGAACCAGAAGGTGCAGATCAGGACGATCGGGGTGACTACCCAGGTTACGAAGATACCGGCCTGACCGATCAGCAGGATCTTGCTGAACAGGATGCTCGCACCTAAGAGTACGAGACCGGTCTTGATATAGTACTCAGTCTGGACAGCCGGCATTACCCACCTCGGGGTACCGACGGTGTTACTGATTAAGAGGCCCAGACCGATGGCCCAGATTACATATTCAATACCGTAGGCCTTCATGGTCCCCTGATTCGACATCATGTAGGCAATGATGGCCACCAGGAACACAAACGGGAAACCCATCAGGAATCCAGCCACATCCCGGCCCATAAAGCGCGTGCCGATGGCAAAGAACAGGGCGAAGGCCACACAGAGCACGATCAGGGTCGGGATGAGGTTGTACGGCTTAACGTTGGCCCCACTCTTGGCCTTTGATTCCGCGGCCTTTGCGGCCACCCAGGCGTCGATCGCGGTGTCAGCCTCTTTGTTCAACTGAGTGTTCTGGAACCCGGCAGCGGCAGCGGCGGCTTCGGCTTCCTCGGCGGCAGCCCGAACGGCAATAGTCTTCTCTTGGGCGGCCTCATACTTGGGCGCCTCAGCGGCACTCTTGGCCGCTGCATCCGCTTCACTTAAATAGAAGGAAGGAACCGGATTCGAATCCCATCCCTTGGGTCTGGAGAGATAGTTGGCAAGCGTCTTCGCCAGGTCTCCGTCACTGGCCTTTAGTTTACCCTTGACTTCGTCGGCCTCAACATAGGCGATGGTCTTAAACGGTGCTCTTTCCGCTTCGGCCTGCATCGTAGCGTTCGCCTTGGTAATCTTCTCGTTCATTTCGGCCGGCGGATTGTTAAAAAAGATGAACATTCCAGCTACCAGTAGCAGAATGCCGAGCCAAATTGCCCAGTAATCTTCAAACTTCCATAGATCGGACCAACTTGATTTTGGTTTGTCTACTACTATGTCGTCAGACTGCGTTGGCTGGTTCTTGAACTTGTCGTCCACAGTTTACACCCCCTAAATAATTAATCCGTAAACTAACGAACCAAATGCCGATTCGGCTCCGCAACCACCCCCCAATGTATGAAGATTTCTATTGCAGCCTTCTTCGACACCCATGATAGCAGCATACGACTAAACAAAATGTCGTGTAGCTTACAAATTATTTGTTTTCAATATTACATATTTACTGATTGTTCAGTAAACTTCGGGGATGCGCTCGGTCCCCAAACTCGTGCCCAAAGAGATCATTGGTCTCTTTGAAATCGTCCAAATCGATGAACATCACGGCCAGGCGATGTCCCTGACGCTTCGCCCGGAGCAGGGCGTTCGACGACAACTGCTCGAACAGGGTCCGGTTGGGTAGTCCCGTCAGCGGATCGTGGAGCACTTTCGGTCTGTCTTCATCCGAAATGACTTGACTAATCACGGCTTGTACGAACACTTATGTGGCTTACCCATCGTACCGTGCCAGGGTGGGTAGGGGGTACTTCCGGCAGTGGTTTACTATCGAAACCGGATGATCTGGGTGTGCTGGATTCCGCAGGAACTATGTGGGATGTTGGCGAACTATTGCCAATGAATAACTAGCAATCTCTCCAATGTACTACACCAACCATTACAAAAGCCTCAATGCTGTCGCTAGTACGAGCTCAGGCCGTTCTATTTCTAGATGCTATTCCGGTCAAAATCTATTGCCTACGAACTTACCGAACTAAGGATGTTACTTAATCGAACCATCTATTGAAGTTTAGTGAATCAGGCTACCTACGTCTTTTGAACCAATTGGCTTGTGACGCAGTAAACTCCTCGCGTTTGAACATGCCCATAGCTAGTGAAGGAGCGGTGCTTCATGGTTAGAATTCTTCACCTGAGTGACCTGCATCTCGGACGGCCCTTTGGTTTTCTTTCTTCCGAAAAGGCGAGATTCCTGCGGGAAGCGCAGTTGAGGGCGTTCCAGAGAGCGGTCGGGTGGGGCCAGCGGGAAGGGGTAACCGCCATCCTGATTGTCGGTGACCTCTTTGACTCGAATGATGTTTCGGCCAAATTGCTCGGTGAGGTTCAGGCTATCATCCGGACCAGCGGGATACCCTTTTACATCCTGCCCGGAGCAGCTTCCGAAGCCAACGCTGGCCACGACGGTCTAGGGCCGGGCAGTGTGTACAACCGTCGGAGTTGGAACGATCTTAGTAATGTATGCATCTT
>Ga0180016_100150_pt1 | contig 23833 bp, 27 predicted proteins | sample KR46_M_MetaG_FD_129673 | JGI IMG/M metagenome (GOLD analysis project Ga0180016, IMG submission 129673) | Groundwater microbial communities from the Olkiluoto Island deep subsurface site, Finland - KR46_M_MetaG | ecosystem: Environmental > Aquatic > Deep subsurface > Groundwater | place: Finland... | reverse complement strand
CTTAGTAATCCGCTCAATACCATTCTCCCGGGCCGACTCCGTGATCTGTTCCATCACCGAAGTCATCAACCCAATCTCGTGCATTCAAATCATCCTTAGGCATAATGGGGACAGGCTACTTTTGTGGATAACCGGTCTTTTCTGTGGATAACCCCGCCAGGCTACCCGGCAAACGCCAGCCAGCTACTCCTTATACCCTGCCCGCCTCACTAATCCAGCGTTCGATCTCCGATTTTACCGCCTGGGCCGCCTTGGGGACCGCCTCCACCACCTCGGGTGTCAGCCCCATATGCCAGGCCTCCATTTGGGCAACCACCACCCCGATGATCACCACTTCCGATGGCAATAGTTCGGGGACGGACCTTCGTCCGAACTCCAGGGCATCGCGGATGCTGATGTCGTGTACCGACACCGGAGGCGCGTTCTTGCGTGGAATCTCATCCTCGTGCCAGCGCACAATCCGACCCGGCTCGCCGATACCCGCCACCGCATCTATTATAACAGCTTTGTCGAAGTCAATCATGTGGTCCAGCATGCCAAGTCCCGGCGCTCCCGCCTCAAGCAGGCTCACGGAAATGACGCGTCCGGTTGTGTGCTCAGAGCCGCCCGCCGCAGATTCCGTTGATCCCGGATCCCGGGAATCCGCAACCAGACGGCTGATCAGTTCATCCTGCTCGAGTGCACGCAACACCTCGATACCGACACCATCGTCACCCGCGAAGATATTCCCGCACCCCAGTACCACAATGCGCAACCTTCCTTGCCGGTCGTCCAATTACCTACCCCCTGCGTACCTTGGGATTTGACGCGTATCCTTTAACAATAGGTTCCCACACTCTCAGTGATCAGAACCCTGCTTCTAGTCCGAATTTTTTCGGGGGCGTCCTACGGGCCGAACCGTGGATTCCAGCCCCAGTTCCTTCGCCTTGGCCATCCGCCAATCAGATTCCCCGTAGGGGGACTGCCGGATCACACTCCGGCGAACTCCACCCAACTCGCCATCGGTCAGCGGTTGATCCACGAATTGACCCCAGTTCTTCGGCAATTCAATAGGCGGAACAGATACCAGCGCCCCTTGCCGCAGGTCAAGCCGCTCCCGGTGCGATGACCACCACCAGTCCCGGGCGGAGCGCACCATGCTCGCGCGAACCGGGTTTCCCTCCACATACCTGAGGACGGTAAGCAGATGAAGCCCATCCTGAATTATAAAGCTCTTGTACCGCCCCTGCCACACGTGCCCACTGGAATCATAGTGCTGGTGGTAGCGCCGGACGTGACTGGTCATCAGCCATTGCATCCAGCGGCTCAGCCCGTCGGCTTCCGCCGGTGTTACCACCAAATGAAAGTGATTGGGCATCAGACAATAGGCCAAAATCTCGATATCCTCACGTTCTTGGGCCTCACTCACCAAGCCGAGAAAAGCGACATAGTCCGCTTCCTCATAAAAGACCCGCTGTTTACCGTTTCCACGGTTCAGCACGTGGTATGTCATCCCGTCGACCAGCCCCCGGGTAATCCGCGGCATCGACATCCCTCCCCCACCGATAATGAACAATCCCGCATTTCTCTCTATTCTAACTCGCCTAAACTGCCATTAGGCGGTCAAATCCATTCGTCCCCAGGCTTCCATATTTCCAATAATATCATTATTTCTACAAATCACTGCAACTCCCTGCGAGCCGGGCCGACAACGCGCAAAAAAGTAGCCTGTCCCTTATTGTGGATATGTGCAACTCCAGCGAGCGCCTGCCAGCAATGCGCAAAAAGTAGCCTGTCCCTTATTGTGGATATGTCCCTTATTGTGGATAAAGAAGGGGCTCCTTCGGATGACCGAAGGAGCCCCGTAGAGTCTTGGGAGAATGGAGCTTAGGTAAGCTCTCTCTGCATCTGCTTGACCAAGTCGCCTTCGGCGTCGTAGACGCTGATCTGGAGCGGAAGTTCGCCCAGGATGGCGTGAGTCGCGCAGCTGAAGCACGGGTCGTAGGAGCGGAAGGCCATCTCGACCATGTTCAAGAGGCCGTTCGAGATCTCCATACCCGGCTTGATGATCGCCATTGCCGACTTCTTGATGGCCATGGTGATCGGGCCGTTGTTGTTGGTGGTACCGACGATCATGTTCGCCGCAGTGACGATGCCACGCTCGTTGGTGATGTAGTGGTGCGTCAGGGTGCCGCGCGGTGCCTCGAGGATGCCCACGCCTTCCTTCGGAACATCGGTCGGGATGTTCAGGATATCTGGCTCGGTGACCTGCGGATCCTGCGCCAACTCGAGTAGACGCTCGGACGCGTACAGGAGCTCAACCAGCCGTGCCCAGTGCGAGGCCAGGACGTGGTGAACCGGCTTGCCGCCGAGAGTAGCAAAGAACTTCTCGTAAGCTTCCTGCGCCAGCGGGGTGGCCATGCCTTCGGAGGCGTTCAGACGGGCTAGCGGGGCGGCCTGGTAGATGCCGGTGCCGGGGCCTTCCACAAGACCGGTCCAGCCATACTTCTTGAGATACGGGAACTTCAGGTAACTGTGGGGCTCCACATGCTCGGCCACGTGGTCCAGATACTCACGCGGGCCATACTTGAAGAGTTCCTTGCCCTCGGTATCCACAACGCGCACCTTGCCATCGTAGAAGTTGATCTTGTTGTTCTCGTCAACCATACCCATATAGTTGGTGACCAGCTTGTAGCCGTCGCTCAGGATCAGGTCCACATAGGCCTTATTCTTGAGTACGACATCTTCAAAGAGCTTCAGGGAGAACTGGCTGAAGGCCACGCAGGACTTCGCCATTTCCTCGACCTCTTTGCGCTCCTCTTCGGTGAGGCCCTTGGACACGCCGCCCGGCTTAGTCCACGCGGGGTGGGTGGCCTTGCCGCCCATCATCGCCTGGATCTTCTGGCCGTACGCGCGGTGCTTGATAACTTCGCCGCCGATCTCCAGACCGACCTTGCCGATCACGCCCAGGATGTTACGAACTGACGGGTCAGCATCCGGGCCCATCACGAAGTCCGGTGCCGCGAGGGCGTAGAAGTGCGCGATGTGGCTGTGAATCATGTGAGCTGAATAATACAGCTCGCGGAGCTTTTTCGCAGTAAGCGTAGGATCTGCTCCGTAAACCATGTCTATGGCCTTACCCGAGGCCAAATGATGTGCAGCCGGTCAGACGCCGCAGATGCGGCTTACGATCTGTGGGACCTGGTCGGCCGGACGGCCTTCGCAGAACTTCTCAAAGCCGCGTAGCTCTGGAATTGCGAAGTATACGTTCTCGACCCCGCCGGCGTCATTCAGGAAGATGTTGATCTTACCGTGACCTTCCAGCCTGGTGATCGGATCAATGGTGATTTTTCTCATGCTTATTTAGCCCTCCTTAACAGCGAGCCCGGTAAAGCATAACGGTAGAACGTGCCCGCCGGGTCGAGTACGTCGCTGATGATCTTGTCCGCCTCCTCCGGCGAATCGGTATCAACGACGGAGGCCAATGCACCGATGAACTTAGCACCGACATCAACTACACCTGACAGGGGGCCGTAGCAGCCGCTACAGGGTGTGTTGGCACCGGTACACTGATTGCCGCAGCCGGCCCGAGTGACCGGTCCCATGCAGACCAAGCCCTGTTCCAGCAAGCAAGAATCGGGATCAACAAGGATTTCATGCGGCCGGTAGAACTTCTTGACCTTCTTATCGGTCTTGGTCCGACCACAGGTGTTGCAGAGCGCCCGGTCTTCACAGCCGACGAACGAACCCACCGGCGGCAACTGACCGGTCACAATCGCCAGCACCACGTTCCAGATCTGCTCGGAAGTGGGCGGGCAGCCAGGCATATAGAACTCAACGTCGATCACGTCGGCCAAGCATTTAACGTCTTTGTAGAACTCAGGGATATCGATTTCACCTTCGGGCATTTGCAGCACCGTCGTCGGCAGGACCTTCCCCTTGTTCTGTGTGGAGGGGGTGTCGAAGTAAGCCCGCGCAAAAATGTCTTCTTTCTTCTTGAAGTTCGCCAGACCGGGGATACCACCGGTGATCGCACAGGCACCGAAGGCGACCATTACCTTGGACTTCTGGCGAAGGAGTTTCGCGATGTGTTCGTTTTCCGAGTTACGAACCGCACCGTGGAAGAGGCAGACGTCGATGTAACCGTCTTCGTAAGCCTCGAGGTCACTGTATTTAAAGTCGACAGCGATCGGCCAGAACACGATATCGGCCGCGTTCGCGAGATCCACAATCTTCTCGTGGATGTCGAGGATGGCTACGTCACAACCGCCACAGGCTGAGCCCCAGTAGGAGGCTAATTTAAGCTTACTCATATGTTAACCCTCCCCCCCGGCTGCTGCCCGGCATTTGCACTTAAAGGGGCCAAGCCGCTTAAGGTCAGCAGTGAAATCGTGGATGATCTTAGCGAATACGGTACCTTCTGCCGCGGACACCCACTCTAGGCGAACTCTTTCTTTCTCTACGCCAAGTTGTCCAAGGACTGTGGACATGAGGTTGAAGCGGCGCATCGTCTTGTAATTGCCACTAACATAGTGACAGTCACCCGGGTGTCAACCAGCGACCATAACACCGTCAGCACCGTCACTTAGAGCCTTGAATACGAACGTCGGGTCCACACGGCCGGAGCACATTACGCGCACAATTCTAACGTTAGGTGGATACTGGAGCCTGGAAACACCAGCGAGGTCGGCTCCCCCGTAACTACACCAGTTACACAGAAATGCGATAATCTTGGGTTCAAAACCTTTTTTCTCCATTCCCGCCCCTTCTTTCGTTACAGACTTGGAAAGTTTTAGCAATCTGCTAGAAAGCCTTGTTTGTTTTTTGCTCACCCCCATCTGTTCGGCTTTTTCCGTACTCAGGTAAGGTAGCATAAGATCTAAACCAAACCTGTTTAACTAGTCAGCTGTTTCATAAACAGCAAAAAGGACGAAACCACGCCTTCTGGTGCCTGCCCCGCAAACCTTGTCCGAATTTTTTATCTTATTCTAACAAAGTAATCTGGCAATATCAAGGTTTTAACCTGAACTTAATTAGCAGAATCTCATAACTAACGGGCATGTGCTCATTACCTGCGCATCCCGAATCCGATCACCCGCGACCCGCACATAGAGAGACCGAAACGGACTACACTATGTAATTCGTCAAGCTTAAGCAAAAACCCTGCCATGAAAAACACAACTCCGCCTAAGAATATGTCCAAAATTATGCGAAACAGGAGCGCCGTCCCGCCCCCGGTCAAAATTCCCGCCAGATAGGTGTCTGCAGAGTGCACGGCGAAGGCCATAGCCGCCGCTGCGGCGACCACCCCGCCCAGGAAACGGAAGGTATCCTTCGTGAGTACCGGAAGACGCCGATTGAGAAGGAAGGCCAGAATCACCATATTCAGGAGCGCGGTGATTGAGGTCCCGAGGGCCAAGCCTGCGTGCACCAGGTGCCCCATCAGGGCGGCGCTCAGCCCGAACTTCACCACCAGCGTGCCCAAGGTCACCGCCACCGGGGTACGCGTGTCCTGCATCGCGAAGAAGCCGCGACTCAGGATCATCACCATACACAGCCCGACCAGACCGATCGAGAAATAGAGCAGCGCCGCCGCCGTCATCTCTGTGGCCCGAGCGTCAAAAGCCCCCCGCTGGAACAACAGGGTGACGATCGGCTCGCGCAGGATCAGGATGCCGGTGCCGGCCGGGATGGTCAGCATCAGCACCACCTTGATCCCCCGCCGTAGAGTCTCGGCCATCTCTGCCGGACGCGCCTCGGCGATCTGCTTGGACAGTGTCGGGAAAATGGCGGTGGAAATGGCCAGCACGAACAGGCTCATCGGCAGTTGGATCAGTTTGTTTGCGTAGTTCAGCGCCGCGATGCTCCCCTCAGCCAAACCTGAGGCCAGCACCCAGTCCACCATCAGGTAGATCTGGTTCACGCTGAGCCCCAGGGTCAGTGGGAACACCAGCAGCAGGACGCGTTTCACCTCGGGGTGACGGAAATCGAAGATGAAATGGTAACGGAACCCGGCCCGGCGGAGCACCGGTAGCTGGATCAAGGCCATTGCCACCGCCCCGCCCACGGCCCCCGCTGCCAAACCGTAGACCCCGTAGTACTTGCCCAACACCAAGGCCCCGAAGATGATTACAATGTTCATGGCCGCCGAGCCAAAGGCCGGGATACCGAAGATGTTGTTCGCGTTAAGGATGCCCATGAACAGCCCCGCGAGGCTGAAGAACACGATGGAAGGAAGCATGAAGACGGTCAGTTGAACAGCTAACCGATAGGTTTCCGGCGGGAAGCCCTGCCCCAGCACCCCCACGATCAGCGGCGCGGCCAGCATCCCCGCCAACGAGGCAACCACCGTGAACACCACCAGCGCATTGGTCACCAAGCTACAGAGCCGCCAGGCCTCCTCACGCTGCCCCCGGGCCACATACTCCGCGAAGATCGGCACGATCACAGTCGCCAGCGCCAGCCCGGCCACCCCGTAGAAAATGTTCGGAATCGTATACGCCACCAGATAAGCATCGGTCGCACTAGTCGCCCCGAACTGATGCGCGATCGCCGTCTCCCGCCCCAGCCCCAGGATCCGCGACAACCCCGACATCACCATCACGATTATCGTAGCACGGGCCACTATCTGCCCAGTCGACATGAAACTCCTCCAAAAGGGGAAAAAGGGGACAGGCTACTTTTGTGGATAACCCCTATTTTCTGTGGATAACCCTGTTGCTCAACACTGCAAGGGATCGTTCCTTGTTCTTACGCTAACTGCTCCCGAAAAAGGGACAGTTCCCTTTTTCCGCTTTTCCGTGGCGGTCAACTGAATAGATACTACCACTGCCCCGCTGGCCAGACAAGTGATCCCTATAAAACGAAGACCCATCTTCCACCCCGGATAGGGGAAACATGGGTCAATGTTCTCTTTATCCTGGCATCCAACAGAGCAAACTTAGGAGTCACAGTTCCAACCCCTTCTGCAACACGTGATCACAGACATCCGCTTCGATTCTCTCCAACTCGACCAGGTAAAACTCAAATGGGTGTAAAATCTTCATTACCTCTGAGTACAAAACCCAGAAATTCACCTCGGTACCCACACCTGCCACAGCCATATCGATATCCGAGTGATCCATGAAACGCTGCTCATTAACAATTGAGCCGAAGAGGAACACCCGGCAACCATACTTTTTCTTCAAATGGTCAGCAGCAACACGGGCCTGCGTCATAGCCCTCTCATATCGGTTCTTGAGAGCCTGTTTCTCCCGCATTCTTTCCTTATTCCCATCCAAGCCGGTAGCCGGTCAAATCCCTCGAGGCCATAGTATCTCACACCCTTGGCTAGCAGCTGCTACATTGACGCAATATCCAAAACCTGGTCACCAAGGCTTCTCTGCCCCCTCCCGCGAGACGACACAGACTCTATGCCGCCCTCTATAATGAACTGGAAGAACTGTTTCGACCACTGAAGCTGGACTTGATCTTTCTTGAAGAAAACCATTCCGTCTTTCAGGCCGAAGCAGACCAGACCGGAATGAGCACCTGTCCCGTCTCGGAAAAACAAGGGGGACAGGCTGCCTAAAAAGTAGCCTGTCCCCCTTTGTGGATAACTTAACCTAGGAGTATGGGGAGTTTTTCCCGCAGTTCGGCGGGAATCACTGCGACCCGGTAGTAGCGCCCGTCGATCTGTGTCCTGCCGACCATAACCAGGGCTTGGGACCAAAGGGAGCCCAACGGAGAAACGGGAGCCAGCTCGTTCCAGAAATAGCCGTCACCGTCCATCGTACCGAACCTGCGGCTCACGCTGCCCATCTTGCTCCAACCACCCTTTCCCAGAAGAAAGCGCAAGAGTTCGACCTCATCCTCGTCCAGTTTCGCAACCAGCCTCCCCAGATTGCCGTCGTCCCCCAGGTACGCGATAATTTCTTCTTCCCGCTCCTTCCGGGTACGGACGGGCCGAATCTCCCAGTCATCGCACATGCCGTCCAGCCAGATGGCGGGCATATTTTTCAATCCCCTAGTCAGTGTTGCGTTTAAGATTAAGGGTTTTGCCTCCACCGTTGCTCGCTGCTCTTCCGCCGCTAGTTCGAACAGTTCCTCAACGTGTGCGGTTCGTACTAAGTCGGCTACCTGCTGCTGCAAAAAGGCCACTTTCTCCCGGAAATCGCCAGCAACACCCGGTTGCTTCAAGCTCTCCTCGAGCCGCTCCAGGTAGGATACCGCCTTCTCGGGGTTCTCCAGCTCACACCACACCGCAGCCAGGTTAAACAAGACTGTGGGCTCACCCGGATACATCTCCTCCAGCGTCTCCAGCAGACGCCTACCCTCCCCGATCTGCTCCAACTGACGGTACAGATTGGCCTGCATCATCACGGCAGGTGGGTAAAACCGGCCCTCTAATTGCAATTCCTCTAGGAGTGCCAGAGCTTCCTCGTACTTCTCCTCCGCACGCAGGCGGCCAGCACGAGCCACAACCTCATCCAGCTCCGGATCCCCCTCTTCCGCAACGGCTATCTTATGAATCCGGATTGTTTCTTGCCGACCGTCCACAATAACCGGAATCGGCTCATCTAGTTGATACACGCCGCTATCCACCAAAGCCGCAGCGGCCGCGACCTTTACACCTTGCGCTACGCCGCCCGCCCCAAGCAAAGCCTGCCCCAGCCGTCGACCCCAGTCACCACCGTAAGCGACCAGGGTATTCAAGAAGGGCTTGATCATCTTATCATCGGCCTCGGAATCCAGAGCCCCGGCCAGCAGGTACAGGCGCACCATTCCCCGCTCAGCATACCGGTAGCGCTCTTCCTCGGAAGCCGCGGCCTCGATAGCCAGGCTGGACAGTCGATCTGTGGTCGGGAGCTCATATTCTACAGAGAAATGGGGAATGTGACCTCGATCCGCCAACAGCGCCACCCGTTGCACAGCCCCCGCCAACCGACCCATTTTTCCGGCCGCCGCCCAATACTTGGCCGCCTGGACGAACCGCTTTAGATTAAAGGCCGCCACGCCCGCCAGGTAGCCGCACTCCCAGCTCACGTGCAAACTCTGCCAGCGGCTATACAGATCGTAAACGAGGCGGTGCTCATCTAGGCGCCCCGCCGCCCTCAACACCATGACGGTGTACTCCCTCCAGGCACGTGGCACCGTTCCCTCCCGGCGCAGAGCAGCCAGACCGTCGTCGAAGTCCCGTACCGCCTCCCGAAGCTCACCGCGCGCCTCCGCTTCCCGCCCCAAGGACGCCAGGATCTGAGCCGCCAGACCGTGGGCATAAGGGTTGAACGACGCGCCGGGCCGGATGTTCGGTGCCAGGGTTTCTAGAGCCCGCTCCACCTCCCCGCCGTAAAAACAGGCAGTAGCCAGGTTGTTCGCTAGAACAGGGTTGTCGTCCAACCGGTAGGCCTTCTGAAAAACTTCTGCCGCCTCGCCGAACCGTCCTTCCTCCAGTAGCGCCCGCCCTTTTTCATCCAGTCCCCCTGCCTTGATGCTACTCACCCTTGTCCGCACCTTCTTTCCGTACCTGTAACCGGCAGTCACCGACACGATCGATGACATGATTTTTCGACAAGTATAGCATAAACCTGGACATCTTAGGCCGTATGCGTTCCAGCTTCCAACATTAATTCCTTGCGGGGGACACACTTAAAAAGTAGCCTGTCCCTCTTTGTGGATATGTCCCTCTTTGTGGATACCGGATCGCCCAAGAAGTAGCGTCACGACGCCTTTTCCTTGATATGCAACCGGTTTACAGACGGCGATCAGCGGTCGCTGACGAAGAACTCTACAGCATTCTCATCGAAGACACCGGTGACATCAGGAACTTTCTCAGACACATATGGGGATTTCTCTCCGAACTGGACTCACAGTATTAACAGATTAAGAACCTTTCCAAGGACTTGCTATTCCTTCCCTAATACTACCCGTTTCCAAAAAGTAAGGGACAGGCTACTTCAAAAAGTAGCCTGTCCCCTTTTGTGGATAACCTACTAGCGGGTTATCGTGATCTCCTTGGTCTTGGCGTCGTAGGCTACCTTGGCACCTAGGGTTTCGCTCACGAAGCGGAGCGGAACGAAGGTGCGGCTGCTGATGATCTCTGCCGGACAATCCAAGGTCTTGTCTAGTCCGTTGACTAGCACTTTACTTGAATTGATGGTGAGAACGATCTCGGCGCCGTCAATGACCACAACCTGCCTCGTGTTAGCCTTCCACTCAACTTTGGCGTCCAAGGCCTCGGCGATGAAGCGCACCGGAACCAGCGTGCGGTTCACCTTAGCCTTCACAAACGGCTCAGCATCCAGAGTGTACGGCTGGTCACCGACTGTGGCCTTGGTATCACCAATCTTCAGGGTGATAACCTTGACCAGTTTATCTACCTTGACCACTGCGAACGTGCTGAACTTGTCAACCTGGAACTTGATGCCGATCGGATTATTATCCTTGTCGTACACGATAGTTCCCGAGATGATCTTCTTCTCACCGTCGCTGTGGATCGCGAACACCGCTAGGCTGGCTAAGAAGGCGGCTTTGGCCTCCGGATCTGCCGGTATCGTGATGCCCTTCAACGGCAGAGTAACGTTGGTGTTACCCTTGATCGCTGTCTTGATCACGGTCGGCGTGCCCAGAACCACGGCTCCGCGTGCTCCAGGGGTGTTTGCCACTTCGTTAGCTACCGTACTGGCATTGCCACTCTCCACGGTAAGAGACAGGCCCTGTCCAGCCGCCGCTAAGGCTGCCACCAATGCTGGCGGAAGCTCCAGCATAGCATTCGGGGTGGTGATCGCCACGTTCAGTCCCTGTGCACTCTGCAGCACGTTGGTCGGAATGTTGACGACCGTAGAGGTCGTAGTCGCTGCAGGAGCGATCTGGATCTCGACCGTGGTCTTGCCTTCAGTCTTCGCCCTCTGGATGTCTGTCGTTGCCGTCGCCTGAACGGTAAAGGTCTGTACCCTCTTGCCATCCGGTGTCGTGGTCGTCTGCGACGTCACAGCAGTACTGCTCACAACGGTTGCATTCGGCACTGTCGGAGTCGGTGCCGGAGCAGGTGCCGGAGCGCCACCGCCGGAAGGAGGAGGAGTCCTCACATCGAGCGTAATGGATTTTCTCTCCGTCAGTTCCGGACCCTCATAGATACGGATCTGAACATCATTCGGTGTAGCTGCAAAGGTGTACACCCAGCTATACACGAATCCGTATACCCCAGCCGAAATCTGCTGGTAAGCCTGCGCGTAGGTTGCGCCATAAACTTGACCTACAGCAGTACCGGCTCCGTCGAAGAACTTGATGGTCACTGCGTCGAACTGCGGACGGGTTAGCGGAGAGATGGTTACGCTAAACGTCACAGTGGCCCCGGATCTGTCCGCCTGAACGGTATAGTCCTTATTGGCACCGCCGATCGAGACGGTACCGGAGTTTGTTGCCGTCTGAGCGAAAGCAGGATTCAGCGAACCAAAAGTCAGCGTAACCAGGAACGCGACGAACACCACTAGGGCGATATTGCCCAAGATAGTTCTGTTTGAATACAATTTGCCCATTACATATTTCACCTCCTTCCCAGACAGGAATGGAAGCGAGGGTATATTACCCCACTCAAGCAGATATTACCATAGCTTGTCAGTTGATTGCAAACCTTTTTCCGACCAGATTTCCACTATTTTCTCCCCCGTTCGGTCATCCGCCCAAAGAACCCTGTCCGCCGGCTGACCGCTAACGGCTCACCCACGGCCACCGGCAACCCATCCAAGACCCGCCGGGGGTTTTCCGCTACCAAAAGCTTACGCGCCTCGGCCCCCACCATACCATCGAGAACGTCCACTGCTTCCAAAAACGACGAAAGCCGCCCGCCCGGACCGTGCAAATCCGAGGCTACAAAGTGTACCCACCGTTGCCGGACAAACAACACGGCAGCGGCCCGTACCTCCCGCCCGAACATCCCCACCAGACTCCCGGCGGTAACCTGCACCAGAACACCCTTTTGGATCAGTTGGTACAGCCGATCCGGTTCCTTAGCCAGCACCGCATTGCGCTCTGGGTGAGCCAACACCGGGGTCACCCCTTGAACAAGAAGGTCAAAGAGAACCCGGTCTACATACCCCGGTATACTCTGGATCGGTAGCTCCACGAGCACGTGCCGCCCCTGGTTATTTAAAGTCACCAACTCACCCCGACCCGCCTTTTCCGGCAAGTCCGGCTCCACATAGTACTCCGCCCCAGGAAATACCTGAACAGATACCCCCTGCTCGTCCAGCAGTCGCTGAAGCCCGGCTACCGCTTCCAGCACTGTGTTCCGGTCGTTCCGATAGACACCCGGAATAACGTGCGGGGTGGCCACAATATGCTCCACCCCGAGAGAAAACGCCAGCCGAGCGGCCTCGACCGCCTCGGCCCCATTTCCGGCCCCGTCATCCACACCGGGCAGGATATGCGCATGGATATCAATCAAGCCTTTATCACCTTCAGTATCTGCAGCATGGAGCATCCCCTTATAGACGGATCTGGTCTGCTTTACTCTTACTATGGTAGTAATAATAGTAGCTGTAATCTTTGTTGGACATCCGAAGCTGGTTCAGCACCACTCCCAGAATGCGGCCATTGGCCTTCAAAATATAGTCCTTGGCTTCCTGAACCCGATCAACCCTGCTGGTCACGGAATTAACTACCAAAATCACACCGTCCAACTGACCGGCCAAAAGGGAAGCATCAGTTACGGCCAGAACCGGCGGGGCATCCACCAGAACATAATTGAAACGCTCCAGCAAAGACGGCCACAACTCCTTGATCCGCTCAGACCCCAGGAGTTCGGCCGGGTTTGGCGGAATTGGTCCGCTGAACAGCAAATGCAGCCCGTTGACCTCAGAAGGTACAATTACTTCGTCCAGAGTCGCCTTCTGGAGCAAGAGGTTGGTCAACCCCAGGTTATTCTCCAGGCCAAAAATCTTGTGTAGACGGGGCTTGCGCAGGTCACAGTCCACCAGGCACACACTGTGTCCGGCTTGGGTCAGCACTACCGCCAGGTTGGTTATCGTGGTCGTCTTCCCGTCACCAGGCCCCGCACTGGTCGCCATTATCACCCTGGCGGGGGAGTCCGGGGCGGCAAACCCCAGGTTGGTACGCATAGTACGGAAAGCCTCCGCCGCCGCTGACTTCGGATACTTGTGGGTGATCAGATCCACGTAGCTTACGTTGCCACTGCTGTTCAGCATCCGGTATTACCCTCCCTCTCTGCAAACAAGACCGAGATCCTAAATCAATAGCCCGAGCGACGGACGGACTTGGAATCCACCTTCGGGATCATCCCAAGGACCGGCAGGCCCAAGTGCTGCTCCACATCCTCCGGTGTCTTGATGTGGTAGTCCAGGTGCTCCAGCACAAAGGCCAAAGCCACAAACACCATCAGTCCGAGAACGAAGGCCACCGCAATGTTCAGTTTCTTATTCGGTTTGACCGGGTTGGTGGGTGTATTCGCCGGAGAGACCACGACCACGGAAGTCTGCCCCAGGTCGATCGAGCGGGCAATCTGGGTCTCGGTAGCCTTCTGGGCCAACAGATTCGCCGTAGACTGCAGCCGATCCACTTCTTCCTGCAGCCGGTCGAGCTTCGCCCGCTTCTCCGTAAGCTCCATCAGCAGGACTTCCGTCTCTCCGTCCAGCACGGCGATCAGCTGACTCACCGCATCCACCTCCGCCGACTTCTCGGCCTGGGCCGCCTTTCGCTCGCTCAGTCTCTGGGACAGAGCCACGTACACCGGGTTGGTCTCCTGCACATTCATTATCGTACCGCTCTCTGTGACTTTCTCCACGCTCACCGTCTGCGGTGTGTCCTTTAACTCCGCCTCCATCAGCAGAATCCCGGCGTTGGCCTGATGCAGTTCGACCACGGCCACGTTCAGCTGTGACTTGTACCGGGCCAAATCATCCGACTTCCGCGCAAACTCCTTGTCCAGCACCCCCACGCTGCGCGGCTGACCCTCGAATTCCTTCAGGTTATTAAAGGCAGTATCTAATCGCTTGAGCGTCTCGTCCCGCTGCTTCTCGAGGAAGGTCACCGAACGGGCCATCTGCTCCTCGTTCTTCTCGGACAGCAGTTTAAGATACTCGCTGTTAATGGTGTTGGCAATGTCACGCGCTAAGACCGGATCAGTATTCTGAACCCGGATCTCAATCAGGTTGGCATCCTTGATTACCCTGGCATTAACCATACTCAGCAACGTCGTCGGGCCATAAAGCCCCCGATCCAACTTTAGCTCGTTGATCACCCGCTCCATCAGGGCCTCACTCTGGATCTGACCAAGGTAAGTACTCATAGTCATCACGGGAATCCGGGACAGGCTCCCGACCACGTCCTCCAGCCCGCCCTGATCCACCACCCGCTGCCGGTCGGCCGCCTGTGTCGCCATCACCAGGGTATTGGCCTCGTAGACCGGCTGCAAAAGGAAAAAGCTCAGAATACCACTGGTCAGGACCGCCAGGAATGTACCGATGGCAATGACCATCCGCCACTTGTTAAGGGTTTTAAACACCACGCGCAGGTCGATGACGTCCTCGGCAAAATCCTGTTCCTTCGATTTCTCGTTCACTTGCTAACGCTCCTTGTCCGTTTATTGCAGCTCCGGTAAGGCCAACACTTCCGCAAACAGTTCCACAGCTTCCGCTTTCTCCTCCTGCAGGCGGACCAGCAGGGTACTCGCCTGCTCTTCATCCCCGGCCCGCTGGTATAATGCCGTCAGCCAGAGTTCACTCTCCCACTTGTAGTCCTTCTTCGCTGCCGAGCCCCTGAGCAATAACTCCGCTGTCTCGTAGTCCCCCAGCAGGAAAGCCGCCTGCCCACGGCAAAGCCGCAGACCTGGGTAATCCTCAACATCCTTAAGCCAGGTACCCCTGTAGCTACCCCGCTGCAGCATTCTGGACTGATCTTCCGCCCGTCGAGGCAAGTCTGTAACTTTACGCACATACCCCCCGGCTGCCGCCAAGTCCCCTTGGCCAATGCTGTGACGCGCCGCCGCCAGGTAGGTCCGTGCCAGAATCTCATAATTAGAGATCATCAGCGGATTGGTCAGCAACAGGGCTTCCGCCTCGGAGACCGCCCGCCCGTGATCGCCCAACATGTTAAACACGTTCAGGTTGGTGGTGCGCACCCCTATGCCGTACCGCTCCAGCCTGGCCGCCCGATCGGCATAACGCACCGCCTCTTCGAGAGCGCCAACCTCACCGCTCAAGGCTTTGACCGCGTAGATCTGGGCCAAGTCACCAGGATAGGATGCCGTAAAGGGATCACGTTTCAAAGCGGTCTCATATAACACTGCCGCCTGGTCCAGATCGGCCTCCAGCAGGGCCCGTGCCCCCTCGGCCCCGACCTTCCCCGCCGAGTAGAAACTGGCCGCCGGGACCAATAGCACCGCTGCGCACAACGTCCCGGCAAGGGCAACCGTAATCAAGCGGGACGCCGGTACCACAGCCGCAGCGGTCCGATCCTTCTTCCCGCGCCGCTCCGCAGATTCCGCCTCATCGCCCCCGGAGACCGCGATCTCCGCTCCACGCCTCACCAGTCCAAAACAACACCACAGCAGGATTCCCATCGCCGCCATGGAGAGGTCAAAATCAAAGGCACTGTGTATCCCGAGAGCCAGGGCCGCGACCGCCGCCGCCCAAGTGGACACCCACACTCCACCCTGCTCCCCATAGCGCCAGAGGCGCACCAGTAGCCGAATAAAGAAACCCCATAAGGCCAGCACAGCCAGAAAACCGACCGTCCCGGCCTCTACCCAGGTCTGGAAAAAGTAGTTGTGTGTCTCGGTACTCCAGTAGGGATAGGACTGATACTGATGGTAAAGAGCATTCCATCCGCCCCCACCGGCTCCGGTCACCGGGTAGTCAAGAACTATCCGCAGGGCATCCCGGTTCATTTCCATGCGCGATTCAAGAGATTCTCCCGAAATAGTCCCGGCACGAGCGGTGACGTCTCTGGAAAGCAGATTTGGAGGTGCGGAAGAGGGCATGGCGGTGCCGGCATAAGCCACATATAGTGCCAATACCAGACAGAAGTAACCAACGCCTCCGAGAGCCACCAACCGCCGAGTGGCATCAGCCACCTCATCCCGGTTTAACCACTGGCCCAGCCAGTGGTAGATAACTTGTAAAACAACGGCCGCCGCCAAACCCACGCCCAGGTACAGAAGCGCCGCAGTTTGCTCACCGGCCTGAAGCGCATTGAAAAAGCCCTTCGCGGCAAAAAGCCCCGCCCCCACCTGAACCAGCATGTGGTAGGCCGCCCGCCAGCGGTAGGCATCCGGCATTGCTGCCACAAAGCCCCCCAGGATGAAGGGGAACAGGACCCAGCTGCCCCGTGAATGCGTCCCCAGGACTACGGTAATCAAAAGAGCACCGCCGATCGCAAAGAAAAGCTTTACCAGCAGCCGGTCCGTCTTGACACTCAAGGCCACACCGATAACGCTCATCATACCAAGGAATATACCCAGCGTGTTCGGGTACTGCAGGGTGGAGTAGATGCGACCGCCCACAAACCCCCCAGGGAAGTTAAACACCCCCGCTGCAGACAATACTCCAATTACGGCGACCCCAAGCGCCCCCACATAGGCGACCAGTAGCACCCGATCCAAATCTCGTTCCGTACGCACCACCCGGATGGTTATCCAAAAGATCATCAGGTAGTTGATAACCTTCAATAACTCCCCAACTGCGGGGCGGAGATGCACCGCCGTAAACAGCGATAAGGCATAGGCCGCCACCAGGGCGACCATCGCCCATTCAAGACCGGAAAACCGGAACGCAAGATCCCGGCGCAACACCTGATCGTAAACGCACAGCAGGAACAACACCCCGGTCAGGATGTGTGCCGTCAGCAACTCCGGCTGAAAGAAAAGCCCCCGAAAAAAGGGTGAAGAAAAGAGGATCGTCCACAGTCCGACCACGATAAAAGGCCTGAGGTTAAGATGCAGCATGGGTTGATAGGACAGCTGGGCTTTGGTTTCGCTCACTTCTGCTTCTCCTGCTAAAAGGGATGCAATTGGCTAATTCGACAAGGATCGCTGCAAACCTTCCCAGCGTTAGAAAATACTAGTCGGTTTATCTGGCTAGTACCCGCTCAAGATAATCGATCGCCTTTACCGGCCCGGGATTGTGCCCGTAGCGACTGCCGGGGTACAACCTTGAAATGCAAGGAAGGGAATGGTAGGCTAAGGGTTAAGTCACTACTAAGGAGAATGCCAGAAGTGTCACGACTTGCCTACTCCTGGTTTCCAGTCTTTGCCTGGCTGGCTTTCATTGCCTACCTGTCCTCGCTCCCGCACATCTTCATCACCGACCTGCCCTACCTGGTGCCGGCCGTTGAGAAACTCTTTGGTATCGACCTGACCGCAGTCAGCCACGAAGCCGCCCGCCAGGCCAACTTCCTCTTCAGGAAAGCCCTGCACGTCCTGGTCTACTTTGTTCTGGGCTTTCTCCTGTTCCGTGCCACCGCTTCCACCCGTGCGCCCAGACCCTTTATCCTGACCCTGCTCATCCTCGCCCTGATTGCTGCCGGAGATGAGTATAATCAGTACTTCAATCCCGAGCGGACATCCAAGCTCAGCGACGTGCTCCTAGATGTAACCGGCGGGCTCACCGGAGCCGCCCTCTTAGCTACCTACCACAAAACCCGCAGACGCGTATCCAGGCGCTAAGATTTGGTACTTCAAATCCTGACCATACCCTGCCTCTTGCCCCTGAAATAAATACGGCCGCCTTGCAGCGGCCTAAAGGGTACACACCCCGGTCCCACACTCTGATTCAGGGGGGGCGCACGTCATCTAAGTATATGGCCCGCAGGATATGGCTTAGTATTTGATTGACGTATAGGAACCCTTCGTCTTGCTTGCATCAGATAGCTGCCGAAATAGATGAACTGACGCGGCAAATCGGCCAGTTGACCAAAGGTTAACCCGGAACGCGAGGAAATGTTGTCCGATTATGACCGTGAGCGGCAACTAGCAGATGTGATCACTCAAAAAAAGAAGAGGGGTAAAATATTTGACTAGTCCTTCTTACTCCCAAACACCAAAGCAAGACCAGCGGTCACAGCAACAATGACCCCAACAGCTTCATCGGTTTCAATGGTCTCGGTGTAGGTAGCAGGAGCAACAAACACAGCAACAATTAAGGCAATGATTCCAAGCACGATAATGACTTTCTGGGTTGTGTTCATCCGGTTCACCTCCCCTGTTGCCATTATAAGCACCAGTGAGGTTGTTGGCAATCCCTGGCTTGTACTAATCCGGCCAGTTGAACCTCTCCACGACTAAAGTCGCGGGATTCTGAAATCCCAGACAATAGCGCTTCATTGATTCCTGCTTCATTGGCCCGCGCCTCCCTTGCGGGAAGGTCTTACCGGGCCTCCACAAGGCCATCCTGTAGCTCGCGGTACCGCTGGAGAAGAGTCCGACCTTGACCTGCTTATAATCGTCCAGCGCCAGAATGTGCGCCTGCACCCGTACCCCTTCTTCCCGGCACACCTCGAGCAGCGCCACAGCATCCACCACATTGCTGCGGCAATATTTGGCCGGGTCCACCATGCTCTCGCCCACCAGGCTGTTCGCCGCCAGGTGCATCACCGCGTCCACCCCGCGCCATCCTGCATGCGGCTAAACAATACAACTATGACATGTTCCTGGTGGAGGTCTGTCAAACACGTCCGCATGGTCGAAGGCATCGCTGTCTTCAACTTGCCCACTGACTCCACCTAGAGATGCGTTTCTCCGATTACATTGACGCCAACATCCAAAACCTGGTACTATATGGTCATAACGCTACATTGCCCTATGTTCTTGCGTCCGAAAGGAGACCCCGCAATCATGTCCGGGGAAGCCATAGTTAACGATATAGTCAATTACCTAGACCGGCAGCCGGAAGTGCTGGCGGCCTACGTTTTCGGGTCACTGGCCCGGGGGCGTTTCCGTGCTGACAGTGACGTTGACGTCGCCGTACTGCTGGCGCCAACCGTTGGCGATAAACTGGCCCGTTTTGAAAAAAGGCTTGAACTGGAAATCGCCCTGGAGCAACAGGTACTCCGCACCGTGCAAGTCGTCGACCTAGAACTGGCACCTCCCCTCTTGCAGCACCAGATTCGAAAGTACGGCATCCTGATCATTGAAAAGGACCGGTCACGGCGGATCGACCAGGAAGTTGCGGCACGCCGGCTTTTCCTCGACATGCAGCCGGTGCACAAGCAGCGCTCAGCAGCCGTCTTTAACAGACTGGGGGGATCGTGATGGTTGACCGGCGACTCCTGGAAGACAAGACCAGACTTCTCGCTGAATACATTGCCGATTTGGAAGAACAACAGCACCTCTCGCTTGCCCAGCTAAGAGACAACAAGCTGTTACGCCGCTATGTCGAACGCACCTTGCACCTAGCTGTTGAGGCCTGTCTAGGTATCGGCAGCCACCTGATTGCGGACTTGCGTCTTCGAGAACCTGAAGACTACAAAGACATTATGGTGGTTCTTACAGAGAACGGCATCCTGCCGAAGGAAAAACTAGAGCAGTATAAGAAGATGGCCCAGTTCCGCAACGTGATTGTACACGATTACGCCCGTGTTGACCCCGAAATCCTAATTGGCATACTGAAGAAGAACCTAGGTGATCTAACCCTATTCGCCCAAACGATCCAAAACAAGTATCTCCCGCAGTAGGCTTCTCACCCGTCACCCGCCGCGCCGTCTCGATCACTTCCAGCACCGAATGGCCCCCCGCTCGTTTCCCAAATTGTACACCGCTGAGGGTGCCCCCTGCGCCAGCGCACCCAAGGCCAGGATGTGCGCCAACGCCAAGTCCGTCACGTGGATGTAGTCCCGCACACAGGTTCCGTCCGCCGTAGGGTAGTCGGCTCCTCCAACTCCGTGTACGGCATCAATGAAAAAATCCCTTTCTGTGAAGAGGACCCCCTGCTCACCCCGATATCTCCCTACACCCTAAAAAAGGGGACAGTCCCCTTTTTCGGCTCTGGATTGACGCCTACATCCAATACCTGGTATTATTGAGCCATGATTGGAGACGATTCAATGGCTACGAACCTATCGTTTGCATTGGCCGGGCACTGCCGCAGGCACGGCATAGCACTGGTCTATCTTTTCGGCCCTCAGGCTCGGGAGGGAGCCAGGCGTCTAGCCGGGGAAACGGTGTCAGTGCACGACCCCCTGACCGACTTGGACGTCGGCGTGGTCACTATTGAACCACTGCCGGACGGTCTCGTCCGGACCAAATACTACGCCGCCCTTTATAACGACTTCGTAGACATGTTCAAGCCTCTTCGACTTGATTTGGTCCTCCTTGAAGAGAACCACTCCGTATTTCAGCTTGAGGCCGTCAAGGGGATATGCGTCTATGCGGTCAGTGAGGAAAGGCGCGACACATATGAAATGATGATCCTGCGCCGTGCCGCCGACTTTCGACCCTTCCTGGAGGCATACCTGCGAGATGTACTTGAGGAGGCCTAGGCATTGCTAAACTCAGTCCTAATTGAGCAACGGTTGGCCTTAATGGTCGGTTACCTAACGGAACTGGACAAGCTGACGCGGACTCCGCCCGAAGACTTCCTGGCTGACCGGATAATCACGGGAGCTGCCGAAAGCTATCTGCGGCGATCTCTAGAGGCTATCTTTGACATTGGTCGCCATATCCTGGCCAAGACCGGATCCTTAAGTCTCGCCACAGAATACAAGGCCATTGCCCGGGGGCTGTCCCAGAAAGGAATTGTGGACCGAAAACTCGGTCTTAAGCTGGTCGAAATGGCCGGATACCGTAACCGGCTAGTACACCTCTATGATGAAATCTAACCACCACCGCCACCAGTGCGGAACTGATCAAGTACGCCGCCAACGCCTTCCTGGCCATGAAGATCTCCTTCATAAATGAGTTCGCCGGCTTGGCCGAGCACGTGGGCGCGGACATCACCGAGGTCGCAATATAAACTCCAGTCCCTGCTCAAGGTCATCCGGGGCACCACCATCGGCATCCTGGGCATCTCCTTTAAACCACACACCAGACGACACCCGGGACGCCCCCTTTCTGGCCGTCGCCAAACGCCTGGTTGACCTGGGAGCCACCGTCAAGGCGCACGACCCAGTGGGCGCCATCCCCACCCTCAAACAGAAGCACCCGGAACTAAACGTAATCTGCTGCGAGACACCCGAAGAAGCCGCTAGAGATTCATCGTGGACGGCCGGAATGCCCTGAACCCGGAAGCCCTGAACAAAGCCGGATTCACCTACCCCCTTTCTCTACCACGAGGTGAACATCACCGGCACCCTGAACCTGTTGGATGCCGCCGTAAACACCGGTGTAAACAAATTCATCTTCGGGTCATCCAGCTCTGTGTACGGCATAAATGAAAAGGTCCCCTTCAGTTTTACAGAGTAAGCTTCGAGGCTATGCTGAGGCGCTTAAGAGACCTCGGCATTCTCAATGCGATGCGATACCGTACGTTTCGTGAAGCGGTATCGGGGAATATCAAGACGCTGGCTCGCCAGCTAGGCTATCCCTTAGATCTGTACATTGCGGATATGGTCATAGAGTATCCACCAGATTTCATTGAGATGGCTACAAAACTCTATGAAACAGGAAGGATCTCCTGGATGAGGCTTTGTGAACTAATGGCCTGGGTTGGCATCGACCCCGTCAGCCTAGAACTTCGCCACCCGGAGGATCCGGACCATGTTGTCTAGGTATATTGTGCTACCCGATGGCAGTGTGCTGATCAACATTATCGAAGGGTGCTTGCCGCGTATACTACTGGAAACATTTGAAGGTCGGGTCCGTGTTGCACCCTCCGTTTCCTTAATCTCAATCTTCAACGTGGTCACATTGGGACTATGGATCTTTCCGCACAGGAGTTATTGATAGCTCACGAGTTAGCCAACCACCCTCTCTATGGTCTGAAGAGTCGGACCTCTACCTGCTAATAATTACCCGGGAAGTAATGACTCACCGCGATCGAAACGCTATGTCCGGCATCATCTTCGAAGCCAATTATCGACATAACACCCAATCTAAGTATGGTCGTGGTTGATGCCGCATCGTGGAACATGGGTGTCTTGTCTTTGACCCCCCTGTACTCCGAGGTCCAGCGCGATGGAGTAACAATATGAATAGCCAACAGGTTCTTTTGGCAGCCCAATCTCGACAACCCTAGCTACAAAATTGGTTTTTAACAACGTGGGCAAAAGACCTCAAGTCATCAAGATCCTTTCTCAAAACGGCAAAAACAATAACCGGATCAATATCGTCATAATCGTGGACGATCACGTTCCGGAATTGCGCCATCTTCACGTATCTGCCTAGTCTCTCTTTGGGCAAAATATTGGCCTCGGTAAGAATCACCATAATATCTTTATAGTCATCGGGGGTCCGAAGCCGCAGGCTAACGATCACGTGCTTGCCAATATCCAGGCAAGTCTCTACGGCCTTGTGCAACGTTCTCTCAATATGGTTACGTAGAATCTTGTTACTCTGCCAATCGGCTAAAGTTATCCCCTTTTGTTCGTCTAGATCATCAATATATTCCACCAACCGACTAAGCTTACGCTCTAGGAATGATAAATTTACCATTATTAGAGTCTCCTTAAAGCCGCGCTAACGCATGAATCATACGTCGGTTTAAAATCCAGGTACTTTCTCAGCGCGGAAACCTCCTGTGCCACTCGGTATGTCGGATCATTATCTACAACCAATACTCCGGACTTCATGATTTCATGTTTCAATACAGGTGATGCCGCCTCAAAATCGACGATTTGAACAGGTCGGTGAATGCGATCTTGCAGGGCCATCTCCAATTCCAGCCGGCGGTCAAACCTGGCCAATTTGTCCCCAACCTTAGTACTGAAAAACACGGCCACATCGACATCACTACGGGCACGCATGCTCCCTTTGGCCACCGACCCGAAGATATAGGCCGCTGACACGTCAGGCTGCTGTTTGAGGTATTCTTTGGCGATATCGATAATCTCGGCAGGAGACACGCAACTTCACCTCCAGCATTCCAACCCGGGAGATTCTTACCTATATTCTACCATATACGCGCGGCATCGTATACTGGCGATCGGCGACCAGGGGACGTTCTTAACCGATGCTTAGAAGCAATTCAAATTCGGTACTGGCCCGAACGGAGCCCTACATAGCTTAGGCCGCTAATCGAAACAGTGTTTCGTTTGAAATGGAGGAAGTCGGAATACCACAAGTATTTCATAAGCTTCACCTTAAGCACTCTAACATCGTTCACCGCAAAGAACTTGATCATTTCCACAACCTTGTCAACCGAACAACGCTGAAAGCCGTTCAAGATGCTTGGCGCACCAGAACAGAAATACTCGCTGATCTGAGAATAGAGCCGCTGTCCTAATAGCAGTGTATCATCTGTTGTTTTTAGCAATACTAATCATAGCACTAATTCCACACCCGTCACCCGCCGGGCCACATCGATCACTTCCCGCACCGAGTGCCCCTGCTCATTCCCCAGGTTATACACCGCCGAACCCCCACCGCTCTCCAAGGCCTCCAGCGCCAGGATGTGCGCCTGCGCCAGATCGGTCACGTGGATGTAGTCCCGCACACCCCATACACATTTACCGGCACCAGCGGATGATCCTCGGCAATCGGCACCGCCACCGGCTCCCCGTACACGGGGCGGGAAACGGGGACAGGCTGCTTTTTCCCGTATGTAAGGAACATCAGCGTTCTAAACTGTCCGTGATACAAAATGATTGCTGGTAGGGTAGATTACGTCGTGAAAAAGAGTCGAGTAGAAGCGGGACTCTTTGAACCTCTGCGTGTACGAATTGTCCCAGCCCCCCTCACAGAACCGTACTAGCCCAACTAAGGCATACG
>Ga0180016_100148_pt1 | contig 23981 bp, 19 predicted proteins | sample KR46_M_MetaG_FD_129673 | JGI IMG/M metagenome (GOLD analysis project Ga0180016, IMG submission 129673) | Groundwater microbial communities from the Olkiluoto Island deep subsurface site, Finland - KR46_M_MetaG | ecosystem: Environmental > Aquatic > Deep subsurface > Groundwater | place: Finland... | reverse complement strand
CGTAGGCCCCTATGGTCTTGCCGTCTTTTTTAAGGGGGATGCGGGCGATGACCCTGGGCTGGCCATCCACGGTGAAGGTGGCCCCGATCTTGGCCCTGCCGCTTTCGATGACCTTGTGCAACTGCCCGTTGGGGATCACGTCGGTGAGGTGCTTGCCCACCGCTTCTTCGTGGGGGATGGGTATGAAGTCCTCGTAACTCTTGCTCATGAAGAGTATGCGGCCGTCCTGGTCGACGATGATCATGCTTTCGTATGGATTGTCGAGTACCTGGAACAGGATGTCCCGAGGTATCTTATCAATTACGTTCTGCTGCTTTTCCATGGCGACCTGCCCTTCATAATTTGATCATATATTAAATCTTATTTTTGGTCAACTAACAACATCTTCAGTTGTTGGGCATGGTTACACCGTACATCAGAACAAGACGCATGGCTCACCATCTCAAAGGGTAGGCAAAGGTTTGTTTTAAAAAGGCAGGCCGAAACTGAATCCTCGACAAGCTTACTTTACGCCGGGATTCAGCCAAAAGGCAAAGGCTGCGTCCTGGTGCCTGCAAAACCTGGCTGGGATTTTTATGGAGGCGTTATTATCAATTAGAATACGTTTTGCGCCCGCATGGCAATGATTTCCGGCTCCGAGAATCCGAAAGCGAGCAAAATTTCTTGGGTGTGGCAACCCGGCTCCGGCGGCGGGGCCGGCTCCGGGGGAGTTGTGCGGGAAAAGCGCGGGGCCGGAGCGCCCTGCACCACCCCGTTGATCTCCAGGAAAGTCTTGCGGGCCGTATTATGGGGGTGCAGCCGGGCTTCATCCATGTGCAGCACCGGGGCGAAGCAGGCGCTTTGGCCCTGGAATATCTCGCACCACTCGTCCCTGGTCTTTTGCCTGATCCTGGCGGCCACGGCCTTTTTCAGCTCGGCCCAGCCCTGCTTGTCGTACTGCGCCCCTGGGTCCACCTGTTCCAGGCCCAAAAGCCGCAGCAGGGTCTGGTAAAAGGCGGGCTCCACCGATCCCAGGGCAACGTACTTGCCGTCCCTGGTCTCGTAGGTGTCGTAAAAAGGGGCCGCGCCGTCCAGGATGTTGTCCTCCCGCTCCAAGCTCCAGCGGCCCGCCGCCCTGAAGCCGTGGATCATGGCCATCAGGGCCGCCGCGCCGTCGATGATGGCGCTGTCCACCACTTGGCCACGGCCCAAGCGCTCCCGCTCCAGCAGGGCGCAAACCATGCCGAAGGCCAGGAGCATCCCGCCGCCCCCGAAGTCGCCCACTAGGTTCAGCGGAGGCACCGGCCTCTCCCCCGCCCGGCCCATGCAGTGCAGGGCTCCGGTGAGGGCGATGTAGTTGATGTCGTGACCGGCCTCGCGGCTCAGGGGACCTTCCTGACCCCAGCCGGTCATGCGGCCATACACCAGCCGAGGGTTGCGCTCCAGGCAGACTTCCGGCCCCAGGCCCAGCTTCTCCATCACCCCCGGGCGGAATCCCTCGAACAAGCCGTCCACCGAGGGGATCATGCGCAGCACCGCGTCAATTCCTTGGGGTTTCTTCAGGTCGAGGCTTATGGACTTCTTACCCCGGCTCAAGACGTCGGTGGTGTGCTGGGATATGCGGTATTGGCTGGCGCGCTCGATGCGGATCACCTCCGCCCCCATGTCGGCCAGCATCATGCCGCAAAAGGGCCCCGGCCCCACCCCGCCCATCTCCAGAATCCTTATGCCCTGCAACGGCCCCATGGCAACCCGCCCTAACCGGCCCGGCCCGCCAGGCGCGCGGCCTCGGCCTCGTACTCCTGGGCGATGACCCGCTCATGATATGCGTTGTTGCCACAGCAGTTCTCCAGGTCCTTGGCCTTGACCAGATAGACCCCGATGTCCATCTCCATGGTCCAGCCGTAGGCCCCGTGCAGGACCATGGCGTCGTAGCAAACCTCGTTGTAGGTCTCGTTGGCCTTGATCTTGGCCATGCCCGCGTCCGCCAAAAACGGCATTCCCTGGTCTATCTTCCAGGCCGCCCGGTACACCAGGTTACGCAGGCCATCTATCTGGGTGAGCATCTCCACCAGCTTGTGCTGCACCACCTGGAAGGAGCCGATGGCCCTGTCGAACTGCTTGCGCTCCTTGGCGTATTTGGCGGTCATCTCCAGGGCGGCCTGGGTCCCGCCCAGCATCTCCGCCGCCTTGAGCACCGCGCCCTTGGCCATCACCCCCCGCAAGACCGTGTAACCGTCGGCCTCCCGGCCCAGGGCGCTGTCCTGGCTCAGGGCCACGCCGTCCAAAACCAGCTCGCAATATTTCTTGGCGCCGATGGTGGGCATAGGCGTGATGCTCACCCCCTGGGCATCGGCTGGCAGCAAAAAAAAGGCGAGCCCGTCCCGGCCAACGCTGCCCCGCTGGCGGGCGCACACGATCAGGTGGTCCGCCTGGGCGGCGTAGGGCACGAATATCTTGCGGCCGTTCAAGATGAACTCGTCGCCTTGGGCCGCGTACTCCGTGGCGATGTTTATCTCGCTAAAGTCCGCGGCATCTTCCATAAGGGCCAGGGTGCAGATGCCGCCCTTGGCTGCGGTCTTCTTGAGCACAGCCTTTTTCTGCTTCTCGTCGCCTAGCTCTTCCAGCAGGCCAGCGCACAGCGCCGAGGCCTCGAAGAAAGGCACCTCCACCGCGTGCCTGCCGATCTCCTCCATCACCAGCACCGCGTCAAAGAAGTCGCCCTCCTGGCCCATGTACTTCTCGGGGATGCACAGCCCGGCATAGCCCAGGCCGACCATCTTTTTCCATATTTTTTGGTCGTAACCGCCGGACTGCCAGTAAATATCCCGGGTGTTTTCCAGGGCCTCCTCCTTGACGAACAGTTCCCTGGCGGATTTTTTTATGAGGTTCCTGTCTTTTCCTATCTCAAACTCCATGGCCGACTCCCCTTGCTTGCATCGCATCACCACCCACGGGTCACGCCGACATCCGGAGACCGTACTTGGCCACGATGTTGCGCATGGTGTTGGTGGTGCCCCCGGCGGTGTTTATGGCCGGTCCGGACCAGTAGAGATTTTCCACCACGCCCTTGAGCTTGTGCCACTTGCTTTCCCGCTTGCTGGGCAGCATCTGGGAATAGGGGCCGATGAGTTCGGTGCCGAACCTGGCCAGCCGCTTGACCAAGCCGTCCAGGTTGGCCTTGTCGCGGGAAGGCTCGTAGATGATCCGTTCGCCCCGGCTTATCTTCCAGGCGGTTTCGTAGGAGCACAGGATCAGCGCCTTGATCTCCAGATCCAGCCCGACCAGGATGTGCCTCACCTGGGCGTTATCTAGTAGGCCGTTTTGGATGGCAAAGCCCTTGAGCTCGTCCAGGATTCTTTTCAGCTTGGCCCCGTAACGCACCCCGATGCTGCGCTCAAAGGACAGGGCCTTCATGATAACTTCCCAGCCCTGCCCCTCGGCCCCCACCAGGCTTTCAGGCCCAAGCTCCACGTTGTTCATGAAAATTTCGTTGAAGTGATGATGGCCCAGGATGTTGATGACCGGCCGCACCTCCACGCCGGGGCTTTTCATGTCCAGCAGGAACAGACTTATGCCCCGGTGCTTTTGGGGCGCGTCACGGTCGGTGCGGGCGGCCAGCCAGCACCAGCGCGAACGGTGGGCGGCGCTGGTCCATATCTTTTGGCCGTTGAGGATGTACTTGTCGCCCTGGCGCTGGGCAAAGGTCTGCAAGCTGGCCAGGTCCGAGCCCGAGTCCGGCTCGCTGTAGCCGGTGCACCACACACCGTCCTTGCTGCCCTCGGCTATCAGAGGCAGGTGCTTTCGCTTCTGCTCCTCGGTGCCGTAGATCATCAGGGTGGGGCCCACCCAGGCCGTTCCGCCCACGCCCATGCCCGCCCCGGGAATGCCCCAGTAACCCACCTCGTAGTTGAAAACCAATAGCTCCTCGAAGCTGGCCCCCATGCCGCCGTATTGTTTGGGCCAGCTGATGGTGAGCCACCCCCGCTGCCCCAGCTTGCGGGCGGTGTCCATGGCCAAGGCCCAGTGCTCGTCGTAATGCTCGTCGTCGCCGTAGATGCTTATGTAATCCTCGGGCAGTTCGTTCTTAACGAATTCGCGCAACTCTGCCCGGAATTTTTCCGCCTGGGGGCTGAAGCTGAAATTCATCGCCATCTCTCCCCGAAAATGCCGCCCACCGGCCGAAGGTCGTTATTTCCCCGGGCCCTTTTTCTTGACGAACAGGGTCTTGTCGCCTTGCTGCACCACCTCGCCCTTTTGGTTCACCAGCCTGGTGTCGAACACCACGATGCCCATGTCCGTCTTGTCGGTGTCCTTCTTGCTTTTCACGTTTTGCTCGACATGGATGGTGTCGCCGATCTTGATGGGCTTGTGGAAGTTCCAGGTCATGCCCATGAAGGCCACCACCGTGTCGGTCAGGTGGCCCAGGGCGGCGGATAGCCCGGTGTGCACCACGAACCCCAAGGCACCATGGGCGATGCGCTCGCCGAACAGGGAGCCCTTGGCGTATTCCGCGTCGGTGTGGATGGAGTTGAAATCCCACGACAGGCCTGCGAAGGCCACGATATCGGCCTCGGTGATGGTGCGGCCCCTGGTCTCGAAATAATCCCCCACTGCGAATTCTTCATAATATAGCGATCTCATGTTGTCCCTTTATGGCGTTGATCCAGTGCGGTGAATACGAAACAAAACTTCATCGCGCAGATTTTTTGATCACCTCGACCGTCCCCTGGTCTGCATCGACCTTGACGTAGTCTCCCGTCTCGATGACCTCCAAGGGGTTTTGATCCAGCTTGTCCACGGCGGGGATGTCCGCGGTGAGTATGGCCGCCGCCAGCACCGGCTCCACCTCCCCGACGATCATGGCCGCTGGCATGTTGCCGTGCTGCTTGGTCACGTAGGCGATGCCAGGCCCCCCGCTGGAGCCCTTGCCGGTGGGGCATACGAATATTTTGCCTGCCAGGCTCTGGCCATACAGCTCATGACTCGGCGAGGGGACCTTGCCGGTGGAAGGCTCGATTTCTCCCAGGAAGGAAAAGGGAACGCTGGTGACTATGGCCTCGCCTTCGGCCTTGCCGAAGTTGACCGTCCGGCCCTTGAGTATCATGCTATGCCTCCCATTTCCTGGTAACTGCGGCGCGCACGCATTTTTTTATGTCACCATACAGGGTCTTGGTGACGCCGCCGCTCATGCGCTGCATGTAATGGGCCCCGCGAACCGAGTTGGTGGCCGCCGCGACCCTGAGGTTGCCTTCCAAAAAGCAGAAGGGGTTCAAGGCGCCGATGCAGCTGTTTACCAAAGTGGCGCCCGCCTTCTCCAGGATCTGGGCGTATCCGGCATCCTGGGCCATGGTGTAGGTTGGCCGCGATATGCCCACCGCCAGGGTCACGTCAGGGTGCACCTTTTTGCCCTCCAGCAGGGAGGCCAGCTCGTCTATTTCATTTATGGTGAGGTGGGGACAGCCGATTACCACCATGTCCAGGTCGTTGCTATCGGCGGTGTTGAGGGCCTCGTAGCTTTCCCGCATCTGTTTGCGGGTGACCGCGATGGTCTCGGGCCGGTTGCCGCCCACGGCCTCGCTCAAGGTGGCGGCCTCCGGAGTCACCCCCACCACGTGGCACATGACGCAGGCCCCGGAAACCGGCATGGGAGATACCAGCATCCTGGCCTGTTCCAGGGTCAGATGGCTGGGCAGGCCCTCGATGGCCACATTCCTGGGACCGGCCACTCCACCAATGTAGTAACCCAATGCGCCGTAGTCCGCCTCGCTGAAGCTCTCGGGCTTCAGGTCCTCATCGACCCTGAACACCAGCTCGGCGTAGCGGTTCTCCTTTTTGAGCAAGCCCATCAAGGGCGTCCTGCCGGTGACGGCGGCGGCGAAGCTGGTGCTCACCGATTCCCGTCCCGCCCGGGCCCCGAAAAAAGAGTTGGACAGGATGGTTCCCGAGGAGCCCGTGTAGCACAGAACATCGCCGGGCTTGGGAATGAAGCCGATGGTGTAGGGGCTGCAGGTGTAGGTGGGCAGAATGTTCAGGCTACGCAGAAGGCTCATCCGCTCTTCGAATATGTTTTCATCCACCGTGCCATAGCCGCCGCCCAGCTTTTTGAGGACGATGCCTAAATTTTCTCTCCAATACCTCGGGTTATAAACCGAGTGCAGCGTGGTGGTGGCCCGCACCCTGTCCATGCCGTCGGAAAACTCCTTCACCGCCTCGGTGGGGAAACTGCTGCTCAGATGGGCATGGTCCACATCCACCATTGTGTCCGCGCCGAAAAGCTCCCCCCACTGCACCAGCAGTTTCATTGACCTTCTGGCGCCGGGCCCGTAATGACCGTCCAGCAGCTTTTTATCCTCGTCGGTTAATTTCATCCGGGGCTCCTTTTAACAACCATTTCTCGGACAAGCAGTAACACCGGGAACTTAAGGCGCAGCGCCCCCCTGGCGCACCCGCTCCGCCATGGACGCGGTGGCGCGGCGGCCTTACAGCGCCACCTCGACACCCGCGAACTCGTTGTTCTCCAGCCGATGGGCGAGGCTCGTTTTCAATATTTTGCCGGTGCCGCTGTAGGGCAGCGCGTCCACCACGATCACCTTGCGGACCTTCTTGTACCCCGCCACCCGGCTGTTCACGTAATCCATGATCTCCGCGCCCGCCAGGCGGGAGCCGGCCTTGAGGACCACGAAGGCCACTGGGATCTCCCCGGCCCGGAAGTCCTTCTGGCCGACCACCGTGGCTTCGGCTATTTCGGGATGGGTGTAGAGCACTTCCTCCAACATGCGCGGCGCGATGTTGTAGCCCTTGTAGATGATGATGTCCTTGAGCCTGCCGGTGATGTAGAAGTAGCCGTCCTCATCCATGCGGCCTATGTCGCCGGTGTATATCCAGCCGTCCTTGAAGTTCTCGGCGGTCTCTTCCGGCAGATTGAGATACCCCTTGGCAACCTGGTAGCCGTTGTGGACCAGTTCACCTTCCTCGCCGGGAGCCACCTCCTGGTCCTTGTCGCCGGGGTTGACGATCTTCACGTCGGTGAAGGGCAGCGGCACCCCGATGGAGCCCCATTTGCGCTGGCTGGATTTGTTGGAGAAGTTTTTCACCGAAGCCATGGTGGCCTCGGTCAGGGAGTAGCCCTCGGCGATCACTCCGGCGATCTTCTGCTGGAAGTTGGTGCCCAGGGCCACGCTGCAAGGCGCGCCGCCGGTGGTCCACACCCGCAGAGAGGAAAGGTCCGTCTCGTCGATGTCCGGCGACTCCAACATCATGGTCATCATCTGGGGAGCGCCGCCCGCAAAGGAGACCTTCCATCGCTTGATGATCTCAAAGGCCTTTTTGATGTTCAGTTCGGGCACCGGGATGATGGTCATGGCTCCCATGACCAGGGACTGCAGATGAGCCAAAAAGCCCATCATATGGGTCCAGGGCGCGGCGGCCATGGCCGAGTCTATGCCGTAGCGGATGGGAAAGTCCCAATCCTCCTGCAGGTCCGCCGGGTCGTTCTGGAAGCGGAGCAGGCCCTCCTCGTCCACCTCCGGATACACCCCGGTGTAGGTGGCGTGATAGAGGATGGAACTGCACACCGCGTTTTGATGGGAGACCATGACTCCCTTGGGCTGACCGGTGGTGCCCGAAGTGTAGATGATGGCCGCCAGGTCCTCGGCCGGGTCCACCGCCTCCGGCTCCAACTCCAAGTCCCCGAACACCTCCCGGAAGCTTATGAAGGGCTCCTGGTATTTTTCACCGGTTTTCCCGAACAGCTCCGGCTTCAGCTCCTTGTCCCGCTCGAACACGATGACCGTTTCCAGCATCGTGTCGCCCTCGTCCATTATCTCTTTGAGCACGGGATACTTGTCGTCGGAGATGAGAGCCACCTTGACCCTGGAGTCCACCAGTTGGTACTTCAGCTCGTCCTTGATCAGGATGGGGTTGCAGGACACGTAGGTGGCGACCACCGCGTAGGTGGCGAACATGCCGATAATCACTTCGGGATAGTTGCGGGCGTAGATGGCCACGGTGTCGCCCTTGGCCAGGCCCAGCTTGTCGACCATCCCATGGGCGAAGCGCTCGCACAGGCCCAACAGTTCTCGATAGTTCAGCAGCAGGTTCTCGCTCTCGTAAAGAACCGCCGTGGAGTCGCCGTAATATTTGGCGCTGGACCTGAGAAAATCGAACAGCGACACCCGGGGGAACTGGTAATCGTCGAACCTTCGTTTGATCCGCTCGGGATAAGCATGAAACCAGGGACGATTCTTAAGTTCTTCAACACCGGTAACGTTCATTTCAAATTTACCTTTTGGGCGTGATGCACTACTTGCCGGTCATTTCGGGCAACCAAAGCGCCAAGTCCGGCCAGAAGATGATGATTAACAAACAAATGGCCTGAAGTACAACAAAGGGTACGATGGACCGGTACAGGTCGACCATGTGGATACCCGGAGGCACGACCCCCTTCATGATGAACAGGTTGAAACCAAAGGGCGGGGTTATGTAGGCCATCTCCATGTTGATGGTGAACAGGATGCCGAACCACACCGGGTCGAATCCCAGCTCCTTGACGATGGGGACGAAAATGGGGGTGGTGAGCATGATGATCCCCGCCGGGTCCAGGACCATCCCCAGCAGGAAGAAGGTGAGCTGCATGCCGGCCAACACCCACCAGCGCCCCATGTCCAGGTAGTCGATGCCCTGCTTGACCATGTCCGGCACCCCGGCATAGGCCAGGACGTGGGTAAAAGCCACCGCCCCGATCATGATCCACAGCACCATGGCGTTTAGCGACACCGTGGAGATCAAGGCGTCCTTGATGTTCTTCACCGTGGCCCGCTTCTGGATCATGGCGCAGATCAGAGAGCCCAGGGCCCCGATGCCCGCCGCCTCGGTGGGCGTGGCCGCGCCGGTGTATATGGAGCCCAGCACCAGGATGATCAGCGCGGCGGGCAACACCACGCCTTTGCAGGCCACCAGCTTTTCGCGCATGGAATATTTGTCGGTGACAGGCGGCCCCAGCTCTGGCTTGAGAAAACAACGGACCAGGATGTAAATGCAGAATATCACCGCCATCAGGATGCCGGGAATGATGCCGCCCATGAACAGCTTGCCGATGGACACCTCGGCCATGGAGCCGTAGATGATCATGATGATGCTGGGAGGAATCAAGATTCCCAAGGCGCCGCCGGCGGAGATGCAGCCGGTGGCGATGTCCTTGCTGTAGCCCCGCTTGAGCATGGACGGCAGGGCTATGAGGCCCATGCTGATGGTGGCCACCGAGCTGATTCCGGCCATGGCCGCGAAGATGGCGCAGATGACCACCGTGCCCGCGGCCAAACCGCCCGGCACCGCGCCCATCCACTTGTAGACGATATCGTAGAGCTCGTCGGCGAGGCCGGTGTTCTTTAGTACGTTGGACATGAATATGAACAAGGGGACGGCCAGAAGGATGAAGCTGGTGCTGTCGGCATAGGCCGTATTGGCCAGCATGTACAGCCCCTTGAAGCCCCACAGATAGAGCACTCCCGCCACCGCCCCGCCGCCCAGGGCGAACCCCACCGGAAGCCCCGCCAACAAAAGCACGCCCAAGGCCAGGGTGATTATGATTACGACCAATGCAGCTTCCATGTTCTTAACCCGTCCTAAAAATGAGAGTCTAAAAAGTTAAATTTTTCTTCGTTCATGATCAGGTTAAGTACGTTGCGGGCCAGCCTGGCCATCACTTGCAGCAGGAGCAACACCGCACCGATGGGGATGAGCGACAAGCTGTAGAACATGGGGACTTCCATAAAGGTCATGGACTTTTCATCACCCACGTAGGCGTCGATGGTCAGCTCACCGCCCTTCCAGATAAGGACCAAAAGGAAGGCGACAGCCACCCACCAGGTGATCAAATCCACCACCGCGCGCTTTTTGAAATTGAAACTTCTGTAGATGATGTCCACTCTGATGTGTTTGTCCATCATGAGCGTGTAGCCGCCGCCCAACATGGTCGCAAAGCAAAGGCCGTATTGGCACAGTTCCCCCGACCATATGGTGGGGGCGTTGAAAACGTAGCGGCTTACCACCTCGTAGGACATCATCAGAACCACCACCCCGATGACGTAGCTGCTCAGTTTTCCAGCCCACAAATTGACTGAATCGATAAAAGCGCACAGGGCGGTTATCTTTTGGTACTTTTCGGTTGCCACCATCCACCTTGCTTTCTAAAGGGCGGGAGGAGACCGGCTCCTCCCGCCGCTACACTGGCCTATTTGGCCTTCTTGCTGTCCAGGAACTTCTCGATCAAAGCCACGGCCTTCTGCAGTTCCGGAGACTGGGTGGCGGTTTTCTTCCAGTCCGCGCGCGCAATGGTCCGCAGCTTGGCCTGGTCGGCCTCGTTCAACTCCATGATCTTGATGTTCTTCTTCTTGGCGGTGATCATGGCGTCGTTGTTCCACTTTTCAGACCACAGGGCAGACAACAGGCAAACCTCCTGGCAGGCCCGCTCCAGCGCCTGCTGCACCTGGGGGCTCAGCGACTTCCACAGCTTCTGGTTCATATACAGGTCGACCATGTTGGGAGTGTGGATGCCAGGCAGGGTAACGCAGGTGGTGACCTCGAAGAACTTGTAGGTGTTGAGGATGTAGTAGGGGTAGATGACTCCGTCGATGGTGCCCCGCTTCATGGCGGCGTACATCTCCGTGCCGGGCATGGCCACCGGGGAGGCGCCCAATTCCCTGACCAGGGAGGCGTCCACGCTCATGGCCCGGATCTTCTTGCCCTTGAAGCTGTCCAGACCGGTTACCTCGAAGTTGGTCATGAAGCCCATGGACCCGCTGAAGGTTGTGCCCAGTAGCCACACGCCCTTGGCGGAGTTGGCCTCGCGCAACAGCTCCATGTAGCCGAAGTTGTAGAACAGGTCGTAGGCGTCTTCCGGGGAGGCCCAGGTGAGAGGCAGAAACTCGCTCTTGGCCGCCGGCACGATGCCGCCGTAGTAGATGGATGCCGCGTACAGGGCGTCCACCATGCCCTTGCTCACCGCGGTGTAGGCTTCTTTCACCTTCACCAACTGGTTGGGCCAGAAATGGTTTTATCTCCACCTCGCCCTTGGTGTACTTGTCCACCTTTTTGGCGAAGGTCTTGACCATCATGCCGCCGTTGCTGGTCTCGGGGTATACGCACTGCAACCTGATGACCGTTTTGGCCTCTGCGCTTGCGCCCAAAAGCGCCAAACCAAAGCAAACCAGGGCCACGCTGCTAATAATTTTCCCCAAAATTGATTTCATGGAAATTCGCTCCCCTCCTACCAAATGCATAAAATTGATCTAGCTGTAATTTTCAGGCTGAAAGTTCATGGCTTTTAAAAAGCCCTCCTGGGTTGAGGCCTAACCTGGATTTGATGACCGCCGGTGATCCGCAAGCCCCTAATTTCTCAAGAGCTCCATTTGCCGCGGCCGCGCCGGGATTAAGTTTCTCCCCCCAGCCGGCCCAAAGCGGCCTACTTGACCTTTGCGCCGTCCAGGTATTTCTCCATGAGGGCCACCGCCTCCTTGAGCTCCGGCGATTTTTCCGCGGCCCTCTTCCAGTCCTTGCGCGCCATGGCCCGCAATTTCGCCTGGTCCGCCGCGCTGAGCGTGAAAATCTTGATGTTGTGCTTCTTGGCCGTATCCATGCCCAACTTGTCGTAGGCCGCGGATGCCAGGACCGACTGATAACAGGTGTCCTTGCAGGCCTTGTCCAGGGCCTTTTGATTCTCCGGGGACAGGGACTTCCACAGCTTTTGGTTGAAGTACACGTCCACCGGGGCAGGCGTGTGGATGCCGGGCAGGACTACGCAGGTGGTGACTTCATAGAAGTTGTAGGTATCCAGGGCCTGGTAGGGATAAATGATGCCGTCGATGGTTCCGCGCTGCATGGCGGCGTACATCTCCGTGCCCGCCATGGCCACCGGCGAAGCGCCCAACTCCTTAACCAAGGCGGCGTCCACGCTCATGGCCCGAATCTTTTTGCCCTTCAGGCTATCCAGACCCGTAACCTCAAAGTTGGTCATGAAACCAAAGGAGCCGGTATAGACGGGGCCCAGGTAGCGCACGCCTTTTTTGGCATTGGCCTTGCGCAGCAGCTCAACGTAGCCGCCCTTGTAGTAGAGATCGAAGGCTACTTCCGGGGATGGCCAGGTCATGGGCATGAACTCGCTTTTGACCGCCGGGACGATGCCCCCGAAGTACAGGGAAGCTGCATAAACCGCGTCCACCATGCCCTTGGACACTGCGGTGTAGGCCTCTTTCACCTTCACCAACTGGTTGGGCCAGAACACCTTTACTTCGACTTCGCCCTTGGTGTATTCGGCCGCCTTTTCCGCGAAGAGCTTGGCCATCTTGCCCGCGTTGCCCGTCTCCGGGTAAACGCACTGCATCCTGACGACGGTTTTGGCCTCGGCGCTTATGCCCAAAAGTGCCAGGCCCAGGCAGAGCAACGCGGCCGTGGCCGTGATCTTCAGTAGCTTGATCCTCATAGAAAAATCTCCTTTCCAAATCCATCCAGCAAAATTTGAACGAGCTGTAAGCTTCATGTTGGCCATCTATCGTTTCTAGATAATCCCGCAATTCGCGTCCGCGGCCCTGCTTTGCCCAAGCCGTGTTGTAGGCGTCTCCCTGCCCGCGCCCATTGTGCGTGGAGGCGGGAGAGAAAAGCCCCTCCCGCCTCCAAGGTCGAATCACTTGCCTTTTTTGCTTTGCAAATACTTTTCCATCAGAGCCACCGCACCCGCCAACTCGGGCGATTGCTTGGCGGTCTGCTTCCAGTTCTTCTGGTTGAGCGCGCGAAGCTTTGCGCGGTCGGCCTTGCTAAGCTCCACGATTTTGATGTTGTGCTTTTTGGCCAACTCAAAGGCGTCGTTGTCCCACTTGTCGGACCACTTGGCGCTCTGCAGGGCAGTGTCCTCGCACGCCTTGGCCACGGCCTTTTGCATCTCGGGCGACAGCGATTTCCACATCTTCAAGTTGATGGTGATGTCGGTGATGGCCGGGGTGTGGATGCCGGGCTTGACCACGGTGGTGGCCACCTCGGTGAACTTGTAGGTGGAAAGGGCGAAGTAGGGATAGAGCACGCCGTCGATGGTGCCTCGCTGCATGGCCGCGTACATGTCCGTGGTGGGCATGGCCACCGGCGAGGCGCCCAGGTCCCTCACCAAGGGCGCGTCCGCGCTCATGGCGCGAATCTTCTTGCCCTTGAAGCTCTCCAGGCCGGTGACCTCGAAGTTGGTCAGGAAGCCCATGGAGGCCGCGAAGTTGACCCCCAGCAGGTAGACGTCCTTTTTCTCGTTGGCCTTGCGAAGGTATTCCAGCAGGCCCTGCTTATAGAAAAGTTCGTAGGCGTCGTGGGGGCTGTCCCAGCCCATGGCCAGCCATTCGGCCTTCATGGCCGGCACGATGCCACCGTAGTACAGCGACACCGAGTAGAGCGCGTCCACCATGCCCTTGGAAACCGCGGTGTAGGCCTCCTTGGCCTTCACCAACTGGTTGGGCCAGTAGATTTTCACCTTCACCGCGCCCTTGGTGTAATCCTCCACCCGCTTGGCGAAATCCTTGACCATCACCCCGCCCTTGGCGACCTCGGGGTACACGCTCTGGATACGGATAACCTTGGCGGCAAAGGCGCTGCCCGCACACAAGGCCATGGCCAGGCCGAGCAGAAGCGCCGTGATGCATGCCCGTTTCAACTTGCTGCTAATTTGCACCGTCTATCTCCTTGTTTTTTCTCAGGCCCAAACCGGGATGCCTAGTCCAGGCCCACGATGGATATGGCCGCCACGTTCTGATGGGGCATGCCGCCCAGGTTGTGGGTCAACCCCAGGCGGGCGTTTTTCACTTTGCGATCTTCGGGCACGCGCTCCAGGAGCTGCTCGTACATGGCGTAGACCATGCGCAGGCCCGAGGCCCCGATGGGGTGCCCGAAACACTTCAGGCCGCCGTCCACCTGGCAGGGCAGGTCCCCGTCCAGGTCGTAAAAACCGTTCATGATGTCCTCGTAGGAGCCGCCCTTGGGAGAGATGTGAAGGTCCTCCATGGTCACCATCTCGGTGATGGAGAAGCAGTCGTGCACCTCGCACATGCTCAGCTCCTGGCGCGGGTCCTTGATGCCCGCCTCCTGGTAGGCCCGGGTTGCGGCCACGCGGGTCGTGGTGAAATGGGCCCCGTCCCAGGTGTTGCCCATGGCCTCTTCGCCGGAGCTGGCCGACACCGACAGGGCCTTGACCTTGACGATGTTCTGGTTGGGCTTGAGCGCCCGGGCGATCTCCGGGGTGGTCACGATGGCCGCCGCCGAGCCGTCGCTCACTCCGCAGCAGTCGTAGAGCCCCAGGGGATAGGCCACCATGGGCGCGGCCTTGATCACCTCCGCGCTGACCGCCTTGCGCAGGTGGGCCTTGGGGTTCAGGGCCCCGTTGGCGTGACTCTTCACCGATACGTGGGTGATGGCGTCCTTGATCTTGTCCATGGGCAGGCCCCACTTGGCGCTGTAGGCCGTGGCCAGCTGAGCGAACATGCCCGGCGCGGACATGTTGGCCTGGGTCATATGGGCCTTGATTCCCCGGGCCGCCCCGCCGGGCAGGCCGCCGTAGCCGGTGTCCTTGAGCTTTTCCACGCCCAGGGCCAGCACGATGTCGTAGACCCCGGCGGCCACGGAGTAGCAGGCCGCGCGCAGGGCCTCGGTGGCGGTGGCGCAGTAGTTCTCCACCCTGGTCACCGGGATGTAAGGCAGCTTGAGGGCCACGGATAGGGGCACCGCCGACTTGCCCACGTTGACCTCGTCGAAGTTGGTTCCCACGTAGGCTGCCTGGATCTCGTTCTTGTCGATACCCGCGTCGGCCAGGCACTCGGTGAAGGATTCCACGGCCAGGTCCTCGGAAAAGGACTCCCAGCGCTCCCCGAAACGGGTGCAGCCCATGCCCAGAATCGCCACTTTATCCTTGATGCCCGTGGCCATTTATCTGCCCTCCACGACCGGCACCGCTTTCCAGAAGTAGCCGGAGATGTCTCTTTTCTGATCAAAGTATTTGCGGCGGAAGCTCATGGACACGGTCATGCCGGTCTTGACCTCTTCCAGATTGCAGTCGGTCAAGTCGAACATCATCTTGCCGCCGCCGGAGAACTCGACCTGGCCGGAGATGGCCGGCGGGTTGAGGCTGGCCGCCAGCATGTCGCCAGTGAAGCTGGCGATGGTGCCCAGCTTGTCGGAGAACAGGTAGTCCTCGCCCTTGTCCACCGCACCGCACTGGGGATTCACGCAGATGCGCTGGGCGGGAAGCTGGGCGGTGCAGCACTCGGTGCAGCGGGAGCCGCACAAGCCCAGGACCAACTTGTGGGAGCGCCAGACGGCCGACCACCTGGTCCACAGGTCCTCCTCGGAGCGCATGCCCACCTCCACCGGCATGATGTCGCGCCACACCAGATACTTGGTGTAGTTGTCCAAGAGCATCTTCTCGCTCAGGCACTGGGCCACCCCCTTTTGGGTGGGGCGTCCCTGGATCTTTTCGGTGGCCTCGAAATACAGGGCGTCGCAGCCGCTTCCGAAGCTAACCACCATGATCTTGTCACCGGGCTGGGCCCGGTCCAGGGCGTCGGCCAGCATCAACAGCGATTGGGCCGCGCCGCAGTGACCCACCTGCGCCTGTAGGTTGTCCTGCTCGCTGCCCTCGGGAACCCCCAACACCTTGTTGAGCTTCTTGCGGGCCGCCGGGTAGTGGCAGTCGTAGACCACCTGGCTGAACTGCTCCATCTTCAGGCCGTATTTGTTCAGCAGCCCGCCTACCACCTCGGGCACGAACTCCTCGAAACCCAGGTCGCGAATCCAGCGGTCTTCCCACTGGCGGTCGTATTTGGAAAACTGGCCCCGGTAGTGGTCTGCGAAATCGTGTGTGATGGAATAGGATCCCTTGAATTCGGCGATGACGTTTTCATCGCCCACCACGAAGGCGGCCGCCGCGTCGCCGAAGATCATCTCCTGGGGAGAGCCCGGCTTGCCCAGCCTGGTGTCGCTGGCGGTGACCATCACCTTGGCCAAGCTCCCGGCCGCCAAGGCCTCCATGGCGCTGAGCATGGCCGTGGTCCCGGCCTTGAGCCCGCCGGAGAAATCCGCCGTGCGCACCTCGCCGTCCAGGGCCAGGGCTCCGGCCACGATGCCGGCGTTGAGCCGCTCTTTATAGGGCATGGTGGTGGAAGCGAAATACACGCCCCCCAACTGGGAGCGCCCGATGCCGCACAGTGCGTTGAGGGCCGCGGCCACGGCCATGGTCACGCTGTCCTCGTCGAAGTTGGCCACCGCCTTTTCGCCTTTGGCCAAGGCTACGGTGCCGGGGTTCATCCAGCCGATGGCCTGGAAGATGGTCTTCCTGTCCAGGCGATAGCGCGGAACATAGGCGCCGTATGAGCAAATGCCGATCATTCTTTTATTCCTTGTGCTGCTTAATTTTGGGCATCAATGGTTATCGATTATCTCAGTGAGCAAGGGAACAAATTCCAGCAAGTCGTCCACCACCCCCACGTCGGCCACTTGGAAGATGGGGGCCTTGGGATTCTTGTTCACGGCCACGATGAAGGGATTGCCCTTCAGGCCGCCCAAGTGCTGGAAGGAGCCGCTGATGCCCAGGGCCAGGTAGACCTTGGGCTTGACCGTCTTGCCGGAGGTGCCAACCTGGCGGGGTTTTTCCAGCCACTTGGCGTCCACGATGGGCCGCGAGCAGGACACCACCCCGCCCAGGGCCTTGGCCAGGTCCTCGGCGATCTCGATGTTGTCCTCGTCCTCGATCCCCCGGCCCACCGACACCAGGATCTCCTCCTTGGTGATGTCCACGTCCCCGGCCTCGGCCCCTACGATCTTGATGAAGCGCCGGCCGCAGCTCAGGTCGCCTATGTCCGGGGACTTGTCCCGCACCTCGCCTACGGCCGTTTCTTCCGAGGCTGGGAAGGCCCCGGAGCGGATGCTAAGGACCGCGCCTCCGGAGATGTCGCAACTCAGGTGGGTGCTCACCTGGCCGCCGTACTCCTCGCGCACCAGCTTGAGCACGCCATCCTGCGGGGGGTCCATGGCCACCACGTCGGAAACGAAGGGCGAGTCCAGCTTTATGGAAAGCCCCGGCCCCAGGTCCATGCCCAAGGTGTCGTGGGCCAACAAGAGCACCGCCCCGGAGGGCAGCACGCCGGTCACGCACTTGCGAATCGCCTCGGCGTTGGGATAGGCCAGCGCCTCGTTGGACAGCTTCCACACCTCGAGGCAGCGCCCCGCCATATCCCGGCAGACCTGGTCCAGTCCCGCGCCATGGCCGGCGGCCACGGCGATGACCGGCCCGTTCGGCGACAGCACGCGCGCCGCGCTCAATAGTTCTAAGGCCGGATCGGCGGCTTGGCCGCCACGGTGGGCCACATATACGAAAACTTGCGGGGCCATTACTGAATCACTCCCCTGCCCCTGAGGCGGGCGATGAGCTGGTCGGCTATCTCCTCCCGGCTGCCTTGCAAAATTTCAGCCCCCTGGCCCAACTCCGGCACGAAGTAGTCGAGCTTGCGCACCTTGGCCCCGGCCCGGCCCACGGTGCCCGGGTCCAGCCCCAATTCGGCCGCGCCCAGCACCGGCACCTCCACCGAGGCGGTCTTGCGGATGCCCCGGATGCCCACGTAGCGCGGCTCGTTGATGCCGGTCTGGATGGACAAGGCGCAGGGCAGGTCGATCTCGTTGATCTCCAGGTTGCCGCCGTCGATCTCCCGGGCGATCTCCAACTTGTCGCCCTCTTTCACCTCCACCCGCACCACCAGCGAGGCGTAGGGCAGGTCCAGCATGGCAGCCAACATGCCGCCAACCTGGGCGGCGGCGTCCTCGGCCTGGGCCCCGGTGAGGATCAGGTCGTACTGGGCCTGCCGGGCGGCGTGGGCCAGTATGGCGGCCACGCCCCGTCCATCGGAGTAGTGGAAGGCCTCATCGTCCAAGAGTTTGCCCGCGTCGGCCCCCATGGCCAGTTCGCGCCGGATGATCTCGTCGGACTCCTCATCGCCCACCGAGACCACGGTGACCGATCCCCCGTGCTCCTCCACCAACTGGATGGCCTCTTCCACCGCGTAGTTGTCCCACTCGTTGACCGAGTAGACCAAGTCGTCGCGGTCTATGTCCGAGCCGTCCCGGCGCACCGCGATTTCGTTTTCCGCCGGGTCCGGCACTTTTTTCACGCACACCAGAATTTCCATGTCTAACCTCCGGCCGCCGCGCGCCGCGCGACCGGCAGATGCTGTTCGACCAGTTCCATCAGGTCGATTACTTCAATTTTCTGATCCAGGCCCGCTATCTTCAGGGCGTCCTCAATATTGGCCAAGCAGAAGGGACAGGCGGTGACTATCACTTGCGCACCGCTCTGCTTGGCCATGGAAACCCGCACCACCCCGATGCGCTGCTCCTCCTCGGGCTCATAGAACAGGGCCAGCCCTCCCCCGCCGCAGCAGAAGGAGCGGTCGCGGCAATTGCCCTCCATCTCCACCCGCCGGATGCCGGGGATGGCGTCGATGACCCGGCGGGGCTCGTCGTACAGGCCGTTGTGCCGACCCAGGTAACAGGGGTCGTGGTACACCACGGTCTTGTCCGCGTAAGGGCCCTGCTCCAGGGCCAAGCCGCCGCGCTCCAGCTCTTGGCTCAGCAACTGGCTCAGGTGCATCACCGGGGGGATGCCGCGGTAGTCGTTCTTCAAAGCGTTGTAATCGTGGGGGTCGGCGGTGACGATGCGGGAAGCGCCGGAATTAAGGATCGCCTCTGTGTTGGCGTCTCGCAGGGCCAGGAACAGGGACTCCTCGCCAAAGCGGCGCACCTCGTGGCCGCCGTCGTTTTCGGCCTTGCCCAGCACCCCGAACTTCACCCCCACGTGGCGCAGCACCCTGGCCGTGGCCTGGGCGATGCGCTGCATGCGCTCATCGTAGGAGGAGACGCTGCCCACGAAGTACAGAGTCTCCACAGGCTGCTTGGGGCCGGCGATGGTTACGGCGAATTCCTCGGCCAACGCCTTGGCCCAGTCGGCCCGGTTGCGTTGGCTCTTGCCCCAGGGGTTGCCCCGCTTCTCCAAAGCGCCCAAGGGTTTTTGCAACGACTGGGGCACCCGGCCCAGGTCCACCAGGCCCCGGCGCAGGTCCACGATCTTGTCGATGTACTCGATGCCCAGGGGGCATTCCTGCTCGCAGGCCCCGCAGGTGGTGCAGGACCAGAGCTCGTCATCGCTGTAGATGCCGCCCACCAGCTCCTGCTCCGCGCCCGCCGTTTTACCCCAGAGGGGATATTGGGCGCACACGTGATCGCGGGCCTTGATGGTCAAGAAGCGCGGCGACAGAGGCCGATTAACCCGGTTGGCCGGGCAGCGGTCCGAGCAGCGCCCGCAGTCGGCGCAGGTGTAAAAGTCCAGGATGTGCTTCCAGGTGAAGTCTTCCAGCTTGCTCACCCCGAACTCGGGCAAATCGTCGAGCTGGTCCTCGGCCACCCCATTGCGCACCGGCTTCACCTTGCCCCGATCCAGGCGCATGAAAAACACGTTGAACAGGGAGGTGAGCACGTGGAAATGCTTGCCCAGGGGCAAAAAGCACAGGAAGAAAAAGAAGACCACCTCGTGGGAGAAATAGGATAACGAGTTCACCGCCTGCAATGTGGGCATGCCCAGGCCGCCCAGGATCAGGCGGCCCGCCCAGAGCAGGGTCAGGGGCGAGGCGGACACCGCCGCGCCGGAGCGGGCTGCGGCGTTTTGCAGGCTGGCCTCGAAGAGGCTTTCCGAGACCACCAGGGCGCAGATAAGCCCCAGCACCAGCAGGGCCTCGCCCAGGTGGTCCTTGCCCAGCGAGGGCGGCACCTGGTAGCGGGCGGGCCGGAACACCCCGCGCCGCACCGCGGCGATGATGCAGGCTACGAACACCCAGGTGGCGGCATAGTCCTTTACCAAGTTGTAGGCCGCGCCGGTGGAGCCATCGAGGCCCGGCAATGAGGCCCCCTGCCAAAAGCCCATTAGTATTAGTTGCAGGGAGCGCAGTCCCAGGATGATGAAGCCCGCGAAGATGAATATGTGGATGATGCCGGCCAACAGATAGCGCGGCTGACGCCACTGGCCCAGCCAAATCCGCGCCACCTTGCCGATGCGCTCACCTATGCGGTCCAGGCGCGGATCGGGCGCGGCCAGCAGCAAGGGTCTCAAGCGTTTGTGGAGGATATAGGCAAAGAGACAGATACCGGCGCAGGTAATCAATAAATATACATACGCCATCGGCATACCCAAAATGGCCGTGCCGGCCGGTGGAACCAAGGCGTTGTCAATTTTGTTTAACAATTCTCTCTGCCCTATCCGTCACCCACTCCACGATTTCCAAACCAAAGCAATTTCCGGTGCACGCTGAATACTGGGCAATCGCCGCTTCCACCTCTCCTCGACCTGCCGACGCCGGATGGGGTCAAACCCGGCTGATGGAAACGGGCTCCACGGCGGACGCTGAAGACTACCGCCCGCCGGAGACGATGAGCACCTGACCGGACACGTAGTCCGACAGGGGCGAAGCCAGGAACAAGATGGCCCGGGCCGCCTCGTTGGGCGTGCCCGCCCGGCCCAGGGGAATAGTTTTCTTGAGGGCCTCCTGGTTGGCCTTGGGGATGCCCGCCGGCACTTTCAGATCACCAATGGTCACCGATCCGCCGCCGTCCTTTTCGGCGGTGAGGCGGGTCTCGATCCAGGCGTAGGCCACGGCGTTGACGCAGACGTTATAACGGCCCCACTCCTTGGACAGGGTTTTGGACAACCCGAGGATGCCCGACTTGGCGGTGGAGTAATTGGCCTGGCCCGCGTTGCCGTTGACCCCGGCGGTGGAGCTTACGTTGACCACCTTGCGCATCACCTGGAGGCCCTCGGCCAACTCCTTTTTGGAGGCCTCGCGGATAAAGGGCGCGGCGGCCCTGAGGATGCGGAAGGGGGCGGTGCAATGGACCGCGAAGATTTTCTCCCACTGCTCGTCGGTCATGCGGTGGATCACCGAGTCCCAGGTGAACCCGGCGTTGTTGACGATGACGTCGACGCCCCCGAATTTGTCCAGGGCGGTGTTGATGAAGCCCTCGGCAAAGCCGGGATCGGTGACGTCGCCCACGTAGGCCACGGCCTGGCCGCCCTGGGACTTTATGGTGGCGACCACCTCCTCGGCGGGCTCCCGGTCCAGGTCCGAAACCACCAGCTTGCCGCCTTCGGCACCGAACATGAGCGCCGCCTCGCGGCCGATCCCCCTGCCGGAGCCGGTAATCAGGCAAACTTTGCCGTCAAGCATCTTTTCCACTTGAGTACTCCTGTTGCATCTTTTGCGGCCCGAGGGGGCGGGCAGGCTACGTTCAAGACGGTGGGCACCCCCCGCATATAAAAAATTTTTACTTTGCCCATCGCCCCTTGGTAGCCTGCCAACCCTAGGCCGGTTCAACTCGCAAAATCCGGCTACCCTTGGTCCGCCACCAAACGGACCCGTTCTGTCCACCCTTACAATCCAAGATTTATGCCAACCCCCTCCGCGAAAGCTTTCGCGGGGAGTTACCTGTTTTTGTTGCGTAAATTGGGATGCGGCTAAAAAGAGGCTTCGGGGAGGCAGGTCATAATCTGAATAAGATTTTATATAACTTCATCACGTGGGAGATAACAGCCCTGAAATACTAGGCTAATGTGCTGTATAGAATTATCTACATGTATATGATTCTATGCAACACCGCCTAGTCTGGTGAGTTTCCCCGCTCATCGGTACCGATCTACACTTAAGGTTTCCGGCATAGTGGCCTTCCTCAAAGAATGAATCTTGCCTTGAAGTGATCCAAATTCACCGACGAATGGATAACTTTCGCCCTTCACCAGGCTTAGGCCGACACCCGGGTCGCCGAGGTATGCCGCAAGGTGGGCATCATCTCCGATGCGGCTTTATGCAAAAGGCCAAATCCTCACCTATTGGCCAAATCTAATTCGGGGTGAACCGCATAGGGCCTCGGTCATTACCGAGTTGGGGGCTGTCCGGCTGGAGTTGTCTAGGCACAGGGGGGGCTTTCGCTTCCTGCACCGTCTGGACCAGCCAGATAAAGTCCTGGGGCTCGTTCTCCGGGTTGGTGGCGGGGAGCCTTGGGCCGTCACACCGGCATACTGATTAGCTTTTGTTCGATGGCCACCATGATGGCTTGGGAGCGACTGCGCACTCCCAGTTTGGCGTAGATATTTTTCAAGTGGCTCTTGACCGTGTCAAGGGAGAGGTTGCTGTGAAGGGCTATCTCTTTATTGCTCGCACCAGCTACAACCTCCAGGAGAATCTGTAGCTCGCGTTGCGTCAGCTTGGACTGCTCGATGGGGGGTGAGGCATCGTCATCATAAGCGGCAAGGCTGTCCAACGCCTTGCGGGTTACCATGGGGTCCAGATAGGCTCCGCCCTGCATGGTGGTCTTGATTATCATGGCCAGGTCGCCTTTTTTCACGTTCTTGAGCACGTATCCATCAGCCTGGGCCTTGAGGGCTTCGTGAACGAATTCTTTGTCTTCGTAGTTGGTCAACAGCACAACTTTGATGTGTGGGTTGTTTTTCTTGATAAGGCGACAACCTTCTATCCCCGAAAGACCGGGCATTTTTAGATCCATCAGCACCAAGTCCGGGGAGCACCTCTCCACCTTGCTCACCGCATCCATGGCGTTGTTGGACTCATCCACCACGCAGATGTCGGCCTCCAATTCCAGCAGGGCTTTTAACCCTTCGCGTACAATGCTGTGGTCATCGACGACCAATACTCTAATCGGGAACATTACGTTTGTCTCCGCCCATGGGAAGGACAATTTTTAATATGGTTCCGTTGCCGGGCGATGACTTCAGGTGCATTTTGCCTCCCAAATTAACCGCGCGTTCCCTCATCAACATCAGTCCCAGTCCATTGACCCGTTGACCGAGGTCAAAGCCATCGCCGTCGTCGTCGATGATAATTTCCAATTTTCGATCCGGTCGCACGGTAATATCCACCCGAACCTGGCTGGCCCGGGCGTGCTTCATGATGTTGTGCAGCGACTCTTGCAGGATGCGAAAAATGGATATGTCCGCGCCGGGGGGCAGGTCGATGTGGGGTGGAGAGTGGAACTCTATATCCACACCGGAGCTTTCCTCAAAATCGTTCACGGTTTTATTCAGAGCGGCCACGATTCCCAAATTGTCCAGGATGGTAGGCCTCAGATTGCTCACAATATGCCGCGAGTGCCGCAGGGCCTCGTTGACGTTTTGCACCAGGCGGATCAGTTCATCAGCTAGACGCTGGGGTTGTTTGTCTAAAAGCTCCTGGCACAGGATAAGCTTAAAACCGATTCCGCTAAGGGCTTGTGTGAGAACGTCGTGTATGTCGGCCGCGATGCGCTTGCGTTCGTTCTCTTGAATCGTAAACAGGGTGGATGTAAGGCTGGACAGGTATTCGCGCTTTTCGGCCAACTCCGAGACCATGCTGCAGTTGACCAAGACCGATCCAGTGAAATAGACGAACTGGGATAAAAGGTTTCGGTCAAAGCGATCAAAGGTGAACGGCTTGCCCTCATCATGCAACAGCAAGAGTACCTTGCCTTGGCGGGAGTGGGTGGGCAACGGAAGGCATACGCATAAATAATCTTCTTGGTTGGCCCTGTCCGCGAAAGAGATAAAGGTCTTTGGCTCCGTAGCCGCGAAAGCCAGGTTCTTTTCCCGCACCAATGCTATCAAATCTTGAGCAGTGTGCGTTTCAAGCGGCGATCCCAGGATATTGGGCGCCTCCGGGGCTACCAGGGAATCGGGGTCACGGGCCTCCAGTATCACCTGGACCTGGAGACCGAAGAGGCTTTCGATGCCCCGCATCACCGGATCCCAAAGCAACTGCTCATTGAAGATGGAGACAACCTCACCGGCAAAAACGTGCAGTTCGTGCAGTTGCTTGCGCCGCTTGTTGATGATTTCATCCCGGGTGATTATGAAGGATCGGCTCAAGGAATAATAAGACTGGTCCAGGATGCTG
>Ga0180016_100147_pt1 | contig 24407 bp, 23 predicted proteins | sample KR46_M_MetaG_FD_129673 | JGI IMG/M metagenome (GOLD analysis project Ga0180016, IMG submission 129673) | Groundwater microbial communities from the Olkiluoto Island deep subsurface site, Finland - KR46_M_MetaG | ecosystem: Environmental > Aquatic > Deep subsurface > Groundwater | place: Finland... | reverse complement strand
GGTGGCCTTGAGCCCGCCCACCCCGTAGACGCTGGTGACCAGGGCGGCCATGCGGCTCATGGACCATTGCAGGGCCTTGCCCTTGGCCAGGTCGCCGGAGCGCACCGCCTCCATGAGGTCCACGCACCGCTGGGGCAACACGTTGGCCACCGCCAGGATGGCCCCGTCGGCCCCCAGCTGGGTGGCCGAGTAAAGCACCTCGGCGTTGCCCACGAACACCGCGAAGTCCTGGTCCTTGGTCAGGCGCAGAATCTCGCTGAGCTGGGCGATGTTGCCTGAGGAGTCCTTGATGCCCGCGATGTTGGGATGGGGGGCCAGGCGGGCCACCAGGTCGGGGGTCATGTTCACCGCCGTGGCCTGGGGCACGTTGTAGAGCAACACGGGCAGGGGCGAGGCCTCGGCCACCCGGAGGTAGTGGGCCTCCAGGTTGGCGGGCTTCATCTGGCCCTTGAAGTAGCAGGGGGTCACGATGAGGGCGCAGTCGGCGCCCACCGAAGCCGCGCGCTTGATGGCCCCTATGGTCTCGCGGCTGGACTCGCGCCCCGCCCCGGCCATGACGAACTTGTCTTCCGCCGCCGCCTCCACCGTGGCCGCGATCACCGCCTGCTGCTCGTCCTCGGACAGGTACGCCGACTCGCCGTTGCTGCCCACGGCCAGGTAGCCCGCGAGCCCGGTGGCGTTCCATTTGGCGATGTTGGCCTTGAGGGCGGCCAGGTCCAGCTCTTCGTCGGCGGTGAAGGGAGTGGCCATGGGGGGGAGTACCCCCTGCAACTTATGCTTCATGCTCTTCTCCTTGCCCGGCTGCGCCAGACTCCGCATGGCTGCGTTGTTGGCTTCACTCGGCCCTCGGCGTAGGTGGACTACGCCTGCGTCCCTCGTTCGCCCAGCGCGCCGCTGGAGGCGGATCGGGTCGAGTTGCCAAGGTGCTCCCACATACGGTAAATGCTCCCGTTGAAGCTCCTTGGGAACCCAAGCCTTGGGTCGCCTTGCCCTGCGGCGTCTGGCTGTGCCGGGTGCTAGTACAAAGCGCCCCTCGTCAAAGCCGAGGCTTTTTCACGAGGGGCGCATAAACACAAAGTTTAGGCGAAGTCCTGCAGGGCCCGGAGCAGGATGGCCACCTTCTGCACGCAGGCGTTTTCGCCCATCAGGCCGATGCGCCAGATCTTGCCCGCCGCCGGGCCCAGACCGCCGCCCACCTCGATGTCGTAGTCCTTGAGCAGCTGCTTGCGGATGCCTTCCACGTCCCAGCCCTGGGGCGGGATGGCGCAGGTCAACGGCGGCAGGCGGTAGCCCTCCGCGGCCCAGAAGCCGAAGCCCATCTCGCCCAGGCCCTTGGCCAGGTGGCCGGCCGCCGCGGCGTGGCGCTCGATGCGATTGTCCAGACCCTCCTCCACCACGATGCGCAGGCCCTCGCGCAGGCCGTAGATCATGGTGATGGGCGCGGTGTGGTGGTACAGGCGCTCGTCGCTGCTCCAGTACTTGGCCAGCATGGACAGGTCCAGATACCAGCTCTGCACCTTGGTCTTGCGGTTCTTGATGGCCTCCATGGCCTTGGGGCCGAAGGTCACGGGGGCCAGGCCCGGAGGCACGGCCAGGCACTTCTGGGTGCCGCTGTAGCTGGCGTCGATGCCCCAGGCGTCCACTTCCAGGTTCACCCCGCCCAGGGCGGTCACGGTGTCCACCAGGAACATGGTGTCCTTGCCCTTAAGGTATTCGCCGATCTCCTGGATGGGCTGGAGCACGCCGGTGGAGGTCTCGGCGAAGACGATGGCGCAGAGCTTGGCCTCGGGATGGGCCTTCAGGGTCTCGATGATCTTCTGCTGGTCCAGGGGCTGGCTCCACTCGGCCTCCACCTTGATCACCTTGGCCCCGCAGCGCCCGGCCACGTCGATCATGCGGGTGCCGAACACGCCGTTTTGGCAGACCACTGCGGTGTCGCCGGGCTCCAGCAGGTTCACGAAGGTGGCCTCCATGCCCGCGCTGCCGGTGCCGCTGACCGGGAAGGTCATCTGGTTCTCGGTCTTGAAGACCTGGCGCAGCATCTGGCAGACCTCGTCCATCATCTTCATGAACAAGGGGTCCAGGTGGCCCACCAGGGGGGTGGACATGGCCCTGAGCACCCGGTAGGGGACGTTGCAAGGGCCGGGGCCCAAGAGCAGTCTTTGTGGTGGTTTGAGTTCGTCCATGTTTGCTCCCTTGATTGCTTATAGGCCCCGCCCGCCCTGGGGGGGCGCGAAAAATGGCGTTTGCACCGTCCGGGCTGCCCCGGAGACATCAAACTTTATCATAAGCCAAGCATGGCTACCGCACAAAGGGACAAAGAGGCGGGGGAGGGGCTCAGGAGGGCTGGGCGGCCTTTTGGCCGGGGGCTTGGCCGCTGCGCACCAGCTCCAGGTCGGCGCGTATCTTGTCCTGGTAAAGGGCCACCGCCCGGGGGTTGTCCATGATGATGTCCAGCTGGCGGGTGTGCATGAGCAAATAGCCCACCGCCTTGAGGGCCTCAAGGGTGGTCTCCTGCTCGTTGCGCTCCAGGCGGGCGTTCAGGTTGTCCTCGGTGCTCTCCACCCGGAAGCCCTGGTCCTCCATGATCCCGCCGATGAAGCGCACCCGGCCCAGGCGGCGGGCCGCATCGGCCGCCCCGCCCTTGAAGGAGAAGCTGATGTAGTTTTCCCTCCGGCGCTCCCCGGCCAGGGCCTCCACCGCGCAAAAGTGGAAGCCGAAGCGCGATTGCAGGTTCATGAAGTGGCGGGCCACCATGAAGTAGTTGCGCTGCGCGTAGCGGGTCTTCACCCCGGTGGTCAGCGAGGGGTTGGCCGTGGCCTCGAAGAGCACCGAGGCCAGGCCCCGGCCCCCGGCGGCCGGGGGCCCCGCCCAGGGGATGGCCACCATGCCCTCCCACACGGCCAGCATGGGCAGGCAGGCGATCTCCTCCAGCTTGACGTACTTGCCCTTTATCTCCTGGGTGAAGCCGTCGTCCAGGTTGAGCACCCACCACTGCATGGGCACCTTGTAGAAGAGCTGCTTGGAGGAGCGCTGGGGGAAGTGGTGCTCCTTGCCGAAAGAGAACATCTCCTTGACGCTCTTCTCGTGGCAAAAGCGGGTGATGTCGTGCAGAGTGCGGGCGTTGTCGGGCTGGAACTCGTTGGAGTCGGGGTCCAGCAGGGTGAGAGGAGAGATCAGCTCCAGGGAGCGGCTGAGTAGCTGGTGCACCGGGCTGCCGTTCATGAAGGCCGGGCGCTTGCCCTGCCGTTGCAGCAACTCGTCCAGGCGTCCCGCGTACACCGCCCTGGCCCCGGCGTCCACCGTGACCTCGTGGCCCTGCTCCAGGGCCTCCAGCTCCGGGCCAAGGCCGAACAGGGCGGGCACCCCGTACTCCCGGCACACCGTGGCCAAATGCCCCGCCGCCCCGCCTCGCGAGGAAACCACCGCCGCCGCCTTGCCCACCAGGGCCGCCCAGCGGGGGGCCGGCCGCGGCAGGGCCAGGACCGCGCCGGGGGCAAAGGTCAGCGCGTCTGAGTCCCGCCGCACCCAGTGCACCGGGCCCGCCCCGGCTCCGGGGCTGGCGGTGACCCCGCCGTGGATCAGGGGCTCGGGGCTCCCCGGCTCGCCCTGGGGGGCGGGCGCGGCGGCCTTGGCCTCGGCGGGGCGCAGGGGGCGGCACTGGAGCATCACCAGGCGCTGCTGGCGGTCATAGGCCCACTCCACGTCCTGGGGCCCGCCGTAGTACTCCTCCAGCTTCAGGGCGGCCCGGGCCACCTCCAGGGCCTGCTCCTGGCTCAGGCACGGCTGGGTGGCCCGCTCGCCGGTCAGCTCCAGCCGGCAGATGCCGTCGTCGTCGTGGCACACCAGCTCGCTCTGCTTGTTCTCCACGGTGCGCGAGACCACCCGCAGGGGCTCCTCGCGGCTGATGACGAAATGGTCCCCCACGGCCTCGCCGTCCACCACCACCCGGGGCAGACCCCAGGCCGCTGTGAGCTGCACCCGGCGGTCGGCCGGGTCCAGGGGGCTCACGGTGTAGGCCACCCCCCCGCTCACCCCACCCACCATGGCCAGGCAGCCCACGGCCATGGCCAGCTGGTCGTCGCGCAGGCCCCTGACCAGGCGGTAGTGCATGGCCTGGGGGCTGTAGAAGCTGGCCGCCACCTCCTTGTAGGTCTGCTCGAGGAACTCGGGGTGCACGTTGAGCTGGGTGGAGTACTGCCCGGCGAAGGAGGCCTCGGCGCTGTCCTCGCCCAGGGCGCTGGAGCGCAGCGACACCCTGACCTGCCCCCCGGCCTCGGCGGCCAGCTCGGCGTAGGCCTTGGCCAGGGTCTGGCTAAGCTCCGGCGGGATGGGGGTGTCCACGATGAGCTGGCGAAGCTGGCTGCTCAGGGTGAACAGCTCGGCCGCGTTCTCCAGGTCCGCCGCCTGCTGGCGGCGGCTGATCTCCTGCTCCAGGCCGCCCCCGCCCAGGAGCAGGCGCCAGGCGGCGGCGGTTATGACGAAGCCCGGCGGCACCTTGAGCCCCAGGCGGTTCATCATTTCCCCCAGGTTGGCCATCTTGGCCCCGGCCTCTTCGGCCCGGCGCTGGTCGATGGCCGCCAGGGGCAAGACTAATTCGTCGCCGCCGCCCGCCTCGGCGGGGGCCGCTATGGTTTCCAGTTGCGATTGGATCTGCTTGAGGCGGGGGGCCAGGGCGGGGTACTTGCCCGGCCCCAGGCGGCCCAGGAGGTCGGTCATCTGAAAGACGCTGACCCCCAGGGCGGTGATGCGCGAGCGCAAAAAACTCATGCCGAAGACCCGGCCCCCCCCGGCGGCGGCCTCCAACTCGCTCATCAGCTCCAGGGCCTTGTTGTTGGCGGCCAAAAGCTGGCGGAAGCTCAGGTAGCGGGCCTTGAATTCCTCGGCCAGCCCGGCCTGCTCCACCACCGGCTCTTGTTCCCGGCCCAGCAAACCTTTAAGTTTTTCAAGCAGGCCGGCCATGTTCCCGCCTTAAGGCTTGACCCCGTCGGCCTGGACCGCCCTGATCTTGCGCTCCTGCACCGACTTCTTCTCCCAGGCGTCGTGAATCTTTTCCACCAGCTCCTCCAGGGGCACCGGCTTGAGCAGGTAGTCAAAGGCCCCCCGCTCTAGGCCGGTTATGGAGGTCTCCAGGTGGGCGTGGCCGGTGAGCAGGATCACCTCGGTGAGTGGCCGGGCCTTCTTGATGCGCCTGAGCACCTCCAAGCCGTCCAGCCCCGGCATCTTCACGTCCAAGAGCACTACGTCCGGCGCCTCGGCGCCCAGGCGCGCCAGGGCGGCTTCGCCGTCGGCCTCCTGGGCCACGTTTAGGCCCCGCCGGCTCAGGCGCCGGGCCAGGGCCTCGCGGTAGCTTTCCTCATCGTCCACCAACAGGACGCTTATTTCTGGCTTGGCTGTCATGGGGTTAATTATAACCGAGGCGAAGCAAAAAGGGGCCGCCCCCGAAGAGGACGGCCCCAGGATGCCGACTCGGCTATTAGTGCTCCAGCTGATACCCGGCTCCTTCGAACATGTACATCACCCCGAAGCCGTACCACAGGGTGTAGACCACGTAGAACAGTAGCGAGATGGCAACGATCAGCCAGCGTTCGCCGATGCTTTGCGGCTGGATGCCGTAGTAGTTGTAGGTCATCTCCACCGCCTTGGCCTGCACCAGCTTGACGAACTTGGCCTGGGCGAAGTTCTTCTGCCGGTTGAGGGCCTTTTCCAGGGCGGTGTAGCTGCTCCACCAGGTGTAGAGCATCAGCTTGCCGTCCTTGCCCTGGTAGCGGGCGCTGAGCTTTTTCCCCTGGTTGTGATACATGGACTCGGTGTCGGCCAGGGTGGAGGCCAAAAGCTTGCCCAGGTCGCCGCTGACCTTGAGCTTGTCGCCGCTGGCCGTGGCCTGGGCCCCGGCCCCGGCAAAGAGCAGGGCCGCCCGCGCCGCCGTCTCCGCGTCGGCCAGGGTGATGGTGGTGTCCAGCTTGGTTCCGTCGTACTTGGCGGCCTGCTTGTTCAGGTCGGGAATGTAGTAGGCCGAGTTCTTGGAGATGGAGTTGTACAGGCTGTCCAAATAGTCCAGCCCGTTGTGCCCGTTGAAGATGGGGGAGAAGAAGGCGATGAGCACCGCCAAGAAGACCAGCACCATCACCGAGCCTACCGCCATCTTGCCCTTTTTGTTCTTGCCGTGCGTGCTCATTATCTAACCTCCTCGCTCAGGGCCGGCCCCGCGGGGTGTCCCGAGCGAAGGTTTTTGGTGTTCTTGAAGAAGGTGCCGATCACCCACACCGCGAAGCCGCCGATGACCACGAAGAATCCCCAGATGCCGATCTGGTCCAGCACCAAGACCGTGGTCTTGTTAAGGGAGATGATCTCCATGTCGCTCAGCTTGCCCGGCAGGGCGAAGATCCGGTTCATGAACCCGGCCAAGACCGCCATGGCGTAGAAGCCGCGGATGGTGGTGCCCGGCACCACCTTGGTGACCATGGCCCCGATCTGGATGCCCAACAGCGAGCCGATGAGCATGCCCATGGCCAGGGTGTAGAAGATGAAGCCGTAGATGGCGTATTGGCTGATGGCCGCGTAACCGGCGGTGAACACGATCTGGAAGATGTCGGTGCCCACCGTGGTCATGGAGCTGACGCCCAGGGTGTAGACGAAGATGGGGAAGGTGAGGAAGCCGCCGCCCACGCCCATGATGCCCGCCGCCAGGCCCACGATGAAGCCGCTGACGATGAGGAACCAGGCGCTGATGGCCCGGCCGCCGGGCACCAGGCTCTGGTCGAAGCGCACCATGGGGCGCAGGTTCATGCCCTGAAGCTTTTGGGGCAGGTTGCCCAGCTCCGCGCCCTCCACCTTGACGCCGTGGGGCAGCTCGCAGGCGGCGTCGTTCTTGCGGCACTTTAGGAAGTCGCCCAGGGCGTAGAAGCCCAGGCCGCCCAGCATCACCGCGTAGATGGTGGTGATGAAGGCGTCACTTAGAACCGGGTTGATCTCGTAGAGCACCCGGTTGATGAGCCCGCCGCAGGTGGCGCCGCCGATGGCCCCGATGAGGAAGGTCGCCGCCAGGGCCACCGACACGTTGCCCAGCTTGCGGTGGATCACGCTGCCCATGATGGCCTTGGCGAAGATGTGGAACAGGTCGGTGCCCACCGCCAGGATGCCCTTGATGCCCGCGCTCATCAGGGCGGGGGCGATGATGAAGCCGCCGCCCGCGCCGATGCAGCCGGTGATGAGCCCGGCGCACAGGCCGATGAGGATGGAGGCGATGAAGATGCCGGTGGAGTAGAAGGCCGGGCTGTAGGCCTTCTTGCCGCCCAAGACGTCGGGCAGGGCCGAGCCGATCTGGTCGGCGAAGGCGATGCCGCCCAGAATGGCGGGCACCAGCATCAGTCCCAGGATTATAAGCCGTTTTCTATCGCCCAGGATGGTCCGGGCCGTGGCGATCTCCCACCTGGCGTGGGCCTGGGCGCCGGCCATCATGAACTGTCCCAGTCCTTTAAAGAAACTCATGGTCATATGCCTTCCGATGATTCGGTTCAGTTAAAATCGGTTTCCAACTCGAGTGTCAGCGTTCTTGCGAGGCATAGATGCGCGTAAGCAGGTCGCTAAGTTCGCAGGGTTTGGTCAGGTAGTCGAAAGCGCCCAGGGCCATGCCCTCGCGGGCCGCCTGCTCCGAGCCGTGTCCGGTGAGGATGATGACCGCCATCTTGGGGTCCATCATCTTGAGGACCTTGAGCACCTCGATGCCGTCCATGTCCTCCATCTTCAAGTCCACCACCGCCACGTCGAAGCTCTGTTGCCGGGCCTGGCGCACGGCCTCGGTTCCCGAACTGACCGGAGTGACCTCCAGGTTGCGCTTGCTCATGCGCTTCTGGAGCACCTCCAGGTAGCCCAGCTCGTCGTCAACCAAGAGGACCTTTAGCCGTTGGGCGCCTTGGCCGCTCATGACCTTCTCCCTTCGCCCGCGAACGCGGGGGCTACGATTCGCGCCTTAGCGCGTGCACGCGCACCCTGGCGTCCAATATCTTGGCCTCGTGGGCCCGCTTCTTGGCCACGGCCTCGCCGACCTTGGCCATCAAAAGGTCCATCTCGCAGGGCTTCATGAGGTAGTCGTAAGCCCCGCCCTTCATGCCCTCTATGGCGCTTTCAACCGTGGCGTGGCCGGTGAGCATGATCACCTCCACGTTGGGATGCTTGGCCTTGATGGCGGCCAGGGTCTCCAGGCCGTCCATGCCCGGCATCTTCACGTCCAGGATGACCACGTCGATACGGCTGGGCCCGCCGCTGTGCAGCTTTTCCAAGGCCTCTTTGCCGCTGAACGCCGTCTCCACGGTCAAGTCCCGCTTGGCCAACCGCTTGGCCATGGTCTCCACAAAGGGGACTTCGTCGTCCACCAGGAGCACCGAGGGGTTGACTAACACCATTTTCATCCTCCAAATGACAGCCTTGTGTTCTAACTTTGTCCGGCTTGGGGCGCGCCCGTGGGGGCCGGAGCGGAATCTTGGCGGGCGGGCAGGATCACGGTGAAGGTGGAGCCCTTGCCCTTGGCGCTGGTCACCTTGATCTCCCCGCCGAGCTTATTGATGATGCCGTAGCAGATGGACAGGCCCAGGCCGGTCCCCTGCCCCACCGGCTTGGTGGTGTAGAAGGGGTCGAAGATGCGGGCCAGGTTGGCGTCGGCGATGCCGATGCCGGTGTCGGACACGCTGAGCCTGACCCGGCCGTTTTCTTGGCTGGTGGTCACGCTCACCGTGCCGCCCTCGGCGTTGATGGCGTCCACCGCGTTGTTCACCAGGTTGAGCAGCACCTGCTGCAACTCGCTGGGGCTGGCCGCCACCCGGGGCAGGTTCTTGTCCAGGGTCGTCTCCAGCTTCACCCCGGCGTAGCGCGACTTCTGCCCCACCAGGCCCAGCACCTCGCCCACCAGGCCGTTGATGTCCACCTGCTTGATGGTGGGGTCGGTCTTGCGGGCGAAGGACAAGAGCTTGTGGGTGATCTGCTTGCAGCGGTCGCCCTGCTCCTGGATCTGCTGCACCGCCCGCTGGATCTCGCTGAGGGTCTCCTCGCTCAGGGGGCCCTCGTCACTCATCAGGTCCTCGATCCAGCCCGCCTCTTCCACCATGATGGCCACCGGGTTGTTGATCTCGTGGGCGATGCCCGCGGCCAGCTCGCCGATGGAGGCCAGACGGCCCGCTTCGATCATCTTTTCGTTCATGGCTTCCTTTTGCTCGTCTGCCTCGGCGATGCGCCGCACCAGGCGGCGGGCCAGGATGAGGGTGGCTACCACGATGGCCAGTCCGCCCAATACGAAGATGGCGATGGCCGCCCGCTGGGCCTGCACCAGGTGCACGAAGGCGTCGGCCACCACCTGCTGGGCGCAGATGATCCACTGGCCATTCTTGAGCGGCGCGGCGGCATAGATCATTTCCCGGTCCAGGGAGTCGGGCCGCTCCACGATGGTGACCTTGCCCTGGTCAAGGGGATCCTGCAAAAGCTCCCGCCAGGCCCCGGAGGCCAGGATCACCTCCTGGCGGGGCTTGGTCTGGAACTCGCTCTGGCGGTTCAAGATGAAGGCGAAGCCGGTCTCGCCGATGCGGATGTTCTCCACCAGGGCGTTGAAGGCCTCGAAGTCGATGGTGGCCTTGAGTAGCCAGTCGCGGCCCTCAAAACGCTTCTTGGCCGCCACGATGAAGTGGGGGCTGCCCCGAAGGCCCGCGAAGACGTTGGAGACGAAATGCTCGCTCCCGGTGGCCTGCTTGAACCACTGGGCGGTGGAGTAGTTGGCCCCGGTGAGGTTGTAGGGGCCGGCGTAGGCCACCTGGGCCCCCTTGTCGTCCACCAGGCCCAGGTCCACGTAGACCCCGTTGTATTCCTCGCGCAGCAGGTTGAGCTTGGCCTTGAGTAGGGCCGGGTTCTCCAGTTCGGGCACGGTGTAGGAGCGGGCCAGGACCCGGATGTCGGCCAGGCGGTCCACCAAAAAGGCGTCTATGGTGCGGCGGTGCTTGTTGAGCAGCACCTCCAGGTTTTCCTCCACCTTGGTCTGGTAGGCCTGTTTGAACTGATAGAGGATGATGGCGCCCGTCAGGAACAGGGGCAGCAGGGAGATGACCACCACGAACAGCACCAGGTTGCGGGTCAGGGTGCGGTAGTAGGTGGCGGGTCTTACGCGGGCGGTTTGCATGGGCTTACTTCCCTTCAGGTTGCTGCCCCTTTAATGGCAATTGATGTGCCAAAATTCACCAGCGCTTCTAAAATTTATGTTTGGTTTGAAATGGAAATGAAAAACAGGCAGTTACGCCACGACATCCGGACGGGGGCCCGCCGCGCCCAGGCCGGGCGGCCCGGCAAAGGGGCTTTTAACTGTCGGAAAGCTTTACAGGCTGTAAAGAGATACTACGGGCGGGGAATTATAAGGGGCTCAGCTCAGGCCGTATTTTTTGAGCCGCGCCAAGAGGGAAGGCCGCGACACCCCCAGCAGGCGGGCAGCCCGGCTGCGGTTGCCCTTGGTGGTCTCCAGGGCCTCGCTGACGATGATCTCCTCCACCCGGTTCAGGAGCGCGCCCAGCAGGCGGCTGCGCCCGGCGGCGATGCCCTGGCGGCACCATGCCCGGATGGCCTGGTCCATCTCCGGGCTCAGCGAGCCGCCCGGCCCCTCGCCGGGCTCCAGCACCAGCGAGGCCACCTCCTCGGCCCCCACCGGATGGCCCCGGCCGAAGATGAGGCACTTCTCCATGGCGTTGGCCAGCTCGCGCACGTTGCCCGGCCAGGAGTGGGCCCCCAGAAGCTCGTAGGCCTCGGGGGTGATGCCCGGATTACGCACCCCCAGCTCGCGGGTCACCTTGGCCAGGAAGTAGTCGGCCAACAGGGGCACGTCCTCGCGCCGCTCCCTGAGCGGGGGCAGGCTGATGGCCACCACGTTGAGGCGGTAGTAGAGGTCTTCCCGGAAGCGCTCCTCCTTGACCGCCTGCACCAGGTCCCGGTTGGTGGCCGCGATGATGCGCGCGTCCACCTGGATGGGCATCCGGCCGCCGATGCGCTCCACGCTGCGCTCGGCCAGCAGGCGCAGCATCTTGGCCTGGATGGCCAGGGGCATGTCCCCGATCTCGTCCAGGAACACCGTGCCGCCGTCGGCCTGCTCGATCTTGCCGATGCGCCGGGAGGCCGCCCCGGTGAAGGCCCCCTTTTCGTAGCCGAACAACTCGCTCTCCAGAAGGGTCTCGGGGATGGCCACGCAGTTGACCACCACGAAGGGCTTGTCCGCCCGGGCCGAGTGCTGGAACAGGGCCCGGGCCACCAGCTCCTTGCCGGTGCCGCTCTCGCCCTGGATGAGCACCGTAGCCCCGGTGCCCGCCGCCCGGCCGATGGCTTTGTACAGCTCCTGCATGGGCTTCGAATGGCCCAGCAGGGCGTCCCCGGCGGTGATCTCCTGGCCCTGGTTCATCTGCACCGGGGAGCGCATGAAGCGCCCGGCGTCCAGGGCCTGTTGCACCAGCTTGGCGAAATCAGCGGGGATCAGGGGATGGGTCACGTAGTCGAAGGCCCCCAGCTTGGTGGCCTCTATGGTCTCTGCGGTCACCCCGCTGGCGGCGGTGACGATCACCGGCAGGCGGGGGTCGTCTTGCTTGAGATGCTTGAGCAGCTCCAGGCCGCCCGAAGGGGGCAGGGCCGCGGCCACGATGGCCAAGTCAGGCGGGTTGGCCACCACCTCGGCCAAGGCTTGGGTCATGTTGCCGGCCTGGCTGACCCTGAGCCCCTGCTCGATGAGCAGGCGCTCCAGGGAATGGTAATGGGCAGGCTCGGACTCGGCTAGCAGCACCCTGAACAAAAGGACCTCCCAATATAGGCGCAGTCCTACTATGGGCAATCGCCGGCGAAATATCCAGTGAAAATATTCACATCTGGCTGCCCCCTCAACACCATTTCCCGCCGCCCCGCAGAGGCTAGAACTTGTCCGGCAGGATGGCTTGCAGCTTGCGGCGCAAGCTCCGAGGGGGTGAAGGGCTTCTGGATGAACCCGGCCAGCCCCTTGCCGGTGAAGCGGTTGGTGGACTCCTGCTCGTTGTAGCCGCTGGTGAGTAGCACCTTGACGCTGGACTTGAGGCGGCGCATCTGGTGGAAGGTCTCCTCGCCGGACATGCGGGGCATGGTCATGTCCAGGAGCACCAGATCCACTTTTTCCAGATGCTGGCGGAACAGGTTCAGGCCGTCCACTCCGTCCTTGGCGGTCAGCACCCGGCAGCCCATCTTCTCCAGGGACATGCGGGTGACCCCGCGCACCATCTCGTCGTCGTCAACCAAGAGCACATGGATGGTGTGGGCCAGGTGCCCTTCCTCGGGCGTTTCTTCGTGGGCGTCCTGAACCGGCTTTTGGCTGGCGGGCGCTCCCCCCGTCCGGGCTGGGGGCGGCTGATGTAGGTGCCCCAGGATATCTGCTCATGCAGCCACTGCTTGACCCGGGTATGGCTTATGGTGTTGCCGGGTTGCCAGCCCTCGGCCGGGGCCTGGGCCAGGATTACCCCCTCCAGGGTGATAAGCTCGGCGCTGCCCCGGCGGCCCAGGCGCAGGGAGTCGGCGAAATCGTCGAGATAGGGTGGGGTGAGCGCCCCGGCCACCACTCCGCGCATCTTGCCGCCGGGTCCGATCAGGGGCACGGCCATGGAAAAATAAGGCTTGCCGGTGCGGGGGCTGCGGCGGGGGTTGCCCACGTGGTAGCCCTTGCCCTGGGCGAGGGCCTGCTGGAAGTAACCCCGCGTGGAGATGTCGATGTCCGGGGTGGGATAGATGGAGCTGATAAGGCGCACTCGGCCGGTGAGGTCGGCCAGCCAGATGGCCTGGATCTGGGGGGAGGAGGCGGCCGCGGCCCGCAGCTCTTCCCAGAGTTTCCTGGAAGCGGCTATCCGCTCCCAGCTCTGGTCCTTGGCCAGGTCGGCGGCGCGGTAGAGGACCTGCTCCGCCCCTTCCATGGTGCGCAGCATGTGCTCGGCCAGGGCGTTGGCCGAACTGGCCGTGCCCCGTTCGGCGGTGGCCAGATGATCCCGGTGGTGCAGGTAGGTCATCCAGCCCAGGGCCAGCAGCAGCACCCCCACCACAAAGGTCATGGCCAGCCAAAGGGCCCGGGGAGTGCGCATGGAAAAAGCTCTGCCGGGTTGGACGGCCGATTTTCGGGGGGTCATTTGAAGTGTGTTTCCCGCAAGCGTGCAATATTTCAAAAATGAAATATTAAAGGATTTTTATTAGCCGCTTGGGGCAGGGAAACGGCGCAACAATTATCTAAATGCCGCTAAGGCGAAAATAACATAACAAGGGTCAGGTTTAAAACCTAAAGTGATGTTGCCGAAGTTTCATGACGGAACGGCGACGCGAGGATGATAATTGAGGCGCTCCCGGCCTTTCGCCGCAAGCGCCTGGACAAGCCGGGCGGGCCGGTCTACCATAATTCGAGCCCCAGGACGCAAAAGGAGCGCCGGTGAAGATAGACTTGGGCCAGGCCCTGGACAATTTGCAGCAAATGCGGGCGGAAGGCAGCAGGGAAGCGGTGGCCAACGCCCTGTTCGTGGTGGCCATGGCCCAGATGCAAAAGGGCCGGGCCGCCCCCGCCAAGGTGGCCCTGGACGAGGCCCTGGAGCTTTGCACCCAGCTGGGCAACCTTTCGGGCCAGGGGCAGGTGCTGCTGCGCCTGGCCGAGTTGGGCAAACAGGCCGGAGAGGCCGCCCAGGCCCTGGATCTGCTGAACCGGGCCTTGGCTTGTTTCGACCAGGCCCAGGACGCCCCCGGCCGGGCCGCCGCCCTGGAGCGCCGGGCCGGGTTGCAGCAGGAAACCGGAGACTTGGCCGGAGCCACCGCCTCCCTGGAGGCGGCCCTGTCCTTGGCCCTGGAGGCCGGGGACGAGCTCAGCCAGATGCTTCTGAACCAGTACCTGGGCCCCCTGCACCGGCAGCAGGGGGAGAACCAAAAGGCCCTGGACGCCTACCGCCGCCTGGGGGCGTTGAGCCAGAAGAACAACGAACCCCAGCGCGAGGCCCTGGCCCTGGTGGGGGTCGGCACCCTCCTGGCCGGGGAAGGCCAGGCCGACGAGGCCGAGCGGGCCTTCAAGGGCGCCGAGGAGGTGTTCCGCCGCTTGGGACAACCCAAGCAGGCCGAGGTGGTGGCCGCCGAGCGCCGCCGCCTGACTGGCCGCTGATTCACTCCAATTCTAAAAACCGCCGCTCCGCGGCCCCAGAGGTTATTACTATGAGTTTTAGAGCTAAGTCGTTTGCCTGCCTGGTGGCTTTGCTGTTGACTCTGTCCCTGTCCCTGTCCCTGGCCCTCCCGGCGGCGGCCATGGACAAGGCCGAGGCCGACATCAAAGTGCAAGAGGCCCGCATCAGCCTGATGCAGTTCACCAACTCCCCGGACAACAGCACCCCCCGCTGGCTGCTGGCCCGCTGCAAGGGCGTGGCCCTGTTCCCGGGCATGATCAAGGCCGGCTTCATCGTGGGCGGCAACTACGGCACCGGGGTGATCATGAGCCGCCGCCCGGACGGCACTTGGTCCGGCCCGGCCTTTTTCATCATGGGCGGGGCCTCCATCGGCTTCCAGATCGGGGCCCAGTCGTCGGATCTGTTCATGGTGATCATGACCAAGGTGGGCCTGGACGCGGTGCTCAGAAACCAGGCCAAGTTCGGGGTGGACGCCTCGGCCGTGGCCGGGCCGGTGGGGCGCGACGCCCAGGCGGCCATCGCCGGGGCCAGCACCCAGGCCGACCTGTACTCCTACTCGCGCAGCGCGGGGGCCTTCCTGGGGGCCTCGGTGAGCGGGGCGGGCATCCAGTTCGACAAGGCCTCCAGCGCGGCCTACTACGGCAGGCCGGTGACCGTGGCCGATATCTTCGAGGGCAAGGTGGAGCTTCCCCCCAGCGCCAAGGCCCTGGTGGAAACGCTTAACCAGTTCAAATAGGGGCGCGGGCTAACAGGTGCCGCAGCCCTTGCGGCGGTGGTCGTCGTACCAGCTTCTGACCAGGCCCTTGAGTTCCGCGCGGTCGGCTCCCAGCAGCTCGCTGATCTGGGACTTGGTGAGGATGCCGGTGAAAAAGGCGAACTTGCAAAGGTAGATGAGCGATTCCCGAGACGGCTCGTCGGCTATGTCCGAGAGCCAGCCCTCCACGCCCTGGGCCACGATGCTGGCCCGCAACTGCTGGTGACGGCTGGCTATATCCGGGTGGTCCGGGCTCAACATGGGATGCTCTCCTGGCCTAAACTAGTGAGTTGAAATAATAACCGCCCCCAGCCCCCCGGGCAAGCGAGGTGTTTTTTGGTTGACACGGCTGGTGGGCCTTCCTATAATCGCGCCATTGTGAATATAGGGACTTACGGTTCCGTCTTGGAAAAACATAAAGTTAGCCAAGCTAGTCTCGGCGGCAGTTTTCCGCGTCCCGGGTAGAGGGCCATTGGGTCCCCCAGGAAGCGGGTTTAGTATATATGGGGCTGGGCCGCCAGGTTGCGGTCGCCCCCGAACACAGAACCAAGGCAAGTCCAAACTCTCAGCAAAGAATCACGGAGGTTTTTTCTCATGGCTAAAATGCATGACACTCCGCTGCTCGACGAGTTGACTAAGGGTCCTTGGCCAAGCTTCGTTACGGACATCAAGAAAGCGGCGGAAGCCGGTAATGAAGCCTGTGCCGACCTCTTGGGGCAACTCGAGCTCTCCTACAAAGACAAGGAGGGCCACTGGAAGCACGGCGGTATCGTGGGCGTCCTGGGCTATGGCGGCGGCGTCATCGGCCGTTACTCCGACGTACCCGACCTGTTCCCCGGCGTTGAGCACTTCCACACCCTGCGTGTGAACCAGCCCGCGTCGAAGTTCTACAAGACCGAGCGCCTGCGCGAGGTCCTGGACATCTGGAACCAGCGTGGTTCGGGCATGCTCAACATGCACGGCTCCACCGGCGACATGGTGCTCTTGGGCGCCTTCACCGAGCAACTGGAGCCCATCTTCGCCGAGCTGACCCAAAAGGGTTGGGACCTGGGCGGCTCCGGTTCCGCTCTGCGGACCCCGGCCTGCTGCGTGGGCAAGGCTCGTTGCGAGTTTGCTTGCATCGACACCCAGGACATCTGCTACTCCTTGACCCAGGAGTACCAGGACGAGATGCACCGTCCGGCTTGGCCTTACAAGTTCAAGTTCAAGATCGACGGTTGCCCCAACTGCTGCGTGGCCTCCCTGGCCCGCTCCGACTGTGCCATTATCGGTACCTGGCGCGATGACATCCGCATCGACCAGGAGGCCGTGGCCGCCTACGTCGGCGGCGAGATCGTGGCCCACGGCGGCGCCAACGGCCCCGATGCCAAGCTGGACATCAAGGCCGACGTCATCGATCTGTGCCCGACCGGCTGCATGTTCTACGAGGACGGCAAGCTGAGCATCAACAATGCAGAGTGCACCCGCTGCATGCACTGCATCAACGTGATGCCTCGCGCCCTGCGCCCCGGCCTGGACACCGGCGCCAGCATCCTGGTGGGCGCCAAGGCCCCCATCCTCGAAGGCGCCCAGATGGGTTCGCTGATCATCCCCTTCATCAAGATGGAAGAGCCCTACGACGAGTTCAAGGAATTCGTCGAGAAGATGTGGGACTGGTGGGATGAGAACGGTAAGAACCGCGAGCGCATCGGTGAGCTGATTCAGCGCGTGGGTCTGTCCGCGTTCATCACCGCCGTTGACCTGAAGCCGATTCCGCAGATGGTCAAGGAGCCCCGCTCCAACCCCTACATCTTCTATAAAGAGGATGAGGTGGAAGGTGGCTTCGAGCGCGACATCTCAGATTACCGCAAGAAGCACGCCCGCTAAAGGCTCAAAGGAGGATTTGAAAAATGGCAGAATTTCAAGCCAACAAAATCACCGACATTGGGCCGCCTAAATACGACGAGATGTGGCCCCAGGTGATCAAGGACAACTACGGCAAGTGGCTGTATCACGACATCCTCGAGCCCGGCGTGCTGGTGCATGTGTCCGAGACCGGAGCCAAGGTCTGGTCCCTGCGCTGCGGCGCTACCCGGCTCATGACCACTCTGTTCCTGGAGCAGATCTGCAAGCTGGCCGACGAGTACTGCGGCGGTTTCTTCCGCTTCACCACTCGTAACAACGTCGAGTTCATCGTCGGCGACGAGTCCAAGCTGGAGCCCCTGAAGAAGGCCCTGGCTGCCAACGGCGCGCTGCCCCTGGGCGGCACCGGCGCCGGCATCACCAACATCGTCCACACCCAGGGTTGGGTCCATTGCCACACCCCCGCCATCGACGCCTCCGGCGTGGTCAAGGCGGTCATGGACGAGCTGTTCGACTACTTCGGCTCCCACAAGCTGCCGGCCCAGGTGCGTATTTCCCTGGCCTGCTGCCTGAACATGTGCGGCGCCGTGCACTGCTCGGATATTTCCATCCTGGGCGTGCACCGCAAACCCCCGGTGATCGAGCACAGCCACCTGGACAAGATGTGCGAAATCCCGACCACCATCGCCGCTTGCCCCACCGCGGCCATCAAGCCCGCCAAGATTGATGACTACAAATCGGTGGCGGTGAACGCCGACCGCTGCATGTTCTGCGGCAACTGCTACACCATGTGCCCCGCCATGCCTTTGGCCGACGCCGCGGGTGACGGCATCGCCCTGTGGGTGGGCGGCAAGGTGTCCAACGCCAAGAGCATGCCCATGTTCTCCAAGTTGGCCGTGCCCTTCATCCCCAACGAGCCTCCTCGTTGGCCCTCCACCGTGCAGACCATCAAGAAGATCGTGGAGGTCTACGCGGGCGACGCCATGAAGTACGAGCGTGTTGGCGAGTGGGCTCAGCGTATCGGTTGGGAAAAGTTCTTCGAGAAGACCGGTATCGAGTTCAGCCACCACCACATCGACGACTACCGCTTCGCCGCCACCACCTGGCGGACCTCGACCCAGTTCAAGTGGTAGCCGCTTAGCGCTTCGGCGCTACGCTGAAAAGCACACCGCCCGGGGATTCGTCCCCGGGCGGTTCTTTTGTGGGCCTGCCGCGTTGGTCTAGAACGTATAGCCCACCACGATGGACCAGCCGCTGATGTTGTCGCCCCTGATGATCGATGCGCCCACGCGCAGGGCCGACAGGGGCAGGCCGAAGCGCCTGATGTCCAGGCCGATGGTGGCCCCCAACTCGCCGTAATAGGTCCAGCCCATGATCTCCTGGTCCTGGCCCACGAAGTGCATCCCGCCCAGGAACACCTGCCACAGCATGGGGTTGCCCGCCAGGGACACGCCCAGGGGGCCGCCCAGGGTGACCCGCCCGGCCAGCGAGTCGATGTCGTCGTTGAACTCCTGGGCCGGGTCGTCGGTCTCGACGCTCTCCACGTAGGAGTGGGTGTATTTGGCCAGCACCTTGAGGTCCAGGGCGCCCAGCTTGCCGTCGTAGCCGCCGCTCAGGATGCCCGAGAGCATCATGGCGGTGACGGAGAAATTGGCGGTCAGCCCGTCGAACACCGGCGCGGCCACGTCTCGACTGAAATCGTTCAGGTAGGTCACGCTGTTGCGCAGCCTGGCCAGGCCCGCGCTGATGCCGGGGGCCACGAAAAGGCCGTTGGCGAAGGTGAACTTGCACCCGCCCTCCAACATGCCGGAATAGCCCTTCCAGTTGGAATCCCAGCGCATTTGTTCGCCAAAGGCCTGGGATATGGCGTCCACCTTGGTCTTGGCGTCCAGATAGCCCAGGACCACCCCCACATAGGGCGACCAGCTACGGCCCTTGTCCTCGAAGCTGTAGTAGATCGGCAACTTGGTGGTGGAGAAGTCCACATCCGGCTCGCCGGGGAACTCCACGTTGTAAAAGGCCGAGGACAGGTCCGGGGAAACGGTGAGGTTGATGATGCCGGCGATGGTGTTGGCAAAGCTGGAAGATGTTTGCATGTCGCGGCGGGCCTGCTCGCGCAGGGCTTCTATCTGGGCTGGGGTCACATGGTAGGCCATGGCCGTGGACGCCGGGGCCGCCAACCAGAAACAGGCCGTCAGCAGCCAGACAACCCCCTTGCGAAACCACATGGATTCCCCCCATCCTTTTGGCGGCAATAATTTTTTTGCATTGCGGGCAGCACAGGCGCGAGTGCAAATACCCTAGAATGATCCGGCCGGTATAGGCAAGCATAATCGACGGGTTGATGGGGCGAACAGACCGTCGGCGCGCCGCAAAAGCGCAATGTGCTACCCTGAGTCAAGTCACCGCAAACCGCCGGCCCCGGGCCGCATAACCAAATGGGATGGAGCGTCATGGAACTCAAAGACTATTTTGAAAACGCCAAGGGATTGGGAGTGCTCTCCACCGCCGACGACAAGGGCCGGGTGGACGCGGCGGTGTATTCCAGACCCCATTTCATGGATCAGGACACCGTGGCCTTTATCATGCCCGACCGCCTGACCCACCAAAACCTCCAGACCAACCCCCACGCCGCCTATCTTTTCGCCGAGGAGGGCTTCAACACCCGGGGGCGGCGGCTGTTCCTCACCAAGCTGCGCGAGGAGAAAGACAGCGAGCTCTTGGCCCAGCTTCGCCGGGGCCGCCACGGCCGCGAGGCCACCGAGCGCTACCTGGTGTTCTTCAAGATCGACAAGGTCCTGCCGCTGATCGGGCCGGGGGAGGAAGAATGAACTAGCTAGTCTCTTTATTAAAAGCACTTGAATGTTGAAACATAAAAGACGTATTGTCGATGATAAGCTTTAGCTAATGCGGAGGGGAAGATGAGTTATAGATGGATGCCTATTATGGGGAGGATGAGTAAGGAAGGGGGAAGTATTGTCTTTAAGGGAGGCGAAATATCCCTTCCCGGGAATACAGCACCTAACGCTGAAGTAGGTCTTTTTATCTGTGATCAATATTTTTCCGGAGGTTCAATCTCTGCCGATATTACCTTTAATGGCGTTTCACAAAATACTTCCGCAGGGATAATATTCAACTATGATTCCCAAACTCAAAACTTATTCTTAGCGGCATTAGGTTCTGGGCCTATGTACGCGGTTAGACATCAGGGAAGCGATAAATGGACCTCTGTTGCTCATGCCGGACCTCCAAATGCAATAGAGGAATGCATTGCGTATCACCTCGAAGTTTGTCTGTATGGTTCTCTGGTAATTATGCGAGTAAATGACGTAGAGGTAATTAGAACCATAATTCCAATTCCTCTGCTTCAAAGCCAAGTGGGGCTGTTTTGTATAAATAAAAGTGATATAAAAATCGACAATTATTTGATAGAGATTGTTAAACCAAAAGCATTTGTTGTTATGCAGTTTAGCTCTCCATATAACGAAGTATATCTAGATGTAATAAAGAATATATGTGAGGAAGAAAAGATAGATGTGGTGAGGATAGATGAGGCAAGTGGTCCGGGATTAATTATAGATGACATTTCCAAAGTTATTAGGGAGTCCAAGCTAATAATTGCGGACATTAGTCCCGTAAATGCGAATGTGTTTTATGAGGTTGGCTTTGCTCACGCTCTCAATAAGCCAACTATTCTTATAGCCGAAAAAGGCACCAGCCTTCCTTTTGATGTCTCTCCTTTTAGAACTCTATTTTACGAAAATTCAATTGGGGGAAAAAGGAAGTTGGAGGAGGGGCTAAGGAAACATATTAGGGCCAGTCTTAGGCAGCCATTTGAATAACAGTTTTGTTTTATCGGGGATGAGTGCGAGTTATTCTATATCCATTTCGAAATCCTTGGTTCACCCTAATCCCCCTCCCGCCCCACGGTCTCCAGGTTCACCCCCTTGGTCTCTATGCCGAAGACCCAGGTGATGGTTGCGCCAAGGGCCCACCCCGCTATCCGGGGTTGTGCCTGAATGGTGATTCAGGTTACATTGTAGGCCATCCTTCCGCCCTAATCGGCCCGACGCCCGCACGGCGGCCACCAGGGGGTGTGCCATGACCGCGCTGGAGCCTTCCCAGGTCAAGGAACTGCTCAACAAAAACTGGATGACCCACGACGCCATGTGGTTTTTCCATTGCCTGCGAAAGTACGGCATGGAAGACACCAACCAGCTAAACCAGGCGGCGATCCGCTCCATGGCCCAGATCGAGGCGGGGCGCCTGGCCCAGGCCCTGGGCATCGCCTCCATCGACTCGCTGGAGGATCTCAAGCGTTTCGTGGAAGGGGCCTTCGCGGTGGTCAAGGCCGACTTCATGGACTTCACCTACGAGTTTATGCAGGGCGGCTCCCTGCGCATGAACATGGGGGAGTGCTTCGCCCACCAGGGCATGCAGCGCCTGGGGGTGCTGGACCAGTACCGCTGCGGCATCTATCTAAGGGTGGACGTCTGGCTGAAAACCCTGGGGGTGGACTATGAGGCCGAGCCTGCCTTCGAGGGGTGCCTCAAGCTTCAGCGGGACTCCTGCCACCGCACCTATCATTTCTCCTGGTAGGTGGGACCGGCTATGCCGGGGCCGGAGGCAAAAAGCCGCCCGACCACAGTGAAACATCCCTGCCGAAACTTGGCCGCGCCGCTTGCCACCGGCGCGCTTAAGGGTTATGTATGCATAGCTAAGTTTTGTACAAAACCCGATTTGGATTACCCCAGATGCCCCCGGTACCCCCCCGCATGGTGGTGGCCGCCCTCAGGGGCGGCAGCGGCAAGACCACCCTCACCCTCGGCCTGATTCAGGCCCTGGCCGACCTGGGCCTGGCCGTGGCTCCCTTCAAGAAGGGCCCGGACTACATCGACCCGTTTTGGCTCTCCGAGGCCGCCGGGTCGCCCTGCCGCAACCTGGACCCCTTCCTCATGGGCCCGGACCAGGTGCGCCGCTCCTTCGCCTATTTTTCCCGCGGGTTCCAGGCGGCGGTGATCGAGGGCAACCGGGGCCTTTTTGACGGCATGGACGCGGCTGGCTCCTACTCCACCGCCGAGCTGGCCAAGATCCTGGACGCGCCGGTGATCCTGGCCCTGGACTGCACCATGGCCAGCCGCAGCGTGGCCGCCGTGGCCCTGGGCTGCCAAAAGTACGACCCCGCGCTCAACTTGGCCGGTTTCATTCTCAACCCGGTGGGCACCGCCCGCCAGGAGGGGGTGGTGCGCCGGGCGGTGGAGGACGCCACCGGCCTGCCGGTGCTGGGCGCGGTGCCCCGCCTGAAGCTGGACATGCCCCAGCGGCACATGGGCCTGGTCCCCCCCCAGGAGCACGAGAGGGTGGCCGATGCCCTGCACAACGCGGCCCGCAGCGTGGCCGCCCACGTGGATCTGGAGCGGGTGCGGGCCATCATGGCCCTGGCCCCGGCCTGGAACGAGGATGCGATCCCCGAGGGGCTCATGCCCTCCAGCCCGCCCACGGGCCCCCGGCCCCGCATCGGGGTGGTGCGCGACGCGGCCTTCGGCTTCTACTATCCCGAGAACCTGGAGGCGCTGACCAACTTCGGGGCGGACCTGGTGTTTTGCTCGGCTTTGGCCGACCCGGAACTGCCCCCGGTGGACGCCCTGTACCTGGGTGGCGGCTTTCCCGAGACCCACGCCCCGGCCCTGGCGGCCAACGCCTCCTTCCGGGCCTCGCTGGCCACCGCCGCCGAGGGCGGCCTGCCCATCTACGCCGAGTGCGGGGGGCTCATGTACCTGGGCCGCCGCCTCATCGTGGAGGGCCGAGCCTGGGACATGGCCGGGGTGCTGCCGGTGGACTTCGCCATGAAGCGCCGCCCCCAGGGCCACGGCTACACCCAGTGCCGGGTGGAAAAGCTCAACCCTTTCTGGCCGGTGGGTTATGAGTTCAAGGCCCATGAGTTCCACTATTCCGAACCCCATCCCCTGCCCGGGGCCGAGCTGGAGTTGGTCTACCGGGTGATCCGGGGAAAGGGACTCCTCGGCGACATGGGCGGCCTGGTGCTGAAAAAAGTTTTGGGAACCTACCACCACGTGCACGTTTTGGGCTCGCCGGGCTGGGCTCCGGGCCTGGTGGAGGCGGCCAAAGTCTAGGAAAAACTTGACACCACGGCCAGTGCTGGCTATGGTGTCCTGTGTTGTGAAAAAAGCTCCAATCCTGGGAGGAATACCTGATGGCTACCGAGCAAGAAATCCGCGACCTCGTCATCCAGGTCATGGAAAAGAAACAAAAACGCATGATGATGAAGGACCTGCTCAAAGAGGTCCAAAAGCTGGACGAAAGCGTGGAAAAGCGCTCCCTGAAGAAGGCGACCACCACCATGATTCAGGACCAGAGCCTTCAGTACTGGTCCAGCGGCTCCACCACCTACTTCGCCCTGCCCGGCGGCAAGCACGCCGAGGGCGAGGACTAAACCTGCGCCAGCTCCGGCCCCATTGCGGGGCCTTTTTTCTCCTCCGCCATAGACCGGGCCGGCAGGTTCGTTCCCTGGCGGAGGGTTGTTTTTTAGGGGTGCGTCCCCTGAAGGCGATGGACCCATGAGCAAGATTGAAGACCCTAGCGGCATCCCGGAAGACGACTTTTTGCGGGAAGGCCTGGTGGACCGGCTGACCCAGTATCTGGAGGCAGAGCCCAAGGCCTGGCACGTGCGTTACAACCTGGGGGTGGCCCTGATGCAGCAGGGCCAGGTGGACGAGGCCCTCATGCAGTTCCGCCAGGTCATGGCCGAGTCTCCCAAGCATCTGGAGAGCATGGTCAACGTGGCGGCCATCCATCTGGGCAAGGGCCAGCCGGAAGAGGCGCTTCGGGTGCTTAGCGCTGCCCTGAAGGTGTGGGACATCCCCATGGTGCGGGCCAACCTGGGCGTGGCCTATCTGCAGATGGACCGCCTGGAAGAGGCGGCCTATCACCTCAAGGAGGCCTTGAACGGCGCGCCCAACATGCCCGACGCCCTGACCAACCTGAGCACCATTTTCCTGCGCACCGGAGAGACTGAGAAGGCCGAGAAGGCCGCCCGCCAGGCCCTGGAGCTAAACGGCAACTTTGCCATGGCCCACAACAACCTGGCGGTGATCCTCAGCGAAAAGGGCGACGAGGAGCAGGCGCGCTTCCACGCGGTGCGGGCCAGGGAGCTGGGTTACGAGGTGCATCCCCAGCTAGCCGAGCAGCTGGGTTTGTCCTAGGCAAGACGCCGGGGAAAAAGAGAAGAAATTATTCACTTGACCAAACGGCTTCGGACCGTTATTGACAAGAAGTGATTTTCACCCCCGGCGGCCTACGGGCGGCTGATCAGCCCCGCGCATAGCGGACCACAGGCGGTTGGGTAAAGGCTAGGACACCGTTCCCCATGGGGACGGCATCATCATAGTTTTTTGAGAGATTTCGGGGGCTCCCCGAACAACTTTGCCAATCAAGGAGGACATTATGTTCGAGGTGGTGGTTGACGCTGACAAGTGCATCGGCGACGAGGAATGCGTGGAAGTCTGCCCGGTAGACGTGTACGAGATGCAGGATGGCAAGGCCGTTCCGGTTAACGCCGAAGAGTGCCTGGGCTGCGAGAGCTGTATCGAGGTGTGCGAGCAGGACGCCAT
>Ga0180016_100145_pt1 | contig 24844 bp, 31 predicted proteins | sample KR46_M_MetaG_FD_129673 | JGI IMG/M metagenome (GOLD analysis project Ga0180016, IMG submission 129673) | Groundwater microbial communities from the Olkiluoto Island deep subsurface site, Finland - KR46_M_MetaG | ecosystem: Environmental > Aquatic > Deep subsurface > Groundwater | place: Finland... | reverse complement strand
GCCCCGTCGGTCTTCACCGGCATACGGCAGATGGGGCAGGTTTCGGTTCGCTGTATCATCTGGGGCATGTTTCACCTCCTGGGGAGGTGGGGGCCCAGGCCCGAAAGCCCGGACCCCCGGGGGATATGACTAACGTTCCAGGTTGTCGGCCGGGGGAGCCACCGGAGCCTGCCGGTAGCCTCGGCCGTAGCCCTGGTTGGGAGCTTGGCCCTGATTGGGGCCGTAGTAGCCTTGGCCCTGGTTGCCGCCCTGGTAGGCGCTCCAGCCGGGGCAGTTGGCCGGGCCGTAGCCCTGGCCCTGGTAGCCGGGGCCGTAATCGTTGCCTTGGTTCATATGGTAACCGGGAGCCATCATGTGGCCCCAGCCGCCGCCGTAACCGCCGCCCATGCCGCCACCCCAGGCCATGGCGCCCACGGCCAGAAGAAGGGTGAAGCCGGCGGCCAGGATGAAGGTAGTTGCGCGTCTCATGTCTTTCCTCCTTTGAGGGTTGTCTTTGCCCTGGTTAAGTTGCAGCGGGCGTGCCAACCGTGCGGAGGAGAAGGATAATATTCTCTAATCTCTATTAATATAGTAGGTTATGCAATGCCCGCCCGCAAGCCTGATCGCCTAAGGCCTGGATTTGCCGGGTAATTTTTTCGCACAATGACCGGGCATCGCGGAGATTTTTCACGGGAGGCCGGTTATGGGGCATAATAAAACCACCAAGCAATCATCAGCCCCGGCCCAGCGCCCCCAAGGAGAGCAGAGCATGGAAAACTCAGCGGACACCCTGGTTATCATCTGGACCTCCCGCGACCGCGAGGTGGCCAAAAACATGGTCTTCATGTACGCCAAGAACGCGCGCCTCCAGGGATGGTGGCCCGCGGTGCGCCTGGTGGTGTGGGGGCCCTCGGCCTTGCTCATCGCCGAGGACGCCGAGTTGCAGGCCGAACTGGAGGAGATGAAGCAGGCCGGGGTGGAGCTTCTGGCCTGCCGGGCCTGCGCCGACAGGTACGGCGTGGCTCCCCGCCTGGAGGAACTGGGCATCAAGGTGATCTACATGGGTAAGCCTTTGACCGAGTATTTGCAGGCCGGGTTAAAAGTACTAACCTTTTAGCAACTCGGCTTCGTCGTAATTTGATCCAAGCATATGGAGGAAGAACGTGGACGCCCATCAGCAAAAGTGGAATGAGACCGTGGCCCAGGGCATCATCGCCTGGCTGGAGAAAAGGCGCATGGCCGGCTCCTACGCCGCCGACGCGGCCCAGGCCAAGGAGCAGATTCTGGCGATGATCCCCGCCGGGGGCAGCGTTTTACGGGGCGGCTCCTGCAGCACCGTGGAGATGGGCCTTTGGGAAAAGATCGAGGCCATGGAAGGGGTCACGGTCTTCAACCCCTACAAGCCGGGACTGGCCCCGGAAGAGAGCATCGCCATCCGCCGCCAGGGCCTAACCGCCGACCTGATGCTCGCCTCCAGCAACGCCATCACCCTGGACGGCCGCCTGGTGAACCTGGACGGCATGGGCAACCGGGTGGCGGCCATGGCCTTCGGCCCGAAAAAGGTGGTCCTGGTGGTGGGCATGAACAAGGTGGCCCCGGACCTGGAGAGCGCCAAGGCCAGGGTCAAAAACTACGCCGCGCCGGTGAACGCCATGCGCCTCAACTTGGACACCCCCTGCAACAAAAACGGCCTGTGCGCCGACTGCCGCGCGCCCAAACGCATCTGTAACTTCTGGAGCATCATCGAGGGCTCCATGGTGCCGAACCGCATCCATGTGATTCTGGTGGGCGAGGACTTGGGATATTAGATCGGGTCAGGCTGGGGCGGCCATCCGTCCCAGCCGCTCCAAAACCAAGGGCAGGCGGGCCTGACCGGCTGGATCGCCAGGGAGATGGCCGGGCAGGGCGTCTATAAATTCTCGGTCGTCCAGCAACTGCCGCAAACGCACGGCCAGGTACTCCCGCAACTCAACTCTCGCTGCGGGCCACCTCCTCCGCCAGTTCTTCTCGACCATCCACCACGGCCACCAGATCCTCCAGATCATGGCTGGCCATGAAATCCCGCTCCCCCCGGCCGTCAAAGGCCTCCAGCTTGGTGGCCAGGAAGCAGGGGGCGGAGATCACTTTTATTTCCAGACCAGCCAACTCGATCACCTGCGCCGTGCGCATGGCGGCGGCGTACCAGCGATTGGTTATGTAGCCCTGAACACCTTCCTCGGCGGGCATCAGGTCCACCGCGATGCCATCAATATTCCACCGACATATGGGGCCGTTGGGATCTTCGCGGAATCCCAGATCCCGTAGCTTGTCCTGTTGCCGGGTGAACTCGCTCCAACTGCTCGCTCCCACCACCAGATCAACGTCCAGGGTGGGGCGCACCGGCGGCTGGGCCGGGTCGCTGATGAGCAGCTCCAGCACCGAACCACCCACGAAGACCATATCCTTGCGTAACTCGCCTAAACGACGGGCCACTAAGAGCATTTGGCCCAGGTTTTCGGACAACTCGTTACGCATTTTCCTTCAACAACTCTTTCAGCCTTCGCTTGGCAAAATCCATTTCCCGCTTGCTTCCCAGCCGCAGGGCGTCCACCAGGGCCATGGCGGTGTAAAGCAAAGGATCTTTGTTGGCAGCCTGGGGGGCGGATTTGTAAAGGGGCGAAAGGCTCATACCCCTTTGCGTCCCTTCAGCGTAGGGCCAAACGTAATTCTCCTGCGGGCTGAAAGAAAATTCTTCCTGAAAAACCGGGTGGCTGCCTGCAGTGGGCACCCCACGGGTGATGCCGCCTATCTCCGGGGGATAGGCGTAGCGCACCCCGTGCAGCAGGAATTCTTCCAGGTTGTCCAGCAGAGGACGGCGCAGTTCCCGAGAGAATAGCCCCGAGCGTTCGGCACGTTTCAAGGCGGAGTGCACCTGAGAAGGGCTCAGGCCTAGGTCATGGGCCAGCCCTGCATAGGTCCATTCTCTGCTGGGGTTCACCGCCAGCTTTAGCAGCACCAATATGTCTTGGGGTAACAACATGTATTGTTCTATATTCTAGATTCTAGAATATAGCAAGTGAAAAGATTCCTGGCCGGGATTTTATGGCCGCTCCCTTTTGCCCAATTCAGATTGTTGCGATAACCTATTAGTAAGCCTTTTGCCTATAGGGAGAAGCCATGCCCGACGCCCCCCTGACCATCGAGGTTTTCAGCGACTACATCTGACCCTGGTGCTACTTCTGTACCGGGCGTATAGAAAAGCTGGTCGCCGAAGAGAACGTCGCCATCAAGTGGATCGCCTTTCCCCTGCACCCGGAAACCCCGCCCCAGGGCAACACCCTGGAGAAGCTCTTCGAGGGCCGGGGCATGGACATCCCGGCCATGCTGGCCCGCCTGGCGGGCGTGGCCAGGGACGAGGGCCTGGCCTGGGGCATGCGCACCATGACCTTCAACAGCCGCCGGGCCCAGGAACTGGGCAAGTGGGCCGAGGAGCAGGGCAAGGGCGAGGCCTTTCACAACGCCATGTTCCACGCCTATTTCGCCGAGGGCCAGAACATCTACGACCTGGCGGTGCTGACCCGGGAGGCCGCCAAGGTGGGCCTGGAGCCTTACCAAGCCATGGAGGCGGTGGAGTCGGGGCGCTACGCCCCGGCGGTGGACGCCGACTGGGCCTACAGCCGTAAGGTGGGCATCAGCGCGGTGCCTTCTTTCCTGGCCGGGGGGCGTCTTTTGGTGGGGGCCCAACCTTATCCCCAGCTGAAAAACCTGGTGGACACCGCCCGCAGCGGAGGCCGCTTGCTCTGAGCGGCGATCTTGTCTCAGAATAGTTATTAATCGGAATATATCACTAGGTAATAGTTACTATATAATTTTAGTTGCATATATAAATATCATAATATAGAAATAAATAAATTAAGCTCCACGGAGAAATTTATGGACCAATGCTTCATCGATGACGCGGCGGAAATGCTCAAGGTAATGGGGCATCCCATGCGCATAAGAATAGCCCAGTGCCTGGAGCCGGGCGCCAAGAACGTGGGCGAGATCAGCCAGGCCATCGGCGCGGCCCAGGCCGCCACCAGCCAGCACCTCAAGGCCATGCGCGTGCGGGGCCTGTTGGACGCCCGGCGCGAGGGGGCCTGCGTCTACTACAGCATTGCCCGTCCCGAAGTTTACAAGATTATTCATTGCATCCGGGAGGGCGCCGAGCGCGCCGCCGGAAATCAAGCGGGGGCCAGGGCCATCTAAAAAGGTCGCTAGGTCGAAAGGAGCCTTGCCATGGAAAAGGAAATTCAGAGCTATATCGACGAGGCGGTGAAAAAGGCGGTCAACGAACAGTTCAGCACCGCGATGAAGAAAAATTCCAAGGCGGCCATCATCGCCTCCAAGGGCACCCTGGACATGGCCTACCCGCCCTTGATCTTGGCCTCCACCTGCGCGGCCCTGGACATCGAGTGCCAGGTGTTCTTCACCTTCTACGGCCTGGACATCTTGCGCAAGGGCAAGAACGCCCACCTGGGCGTGGCCCCGGTGGGCAACCCGGCCATGCCCGTGCCGGTGCCCAACATCATCGGCATGCTGCCGGGCATGACCGCCATGGCCACCAAGATGATGAACAACTGGATGGGCAAGGTGGGCGTGCCCACCATCCCCGAGCTTCTGGACACCTGCGTGGAAAGCGACATCAAGATCATCGCCTGCCAGATGACCATGGACGTCATGGGCATCAAGCGCGAGGAGCTTATCGACGACATCGAGCTGGGCGGCGCGGCCACCTTCCTGAACTTCGCCACCGGATGCAACATCACTCTTTTCGTCTAGCGCGTAAGGGGCCCCCGGGGTCAGCCCGGGTTTAGTGACAGACCCGGGTACGGGGGTCCCACAAAAGATAACAAGCAGGGGTCGGCGGGATGGCAATCCGCCGCATTACAGGGAACCGGAGGGGTGTCGTTTGGCGGTTCCAAAGACATAGTTAAACCATGGGAAAGAGAAGAAAGGGATCCGTCATGAGAAGGATGCTGGGAGTAGTTTTAACCGCTTTGTTGGTGCTCAGCGCACCGGTGTGGGCCTGGGCAACCAACGGAATGAACATGATCGGCACCGGGGCGGTGTCTTCGGGCATGGGCGGGGCCGACGTGGCCGTGCCCGCCGGCTGCACCGCCATCGCCGGCAACCCGGCCCAGTTGGCCACCACCTGCAACCGGGTGGTCAGCGTGGGCGGGGCGTTTCTAAACCCCCAGATGGAAGTGACCATGCCCGGCCAGAGTGGGGTGGACAATGAGTTCCAGCTCTTCCCGCTGCCCTTCGCCGGTTACGCCCAGCGCATCGGCACCAGCCGTTGGTCGGTGGGCGTGGGCATCTTCGCCCAGGGCGGCATGGGCGTGGACTTCAACAACGTCAAGAACTTCATGGGCAACGACGACAGCCTGTACTCCCAGGTGGCCTTCATGCGCCTGGCTCCCACCGTGGCCTACAACGTCACCGACAAGCTGACCCTGGGCCTCACCGCCTTCGCGGGCTACGCCACCATCGACTACGACTTCTTCCCCCGCGGAGTGCAGGGCCAGCACGTCACCGGCCTGTCCTCCTACACCATCGCCGGGCGCTTCGGAGCCAACTACCAGATCAACGACCAGTGGGCCGTGGGCGCCACCTACACCACCGAAAGCTCCCTGGACTTCGACGGCGGCGAGATGCGTTTCAACTTCGGGCCGGGGCTGGGCCAGGTCACCTACCGCGACGTCAAGATGGATGACTTCACCTGGCCCCGCCAGGTGGAAGTGGGCGTGTCCTTCAAGCCCGGCCCCAAGTGGCTGCTGGCCTTTGACGTGAGCTGGGTGAACTGGGCCGCGGCCATCAAGACCGTGACCGTGACCGCCAGCAACCCCAACGTGGCGGTGCCCGCGGGCTACGACACTCTCACCATCCCCTTCGTCATGGACTGGAAAGACCAGTTCGTCTTCGCCCTGGGCGCGCAGTACGAGATCAACGACATGTGGACCGTGCGGGCGGGCTACAACTACGGCCAGAACCCGGTGCCCGACAACACCCTGAACCCGCTGTTCCCGGCCATCGTGGAGCACCACCTCACCGCGGGCTTCACCTTCACCTATCAGGACTGGGACTTCGACTTCGCCCTGGAGCACGGCTTCAGCAACGACCAGACCAACAACGGGGCTCCCTCGTCCACCAACCCCTTCGCGGGCACCGAGGTGAGCCACTACCAGGACACCGTGCATATCATGGTGAGTTATCGTTTCTAAACACACAGGGGAGACAAGAGCCATGCCACGCCTCAGCGCCCTGGCCGGTCTTGTCCTGCTGGCGGTTTTGGCCTGGGCTTCGGCCCCGGCCATGGCCGCCGAAGGCGGCATCCATTGGCTGGAATACGACGCAGCCCTGGCCGCCCAGAAAACCCAGGACAAGCCCATGCTGATCTATTTTCATCTGCCGTACTGCTACCGCTGCAAGGAGATGAAAATCAAGGTCTACAACCAGGCGGCGGTGATCGACAAGCTCAACGCGAACTTCATCGCCGCCAAGGTGGACGTGGAAAAGAACCCGGCCCCGGCCAAGCTTTACCGCTCGGACTACACCCCCAGCTACGTCTTCCTCAGCCCTGGCGGCAAGGAGGTGTACCGCGACAAGGGGGTCATGGGCGAGGAGCGTTTCCTGGGCATGCTGGACTACGTGCAAAGCCGTGCCTACATGCGCAAGAGCCTGGAACAGTTCATGAAGGGCCGCTAGTTTCTTGCCTGCCCTCCCAAGCATCGCAGCCGCCCCGGCTCCTTCCGGCCCACCACCCCTCGCGGCCGGAGGGAGTCGGCGGGCGGCATTTTTACTGCTCATGGCCTTGCTGCTGTTGGCCCCGGCTCCGGCAGGGGCGGAGGGCGGGGTCGCCTGGCTGGGCTACGAACAGGCCGCCGAGCTGGCCCGGCAGGCACCGCGCCCCATCGTGCTGTTTTTCTCCGCCCCCTGGTGCTACCTGTGCAAGAAGATGCAGCGCCAGGTCTTCAGCGACCCCGAGTTGGCCGGGCGCATGCAAAAGCAAAGCTACCCCGTGCTGGTGGACGTGACCCAAGAGCCTCGCCTCATGGAGCTCTACGAGATCAAGCAGGTGCCCACCACCATCTTCCTGGACCTGAACGGCAACCCGGCGCTGCGCCTTACCGGCTACCAGAACCGCGCCGCCATGGGCCGGGCCCTCATGTTCGTGACCAAGGGCCACCACCACCGCATGAGCTGGGAGGCATTTTCCTCCCAACCCTGACCCAGCCTTCCCTCGGGTGCTATCATTAAGCAAGCTATGGATTTTTAAAACGGGTTGATCATGGATCAAATACGTTTCCGCTTGCGCGCGTTCCTGTTGGTCATGCTGGGCATCCTGGTCCTGGGCACGGTGGGCTTCACCCTGGCCGAGGGCCTGCCTTTCTACGACGCGGTTTATTTCAGCATCGTCACCGTGACCACGGTGGGCTACGGCGACATAAGCCCCCACACTCCCCTGGGCAAGGCGCTGGCCATCTTCCTGATCCTGGGCGGGGTGGGCACCTTCATGGGGGTGGTGGCCAACTTCACCGAGATGCTGCTCAGCCGCCGGGAAAAGGCGGCTCGGGAGCTGAAGCTCTACATGGTGGAGGGCATCTTCTTTTCCGAACTGGGCTCGGACCTGCTGCACCTGCTCACCCAGGGCGACCCCAAGCGGGGCGAGCTGTCCGGAGAGTTGCGGGTCAAAGCCGACTGGAGCCCCACGGATTTCAGCCGTTTGCAAGAGCGCCTGGTGGCCTACGACTACGAGGTGGAGTCAAGCCTGGTGGACCTGGCCGGGATACGCACGCTCCTGGCCTCCAAGACCAGCCTGCTTTTGCGCCTTTTGGAAAACCCGGCCATCAGCGAGGACGACGGCTTCGCCGAGTGCCTCCGGGCGGTGTTTCACCTAAAAGACGAACTGTACCACCGCCGAGGCCTGGCCGAGCTGCCTGAGAGCGACACCGCCCACTTGGCCGGTGACCTGAGGCGGGTGTACCGCCAGTTGGTGATGCGCTGGCTCACCTACGCCGGGCACCTCAGCCGTAGACACCCCTACCTTTTTTCCCTGGCGGTGCGCCTGAATCCCTTCGATCCCGAGCGCGACGCGGTGGTTCGCTAGTAGCGGCGGCTTCGCCGGGAAGCGCCATGCTGCGTTGTCGGCGGCGCTCAAGCCTCGACGTAGCGTTTGCTACGCCTGCGGCTTTCGCTTGCCGAACGCCTTGCCTGACACTCCCTGGCTGTGCCGCAGATGATATGCCCTATAGAATCAGCGCGCGGCCTTTGATGTAGCGCACCGCACATAATTATCGATTAGGGAGTCGATGTCTGACTCTGGGCCAACCATGCGCTAAAATAGAGGAAAACCCCAGCACGCAAGCAGCGAGGAGATTGTGCGTTATCACGTAGGCATGGGCGGCGAGGGCAAAAAACGCCCCAACATAGTCGTACGCACCATGGAGATCGACGACCTGGCCCCGGTGTTCCACCTGGGCGAGGATCTGTTCACCGCCGAGGAGGTGCCCAACCTCTACCGCACCTGGGACGAGTTCGAGGTGGTGGGCCTGTTCACCAGCGACACCGAGTTCTGCCTGGTGGCCGAGGAGGAGGACGACGAGCGCATGGTGGGCTTCGCCCTGGGCACCACCATCACCAAGAGCGGCAGCGCCTGGAAATACGGCCACCTGGTTTGGCTGGGGGTGGACCCGGCCTGGCAGGAGCACGGGGTGGGTTCGCGCCTGTTCAACATGCTGCGCGACCGCTATCTGGCCGCCGGGGTGCGCATCATGATGGTGGACACCGAGGCCGACAACCTGCCCGCCATCCGCTTTTTCCGCAAGCTGGGTTTCGGCAAGCCCTCGGAGCACCTCTACATGAGCCTGAACCTTTCGGGCCGCCGCGCGCCGTCCCATAAGAGCCCGGAGGAAGGGCCATGAACCATTCGCCCATCAACCAGGCCCGCCTGAAGAAGCTCTTGGCCGCCATGCTCGACATCTACAGCCCCTCGGGCAAGGAAGAGGACCTGTGCCAGTACCTGCACGGCTGGCTAAAGCGCCGGGGCCTGCCGGTGGTGCGCCAGGAGGTGGACGAGGAGCGGGGCAACCTGGTGGTTGCCCTGGGCGGCGAGGAGGCCGAGCTGGCCCTGATCGGCCACATCGACACGGTCAGCGCCCACGAGCTGGAGGACTTCGGCTATCGCCAGGAGGGCGACCGGGTCTGGGGCCTGGGCGCGGCGGACATGAAGGGCGGCTGCGCGGCCATGATCGAGGCGGTGCTCTCCCTGTGGGAGCAGGGGGTGCGCGAGCTGCCGGTCACCCTGGCCCTGGTGGTGGGCGAGGAGGAGGCGGGCGACGGGGCCGAGGCCTTGGTGAACGAGTATCGCTTTCCCTGGGCGGTGGTGGGCGAGCCCACCCGCCTGGAGCCCTGCCTGCACAACTACGGCTACATGGAGCTGAAGCTGGTGACCCGCGGCGAGCGCCGCCACGCCTCCCTGGCCGGGGGCGGGCGCAAGGCGGTGGAGGACATGCTGCGCCTGCTTTTGACCCTCACCGCCCACCTGCAAAACAGACGGCCCGAGGTGATCTACAACATCCGCGACCTTTTCAGCAGCGGCGGCGGCTTCGTGGTGCCCGAGGAGTGCGAGGCCTGGCTGGATTTGCACCTGCCGCCCAACTCCCAGGCCAGCGAGGTGGCCGTGGAGATAGAGGAACTGGTGGCCGCCGAGAAAAACAGCGACGACGGCCTGAACCTGCATCTGGATTTCGAGACGGTGCAGGCAGGATACGAGCTGCCTCAACGGGGGCCGGTGGTGGATGCGCTGCAAAACGCGGTGAGCCGCATGGGGCGCCCCTGGCTGCCGGGAGCTTTCCGCAGCCACTCCGACGCCAACCAGCTCTGGGCCGCCGGGGTCAAGCCCATCATCATGGGGCCGGGCAGCCTGGAGGCGGCCCACCGCCCCGAGGAGTGGGTGAGCTTCAGCCAGGTGGCCGCGGCCTCGGAGCTTTACTACCGTCTGGCCCTGGCCCTGGCCCCGCCCCCCGCCGCCTGATTGCCGCTCCCAGTAGTTGATCCTATCTGGACAAACAGGGGGTGTACTAAGCTAAGATAATAGGGCGTCCTGTGGGAAAGGGGAGTCCGCCCCTGGGCGCTGCGGTGGAATTTTCGGCAACACAATCAGGCCGGCCCAGGCAGGTGAAGCCATGGGAGATTCCTCCCCCAAAAATCACGATGAAAACAATGAGCTGAACCAGCTCCGGGCTCAGGTGCGGCTGCTCTCCCAGGCCAAGGACCGCCAGCGGGAGATGTATCTGCGCACTCCGGCCATGCTGCACTCCTGCGGCTTCCAGGGCCGGGTGGTCAACGTCAGCGACCGCTGGCTGGAGGTGATGGGCTACCAGCGCCACGAGGTGCTGGGCCGCCTGGAGACCGAGTTTTTCAGCGAGGAGTCCCGCCGGGAATACCTGGACAACCATTTGCTCGATTTCAACCGCCGGGGCCGCCTGGACGACGTGCCCCTGACCATGGTGCGCAAGGACGGCGGGCTCATCCAGGTATTGTTTTCGGCGGTGGTCGAGGATGCCTCCCCGGGAGAGCCCGGCGGCTGGCTGGCCGTGCTGCGCGACATCACCCGGCAGGTGGATGCCGAAAAGGCCCTGGCCGAAACCCGCAAGCGCCTGAGCGGCATCTTCGAGAACAGCTCGGTGCCCATGGGCATGGCCGACCTGCAGGGGCGCTGGCTGGAGGTCAACCCGGCCCTGTGCGCGATGTTGGGCTATTCCCGCCAGGAAATGATGGAACTGGACAACCTGGGTTTGGCCCACCCCGCGGACCGCGAAAACTTCGCCGGCCGGGTGGTGGAGCTCATCAAGGGCCAGACCGACAGCCTGCGCATGAATCTGCGTTACATGCACAAGGACGGCCGCCCCTTGTGGGTGGACATGTACGTGAACCCGGTACGCGACGCTCAAGGACGGGCGAGCTCCCTGGTGGGAGCCGGGGTGGACATAACCGAGCGCAAGCGCACCCAGGAGGCCCTGGCCGCCAGCGAGGCCCGCTTTCGGGGGCTGGTGGAAAGCATTCGTGAGGTGTTCCTGGTGCGCGACCCCCACACCGGGCAGCTGGAGTACATCAGCCCGGCGGCGGAAGAGATCTTTGGCCACGACCTTCAGTACATGTACGACAACCCCTTGGGCCTCCTGGAGATGGTGCTGCCCGCCGACCGGCCGGTGTTGGAGAAGGCCCTGGCCGATCAAAGGGTGCGCGGGGCGGACACCGACGTGGAGTACCGCATACAGCGTGCGGACGGGTCGGTGCGCTGGATCAGGGGGCGCGGGGTGTGCGTGCGCGGGGAGGAAGGCCGGGTGGAGCGGGTGCTGGGGGTGGCCGAGGACGTCACCGAGCGCAAGCAGGCCCAGCTGGCCCTGGCTAAGAGCCAGGAAAAATTCTCCCTGGTTTTCAAGAACAGCCCGGTGTGGATGACCATCACCACCCTGGAGGACGGGGTCTTCCTGGATGTGAACGACGCCTTCACCGAGGTGACCGGCTACACCCGCAGCGAGGTGCTGGGGCGCACCGCCAAGGACGTGGGCCTTTGGCCCGACGCCTTCCGCCGCCACGAAGCGGTGCGCCTTATCAAGGAGCATGGCCTGCTCAGGGATTTCGAGATCGAATACGCCCCCAAGAACGGCGAGGTGCGCTACGCCCTGTGGTCGGCCGAGGCCTTCGAGCTGGAAGGCCGGCAGTGCCTCATATCGGTGATCCGGGACGTGAGCCGCCACCGCATGGCGGAGACCGCCTTGCGCCAGACCAACGCGGCCCTGGAGCTGGCCCAGAAGACCGCCCGCTTGGGCTACTGGAGCGTCGACCCACAGACCATGGAGGCCCAGTGGTCCGAGGTGATGTTCGAGATCATGGGCCAAGACCCGGCCAATGGGGTCCCCCCCTACGACCGCCACGATAAGATCATCCACCCCGAGGATTGGGCGCGTTTCGATGAACTGGTGCGCCGCGCGGTGGAGACCGGTGAGCCCTTCGACATGGAGGCCAGGGTGCCCTGGCCCGATGGCTCCATGCACTACATCCACGGCTGGGGCTTGTCCCTGCAGGACCACCGGGGCAGGCCCAACCAGTTGTTCGGCATCACCCAGGACATCACCGGGCGCAAACGGGCCGAGGAGGCCCGCCTGAACCTGGAAAAGCAGCTTCGCCAGGCTCATAAGCTGGAGGCGGTGGGCACTCTCTGCGCGGGGGTGGCCCACGATTTCAACAACATCCTCTCCGCCATCCTGGGCAACGGCGAGTTGAGCCTGGATTTGTTGACCGACGGGCATTCCTGCCGGGAAAACCTGGAAAAAATAATCGAGTCATCCCTGAGGGCCTCCAAGCTGGTGGAGCAGATGCTGGCCTTCAGCCGCGCCGCGCGCAGCGAGCCCCAGCCCGAGCGCCTGGCCCCCTTGGTGTCCGAGGCCCTGGAGCTGTTGGAAACCGAGATCCCCGCCGGGGTGGACCTGCGCACCGAGATGGATGAGGATATGGTGGCCCTGGTTGACGCCCATCAGATAGAGCCGGTGGTGGTGAACCTGGGGCGCAACGCCTTGCAGGCCATGGAGGAGGGTGGCGGCACGTTCACGGTGGAGTTGGGATGGGTGGACCTTTCCCCGGAAGATGCGCCTCCCGGCTTGGCCGCCGGCCCCTACGCCCGCCTGAGGTTCGTGGACAACGGCAGGGGCATGACCCCCCAGGTGCGGGAGCGGGTGTTCGAGCCCTTTTTCACCACCCGCGAGGTGGGCAAGGGAGTGGGCATGGGCCTGGCCGTGGTGCATGGCATAGTCAGCAGCCACGGGGGCGCGGTGAGCCTGGAAAGCGAACCCGGCCGGGGAAGCACCTTCACCGTGTACCTGCCCCTGGAGAAGCCTACCGCCTAGAAGTGGCGGGCCTCGCTCATATCAATTCATCACCGAACTTAGGCGGCTTCGGGCCGTCCCAGCCGGATTCCGCTATCCCCGCGAGAGCATGGGCCCCAGGGGTCGTCCGCCCACCAGGTGCATGTGCAGGTGCATCACCTCCTGGCCGCCGTCGGGGCCGCAGTTGATGATCAGGCGGTAGCCTCCGGCGGCCACGCCCTCCTGGCGGGCCAGGTCCCGGGCCACCAGGATCATGCGCCCGGCCACCTGGGCCTGGGAGTCCTCCAGGGCGTCCACTCCGCTGATCTCCTGGTTGGGCACGATGAGGATGTGGGTGGGCGCGGCGGGGCTCACGTCCCGGAAGGCGGTTACCAGCTCGTCCTGGTGCACGATGTCGGCGGGGATCTCGCCGCTTACGATTCTGCTGAAAATGGTGGGCATGGCTGCTCCCTTGCGTTGAATGATTTCGCTACGGTCTCGGCTCCCAGTATAATAAATATCAGGCTCAACGGTGAGCCCGCGAGCCCGAACACCCACAGTCGCCCGTATTGGGAGGATGACCATGAAGCGCCCCCTGTCCCGCAAGAGCGGCTTGTACCTCTTGGCCTGCCTTTGTCTGTTGGCCGCGGCCTGCGCCCCCGTGTTTCTGGACCCCGGCCCCAACCCGGCTCGCATAGAGGTGGAGCTTACCGCCAAGATCAATCCGGCCTTGCTGGAGCATCCCGGCGAACCGGTCTTTTGGGACTGGGGCCTGAACCTGGTGGTGCCTCAAGGCCCCCTGCCCCTGCTCAAGCCCACCGAACCCCAGGACTTCAAGGTGATCCCCAAGGTCAACCCCCTGGTGCGAAAGGTCACCTTCCTGGCCCCCACCGGCAAGCGCACCTACCTGTTCCAGGTTAGCGGCTATGCCCTGCGCACCAGGGGCATGGGCACGGTGCCGGTGGATTTGCTGGACTACGAGCAGAAGCTGGAGCTGGACCTTAAGCCGGGCCAGGTGTACCGCATCAAGCGCGACCTGACCTCGGCCCGTTAGCACCCGTATTCCCGAGCCTCCCCGGCGGCCGCCCCTGGACGGCCCCTGGGGAGGGCCCGTTTGAGGCTCGGCCAAGGGGCCGGGAGGTAGAAACTTTTGCGTAAGGCCTTGCTTATATTGCTGGCGATCCTGAGCCTGGCCTGCGCCTCGCCCGGTCCGCCCCCGCCGCCGGGGGAGGGCCGCTCGGTGCTGGTAAGGGCCGCGGCGGTGGCCCTGGACCCGGCCGCCCCCCGCAGAACCAGCCTGGGACGCCTCACCTATTTGGGCGGCCTGGAGCTTTCCAGCCCGGACCCGGCATTTGGCGGGCTCTCGGGCCTGTGGCTGTCGCCGGAGGGCGGGCGGCTGTGGGCCATCAGCGACCAGGGCTGGTGGCTCAGCGCGGAGCTGACCCACGGCCCCGGCGGCGCTCCGGTTTCCCTGAGCGAGGCGCGCCTGGGGCCCCTGCTGGACCCCCAGGGCCGTCCCCTCATGGGCAAGCGCAACCGCGACGCCGAGGGCCTGGCCGCCCAGGACGGCGGCTTTTTGGTGAGCTTCGAGCGCAACCATCGCCTGTGGCGCTACCCCGCGCCCCAGGGCCTCACCGGCAGGCCCCAGCCGCTCGGCCTGCCTCCCTGGCTCACCGCCTCGCCCAACAACAGCGGGGTGGAGGCCATGACCGTGTTGGCCGACGGCCGCCTCTTGCTCCTGGCCGAGGACGCCACCGGCGGCCCGCGCACCCTGGGGGCCCTGGGCGACGGCGAGCGTTGGCAAAAGCTCGGCTACCGCCTGCACGCGGACTTCAAACCCACCGCCCTGGCCGCCCTGCCCGGCGGCGGCTGCCTGGTCCTGGAGCGGGCCTACAGTCCGGCCCTGGGGGCCCGGGCCCGCCTGGGTTGGCTGCCCGCCGAGCAACTCAAGCCCGGCGCGGAGCTGGCCCTCATCAACCTGGCCCAGCTTCTGCCGCCCCTGACCACCGACAACTTCGAGGGCCTGGCCCTGGTGCCCGACCCCAAAGGGGGCTGGCGGGTGTACCTGCTGTCCGACGACAATTACTCCCCTGTGCAGCGCACCCTGCTGTTGCTCTTCCATCTGCCCGCCGGACCTTGGCAATAGGGCCCGGCGATAGGGCTTGGCCCGGCGGGGTCCGGCGGGCTAGGCTATTAGGTAGAGTCCGTCTTCTGTAGGTAGAGTCCGTCTTCTGGAGGATGAAAAGCATGCCCATGTCCCGTTACGCCCCGGCCGCCACCCTGTGCCTGGCCCTGCTCCTGTGTCTGGGTGTGCCGGCTTGGGCCCAGAGCGCCCGCGGGGGGGTGATCTACGCCCCGCTATATCAGGAGGCGGTCATAGACCACCGGGGCCGCAGCCTGGATTTGGCGGCCACGGTGTACGTGCGCAACCTCAGCCAAAAGCATCCGATAACCATAGAGGCGGTGACCCTGGTGGACGGCAAGGGCGGAGTGGGGCCGCAATGCATCAAGCAGGCCCAGACCCTGATGCCCCTGGCCACCCTGCGCCTGCTGTCTCCCCGCTGCCCCAAGGGCTCGGGAGAGCCCAGCCTGTTGGTGCGCTGGTCAGCCCGCCAGCCGGTGCAGCCACCCCTGGTGGAGGTGCTGATGATGGGCACCGCCGGGCAACAGGGCATCAGCGTGTCCAGCCAGGGGGTGCCCCTGGAACCGGAGCCATGAGCCAGGCGCGGCGCAGGGTAAAGGTCCACGTCTTTTCCGACGCCACGGGCCTTACCGCCGAGCGGGTCACCCTGGCCGCCCTGACCCAGTTCTCCCGCAACATACAGGCCGAGATCCTGCGCCACTCCCACCTCAAGACGCCCTCCCAGATCAACAAGGCCCTGAACCGTGCCGAGCGCGACCAGGCCCTGGTGATATACTCCCTGGTGGATGAAAAGCTGCGCCTGATCATGGATCAACAGCGGCACCGGCGCTCGCTGGAAGCCTACGACCTGCTGGGGCCGCTGTTGACACGCATGTCCCGGCGCTTCCGGGCCAGCCCCAGCCTGCATCCGGGCATGCTGCACGTGGCCGGGGAGGAGTCCATGCGCCTGGCCGCGGCCATCGACTACACCCTGCGCCACGACGACGGGGCGGGCCTGGAATCCCTGGGCCGGGCCGACGTGATCGTCATGGGGGTCAGCCGCACCTCCAAGACCCCCACCAGCCTCTACCTCTCCTGCAACTACGACCTAAAGGTGGCCAACGTTCCCCTGGTCCGGGGCATGGAGCCGCCGGGCAAGCTGTTCACCCTCAAGCGCCCCCGCAAGGTGGGCTTCACCATCAACCCGGACGTCCTGGCCCAGATACGGCGCAGCCGCTACCAGGGCCAGGTGGTGCAGGGCTACACCGACGCCCGGGACATAGCCCGGGAGCTGGCCTACAGCCACGAGATCTATGACATGCTCAAGGGGGTCAAGCTCGTGGACGTGACCAACCTGCCCATCGAGGAGGTGGCCGGGAGGGTGGTCAGGATGCTGGGTCTGTCCAAGACCTGACCTGGGGATCGTTTTCCCGCCAATAAGCCAGATCGCCTGGCGTGTCCAGATCGCGCAGGGGCGGCAGGAGCGCGGGCTCCAGCCCCAGGGCCTTAGCTCGGGCGCTGAGGGCGGCCAGGCTCTGCCAGTGGGGCGCCTCCAGGAGCCCCGGCGCGGGGCGGCTTTGGCCCACCAGGTAGTAGCCGCCGTCCAAGCTGGGGCCCAGCGCCAGGGGCGAGCGCTCCAACGCGGCCAAGGCCTGCTCCAAAATTGCTTGGTCCAACCCGGGCAGGTCGCTGCCCACCAGCACCGCCTTGGGCGCGCCCTGCTTCAGGGCCCGCTCCAGGGCGCGGGCCATGCGCGCTCCCAGATGGCCGCCGCCCTGTTCGCGGCAGGCGAAGCCCGCTCCCAGCCAGGCCTGGGCCTGCTCCCGCTTGCCCCCGGTGTAGCACAACTCCAATTCCAGGGGCAGGCGCTCGGCCAGCCCCTCCATGCGCCCGGCCAGGCGGCGGGCCACCCGGTCCTGCAACTGGGCGGCCCCTCCGGCTCCCAAGGCGGGGGCGAGGCGGGTCTTGGCCCGCCCGGCCAAAGGCAGGCGGGAGAAAAGTATCAGGCGGGGGAGATAGTCAGGCATGGAACTTTTCTCGCTGGACGCGGTTTAATTCCTACTAGTTTAGTTGACTATTGCCGGGGGCGGCGCTATCTTTTAGATACTTTATTTTATGGAGATGGGGTCTTTGTCCCTAGTAAAGTATGCCATAGCAGCAATGCTCCTGCTCGCGGCGGTGTCGGCGACACCCGCCGTGGCCGGTGTCATGCCCCCGACCTGCCCGGAGATGTCCGGGCAGTCCATGGGGCATGACGGCTGCCCCACGGGCGCGGCGGGTTGTTGCTGCATCGAGGCCGCCCCCAGGGACGGCCGCTCCCTCATACTGAGCCATGCCCCCAGATCCATCACTCCGGCCATGGCCGGGACCGTGCGTCCCGTTGCCTGGACCGCCCCGCTTTCGCGCCCCCTGCCCGCGCCCCAACCCAGGGCCAGGGCTCCGGTGCCCCTTTACCTGTCCACCGCCAGTCTCCTGATCTAGAGCTCTCCGCCGAGGCCGCGAGCCTCCCCAACGACGGCGCGCCTGCGCTTTGCGCGGTAGTGCGCCCATGCGCCCCCATGGGCGAGAGCAATCATCAAAAAGATCAGGAGAGAATCATGTCGAACAAAAGCAAGCAGGTTATGGACAAGAAGGCCCAGGTTCTGGGCGGCGACAAGGGCGGCTCTTCCAAGGGCCTGGCGGCGATGATGGTGGTGGCGGTGCTGGCCCTGGTCGGCGGCCTGTCCTGGTGGTTCATGTCCCCCGGCCAGGCCGAGGCCCCTCTGCCGGCCAGGGCGGCGGTGGTGGGCGGCGAGCAGGTGGTGGCCTTGGACGAGGCCCTGTTCGCCGACGGCAAGGCGCGCCACTTCGAGCTCAAGGGCGCGGACGGCGTCCTGGTGCGCTACTTCGTCATCAAAAGCTCCGACGGGGTGATCCGGGCGGCCTACGACGCCTGCGACGTGTGCTGGCCCGAGGGCAAGGGCTACTACCAGGAAGGCGACATGATGGTCTGCGCCAACTGCGGCAAGCGCTTCCCCTCGGTCAATGTCAACGAGGTCAAGGGCGGCTGCAACCCCGCGCCCCTAGAGCGCCGGGTGGAAAACGGCAAGGTCATCATCCGCTTGGCCGACATCGCGGCGGGCAAGCGCTACTTCGACTTCCCGCGCAAGGGCTAAACCCATGAACCTCACCGACATAGCCCTGCTCAACCTGCGGCGCAAGAAGGCCAAGGCGGCCTTTGTCCTGGCCGGGCTCTTGACCGGGGTGGCCACCATGGTGGCCCTCATGGGCCTGGGCTCGGCCTTGACCCATGAGATAAACCACAAGCTGGAAAAGTACGGGGCCAACATCCTGGTCACCCCCAGGAGCGACCAACTCAACATGTCCTACGGCGGCATGAGCCTGGGGGGCTTTTCCTTTGACGCCAAGGAGATCCATCAGGCCGACCTGGCGGCGATCCGCAAGATAAAGAACTCGGCCAACGTGGCGGCGGTGGGCCCCATGGTCCTGGGCCGCACCGAGGCGGCGGGCCGCCCGGTGCTGCTGGCCGGGGTGGACTGGGGCGAGGCCCGCATCCTCAAGCCCTGGTGGAAGATGAAGGGCAAGGAGCCGGGCGCGGGCCAGGTGGCCCCCGGCGCGGAGGCGGCACGTTTGCTGGGGCTCACCACCGGGAGCAAGGTCAAGGTGGCCGGGCGCGAGCTGACCGTCAGCGGCGTGTTGGAGCCCACCGGCAGCCAGGACGACCATCTACTGTTCATGCCCCTGGCCCCGGCCCAGGAAATATTGGGCAAGCCTGGCCTGATCTCCCTGGTGGAGGTGGCCGCCCTGTGCAAGGACTGCCCCATCGAGGAAATGGTGGCCCAGATAGACCGGGCCCTGCCCGGGGCCAAGGCGGTGGCCATCCAGAGCGTGGTCAAGGGCCGCATGGAGGCCATCGCCCACTTCAAGCGCTTCGCCCTGGGGGTGTCGCTGTTGGTGGCCCTGCTGGGAGCCCTGGTGGTGCTGGTCACCATGATGGGCAGCGTGAAGGAGCGCACCGGCGAGATCGGCATCTTCCGGGCCATAGGCTTCCGAAGCGGCCAGGTGATGCGGGTGGTATTGACCGAGGCGCTAATCCTCTCCGCCGCGGCCGGGCTCTTGGGCTACGGGGCCGGGCATCTGGCCGGCGAGCTGGCCCTGCCCCTGTTCAGCCAGGACGGCGGAGGCCATCTGGCCTGGGACCCCTCCCTGGCCGGAGCGGCCCTGGCCCTGGCCCTGATCTGCGGATCGGCGGCCAGCCTTTACCCAGCCTGGATGGCCTCGCGCCTGGACCCCGCCCAGGCCCTGCGCACCCTGTAGGAGAAAATACATGAGCATGATAATCGCGCGCGACCTGGTCAAGACCTACGGCAAGGGATCGTCGCTGGTAAAGGCCCTGGACTCGGTGAGCCTCAATATAGACGCCGGGCAGTTCACCGCGGTGATGGGCCCCTCGGGCAGCGGCAAGTCCACCCTGCTGGCCGTGTTGGGGGCGCTTAACACCCCCGAGGTCGGCACTTACCTGGTGGACGGCATCGAGGTGTTCGCCCTGGGTTCGGACAAGCGGGCCGACTTTCGGCGGGAGTACCTGGGCTTCGTGTTCCAGTCCTTCAACCTGGTGCCCTACCTCAGCCTGGCCGAAAACGTGATGCTGCCCCTGGCCATCAAGCGCCTGCCTAAAAAGCAAAAGCTGGAGATGGCCCATCTGGCCCTGGAGCGGGTGGGGCTGGCGGGCAAGGAGAAGCGCCTGCCCTCGGAGGTGAGCGGCGGGGAGCAGGAGCGGGCCGCCGTGGCCCGGGCCCTGGTGAACCAGCCGCCCATCCTTTTGGCCGACGAGCCCACCGGCAACCTGGACCAGGCCAACACGCAGCGCATGATGGAGCTGTTGCAGCAACTGGGCTCCGAGGGCATGACCATCGTCATGGTCACCCACAGCGCGACCTGCGCGGGCTATGCCGATAGGGTGCTCAACATGGCCGACGGCAAGTTGTTGGGTGAGGAGAGCGGAGTCAGCTTGGCCGCCGCTTGTGCTGTGTAGCCGGCTGCGCCAGGCGGCCGGGGGCTGCGTTGCCGACTCCGCTTGGGCCTCGCTGTAGGTTCACCTACAGCTACGGCCCGCGCTCGTCGGACGCCTTGCCCGCGACCGCCTGGCTGTGCCGGTGGCCGAAGAGAAAATTTAAGCCGTGTTCTGTGAGACGAAGTGCCTGGCTTAAGCCGATAAAAATATAAGGCTCCTTTGATTGGCGATCTAATGTGCCTGACGAGCCTTAAATAATTTCAGGCTATGATTCCGCCTCGGCGAAGGGCAGCACCTGAAGCCAGCGCTCGATCATGGCGTTGATCTGCTGGGGCACGATGAGGGTGAGGAAATGGCCGCTGCCCGCCGCCTGGGCGTATTGCACCCAGGGGCTGGAGGCCAGCATGGCCGCCTGGCCGGTAAGGGGCCGCCGCGAGCCGATGTAGAGCAGGGGCCGCTTCAGGCGGGCCAGGGCCGGAGGGCCGTCCCAGGCGATGAGGCCCCTGGTCAGCTCGATGAGCACGTGGCGGGGAGGCGAGGACATCACCGCCTCCACGTGCTCCTTGATCGCTTCGCCGTCGCTGGGCAAAACCATGCTCCCGGCGAAGCGGCGCGCGGCCATCAGGTAGTGCGGCCCCTGAAGGGAGCGGAGCATGGCGGGCAGGGCCTTGGCCTTGCGCTCGGGGCTGGAGATCAGGGTGGAGTCTATGGACACCGCCGAGCGCACCAACTCCGGCCACCCGGCGGCCAGCTCCAGGGCCACCGACCCGCCCATGCTGTGCCCCACCACCACCACGTTCTTGAGACCAAGGTGCTCCAGCAACCGGGCCACCTCGGCGGCGAAGCGCGGCAGGCGGTACTCGGTCTCCGGCGTATCGCTCTGGCCGTGGCCCAGGAAATCCACCGACACCACCCGGTGCCCGGCGCTGAAGTGCGCCGTCTGGGGGGCCAGGAAGCTGCGGTCGCAGGCGAAGCCGTGCAAAAACACCAGGGCGGGATCGCCCGCTCCGGCCTGCTCGTAGGCCATGCGCCCGCCGTCCAACTCGAAATATTCCGTGCTCATGCCATCGGGTCCATACAGGCTAGGGGTGTCTGACGTAGGCTTCCATGGCCAGCAGGGCGGTGACGATGCCCAGGCCCAGGGTGAAGCAAGCATAGCTGGAGTTGCGCTCGCCGGGCAACTCCTCCTTGAATACGTTGTAGAGGATGGAGCCCGACAGGAAGGCGATCATCAGGCTCACCGCCATCACGTCTATGGGATCGGTGAGGGCGGTGACCACCCACCCGGCGGCCAGCGAGCCCAACAGGATCAGGCGGCCCCCCAGGGAGAAGCGCTTGGGGAAGTGGCGGTTGAAGTTGCGGTCGCTCAGGATGAAGTGCAGGGCCATGGCCACGGTGAAGATGAGGGCGTAGACCAGGCCGGTCTGCACCCTCAGCGGCATGGTGTAGGTGATCAGGAAATTGTACAGGCAGTACATGCCCAGGTGCAGGGCGTAGACCTTGCCCTCGGCCTCCGGGGAGCGCACCGCCGCCTTCTGGGCCAGCAACTCCAGGCCGTAGTAGAGGGTGAAGCCCAACAGGGCCACCATGAAGATGCCCAGGTCCAATAGCGGCGTCAGGTGCTCCACCCGGCTGAGCAGGCGGCCCACGGTGGCGTTGCCCTCCACCAGCTCGGGCAGCATGTGCAGGAACACGTAGGCCACGGCCACCCCTCCGGCAAAGGAGGCGGCCTGGCGTTCGCTGATGCCCGGTATGCGCCGGATCAGGGGCGAGAGGTAGTGGCTGACCATCAGGGCCAGGGTGATGAGCAGGGCGACCAGCTCGCTGCCCAGGTTGATGAACTCCAAAGGCCTACTCCCGCTTGCCCTGGCCCCAGCCCTGGAGCTGTTCCAGCAGCTCGCGCTCCATCTCCGGGCTCCAGGCCTCGCGCCAGTCGTCGCCCCGCTTGACCAGGAGCTTATTAACCATGATGGCCTTGGAGCCCGCCTCCAGGACGCCCTCCACCGCCACCGGGCGGTTGAGGTGGCGGGCCAGGATGGCCCGGTCCAGGTTGGGCAGGTAGTACCAGCTTCCGTCGGCCAACAGCAGCACGAAGGTCTTCTCCAGGGCGATGAGCGGGTCCTCCATGTTGATGGGGCAGACCTTGCCCTGGGTCACGCAGGCCAGGCCCTGGATGCTGCCCTGCCAGCGCTGGGCCGCCGGGGCCTGGGCGGCGGTCAGGAGAATCATCAGGAGCATGGTTGCGCCGAGGCAACCAAACATGAGCCATCGCCTGTCATCTGCCCGGCAGGCCGCCGCGCCTATTTCATGTTGTTTGAGCGGCATCAAAAACCCAATCCATGATTTTCAGGTCTCTAAAAAATGCGTTTCTGTGAAGTCATCAGCGCATCATCTGCGTAAAGTCCACCTTGTTCCATCCGGCCGGGGGCTGAAAGGTGGAGGCGGGCAGGTTTTTCTTTTCAACCGAGGTCATGGTCATCACGGTCATGGGGCCGCCGTGGCCGTATTCCACGATCTTCATGGGCATACCTTGGGAGATGAGCTTTTGCACCGCCTCGGAGCGCCGCCAACCCAGGCCCTGGCCGCCGGCTCCGGCGCGCATGGAATGGGCCAGCTTCATCATCTTGCCCATGTCCATCTCTTTCTTGAAGCCGGGCACCTGGGCCACCCACATCTCCTGGCGCAGCTTGCCGTCCACGTAGACCTGGTATTTGGTGGAGTTGTATCCGGCGATCTTGGCGCTCTGGCCGGTGTCCTTCACCTCGACCTGGGCCGCCGGGGGAGCCATGGCCTTGCCCTGGCCTTGGCCCATGCCGCCTTGGCCCATGCGCTGTTTCATCATGGTGCGCATCTGGTCGCGCTGCTCCGGGGGCGCCTGCTTGAGGGCCTGCTCCATGCGCGCTTCCAGGGCCTGGTTCATCTGCTGGCCGAGCTGCTGGGGATTGCCCGACCAATAGACCTGGCGGTCCGGGTTGAGCATGGTCGCGGTTTCGTTTTTCAGGTCGTAGATCATGCCCCCCAGGCCCACGCCCGCCCGCACCTTGTTGTCCTGCACCAACATGGTGCTGGGCCCGCCGGGGGTCTCCTGGTGCAAGACCCAGCCCGCCTGGGCCGTGGTGGCCAGGAGCAGCAGCGTCAGGGCGGCCATGGTGATACGCAGTTTCATCTTTGTTCCTCCCGTTGCCCCGGTTTGGATTGGTCCGGGGGCCTATTCTTGAGCCTACGCCGGGTGGCGCCCCACGGGCAAGCCCCGGGCGCGGGGCGGGCCCTTTCTGCTAAGATTCATACAAGGGGTTTGCGAACAGGGCAGGGGGATTGAGTCAGGAGGTTTTCGATGTACAAGGCGTTGGCCGTGGTTCTGGCGGCCCTGCTTTTGGCCGCTCCCATGGCCCTGGCCAACGGGGGCAAGGGCATGCTCAAGGTGGGAGGGCCTTTCCCCTCCGCCAAGTTCCAAGCCCCCGAGGACGCCGGGCAGCGGGCCTATTTGGGCCTGAAGCCGGGCGACGGCCTGGACCCGGCCAAGGTGGACGCCGACCTGGTCATCGTGGAGTTCCTCAACATCTACTGCCCCCACTGCCAGCGCCAGGCCCCCAGGATCAACGCCCTCTACGAGCTGATCCAGCAAAAGGGCTGGGGCTCCAAGATCAAGATGGTGGGCATCGGGGCCAGCAATACCGGCGAGGAGGTGGAGGGCTACGTGCGCCACTACAAGGTGCCCTTCCCGGTGGTGCCCGACTACAAGGTGAAGTGCGCCGAGATTTTGGGCACGGTCTACACCCCCTATTTCGTGGCGATCCAGCGCCTGCCCGGCGGGGGCAGCCGGGTGCTCTACGCGGCCAGCGGCGAGTTGCCCCCGGGCAAGCGGTTCCTGGAGGACATGGCCGTCCAGGCGGGCATCAAATAAGGCGAAAGCTGGGCCTGGCCCAAGCACCCCAAAAGATGGTAAACCTTCGGGCCAGGAACCCAACCCTGGCGGAGCGAAGCGGATGAGCGACGAGCAGACCCGGCTAAAACAACTGGCGGCCGACGCGGCGGTGAACGAGGTGCGCTCGGGCATGACCGTGGGCCTGGGCTACGGCAGCACGGCCCTGTTGTTCGTGCGCAGCCTGGCCAAGAAGGTGGCCTCGGGCGAACTGAAGGATATCACCGGGGTGGCCTGCGCCCTGGCCATGGACAAGGAGGCCCGCTCCCTGGGGCTCAAGGTGTCCACCCTGGACGAGCACCCGGTGATGGACCTCACCGTGGACGGGGCCGACGAGGTGGACCCCGCGCTCAACCTGATCAAGGGCGGCGGCGGGGCCCTGCTGCGCGAGAAGGTGGTGGCCCAGGCCTCCAAGCGCGAGATCATCATCGTGGACGAGTCCAAGATGAGCGCCCAACTGGGCGAAAAGTGGGCCCTGCCGGTGGAGGTGGTGCCCTTCGCCCTGCGGCCGGTCAGCGAATACGTCCGCTCCCTGGGGGCGGTGGTGAAGTTGCGCCTGATGGAGGGCGGCGATCCCCTGGTCACCGACCAGGGCAACTGGATCATCGACTGCAACTTCGGCCCCATGCCGGACCCGGCGGGGGTGGCCCGCTCCCTGGAGGGCCGGGCCGGGCTGGTGGATCACGGCCTGTTCCTGGGCCTGGCCAGCGAGGTGATCGTGGCCGGGAGCGACGGCATCCGGCGCATCGCCCGGCCCTAGACGGCCCGGCTGCGCCGGGGGGCGGTGCAACCCGCGCCGAGATTTGCCGGAAGCCGTCGGTTCAGGGGCGGCCCGGATACCGGTTGGCGGCGTGGCTCTCGCGCCGGGGAGGATTTGGTGCAGACCTTCCTGCCCTATGCCGATTTCGCGGCCTCGGCGG
>Ga0180016_100144_pt1 | contig 25010 bp, 21 predicted proteins | sample KR46_M_MetaG_FD_129673 | JGI IMG/M metagenome (GOLD analysis project Ga0180016, IMG submission 129673) | Groundwater microbial communities from the Olkiluoto Island deep subsurface site, Finland - KR46_M_MetaG | ecosystem: Environmental > Aquatic > Deep subsurface > Groundwater | place: Finland... | reverse complement strand
GAGCGATGATCTCGGGCGGGAAGCGGTGGCGTTTGTAACTGATGATGGACCGTGTCTGCATCAGTACAGATTACGTTCAAATCGTTGCTCCGGCAATCGGTGGGAATTAACGTGACAACTCCCCGCCTCATACTCCGGCCAGTTCGTTACCTTGAACTTCATCTTCCTGATATGATGGCGGCGGGCGGCGGGTGGCGGGCGGCGTTATGTTTGTGCGGCATGCTGGATCAATCAAGCTATTTTCGATCCCGGTCGAATAGATGCAAAACGTTGAAATCTTATCCGCGCACCAACGCCACTATGCACCGGTCATGCACTAACAATCAACATCGATCACGCGGGTGGGGCTGATCAGTCGCTGCTCGCCGCCGGCGGTCTTTTCCTCCATCTATTTGTTGACAACGCCTTCTCGCGGCCGATCTTGAACAGGCGGCGCATATAGTCGGTGTTGAATGGATCGCTAATGTCATAGGGAACAACTTGATCGAGATAGGCGAGATTGAAGCTGATCCCGGCCCGCCGTGTGAGCGTGTATGTGGCGTTGACGGTGGTGCGGGCATGGGTTTTGACGAGAGTGGCATAGGCTCTGCCGGCAATCGCCAATGTCGACGGTTTCACTGCCTCGAACTCCGGATCCAGCATGTTGTTGAGGAGAATATAGAGATCGACCCTGCCCGGACGGATCGGTGGTGCAAGATCTGTCGACGCCAGAAATGATTCGGGCGCGGTGAACAATTGGGTGGTGGCGCCGCCATCGGAATGCATCTCCTGAAAACGTCTGCCCTTCACAGTCACATCGATCATCACCGGCGGAAACACGGCGGGAATACTGGCGGAGGCGATCAGCACGTCGCGAAACAGCATCAATGCCCTGGTGTCGCCGCTTGCAGCAATTGCGCCCATGTCCCAGATCACTGTTCGCTGGGCATCCAGATTGGTGGTGGCCACGAAAAGCCGGCGTCCCTTGAGGTGCTCGGCAGCGATTTTGCCGAGCATGTCTTCGTTAGCATAGTGCGCCACCAGACGCTGCAAGGCTTGCGGATCCGACAGCCCGGCCCCTAGCAGCGCTGAAATCGGCCGCGGCCGGACCAGCGTCTCGGCGACGCCGCTTGTGTACAATTCGGCAAGAATGGGATCATGGGAGGGGCCGAGAAACACAAAAGGAGCAATCAGCGCGCCGGTACTCACGCCGCTGACAACATCGAATTCCGGCCGTGTTCCCGATTGCGACCAACCGGTCAGAAACCCGGCGCCGAACGCTCCACCGGAGCCGCCGCCGGAAATCGCCAGGTAGCTAATGCGGCTAGCGCCATCGCGCGGCTGGAATATGGGCCCGGAAGATGCCCGTTCATCGGCCGAGCCATCGCCCCAAAACCGGATGCCGGAGAAGCCCTCGACCTGGGCCGCTTCCTGATCCGGCTCCGCTAGCGCCGTCCGCGCCAGTCCGGCGCAGCCGTTCAAGGCCATCAACAGGATGACCAACATGGCAACGTCCAGCGAAGATCGGAGCAAACTCACGCTTCTTTGTGCCTGCCCTGTAAACTGCCCAATCATTAGCAAATCTCCCGATTGGCTGGAGAATCTATAGCTCCCGGCTTGCTGGCCGAGGACTGCCTCCACTCGGTGTCGCCCGATAGACCAGACACCGAACCGGGCCCGCGCCACCTCATGCGTCCGCTAATCCACGGCCTGCTTGCGCCAATCCGAGTTCTGCTAGAATTGCGTAAAGCGCCGGAAGTACCAACAGCACCAGCGTCGTCGAGGTCAGAAGCCCGAACACCACCGAGATCACCAGCGGCTTGAGCGTCTGTGCCTGGGTCGAGGTTTCGAACAGCAAGGGAGCCATACCGAGGATCGTGGTCGTGACCGACACGAAGATCGGCCTGAACCGCGCCCGAACGGCTAACCCCGCAGCCTCAGCTACGGTTACCTCGGGCCCGGCTTTTTCCTTGATCACTTCAATCAGCAGGATAGCATTGTTCACGACGATCCCGGCCAGCGAGGCAGCCCCCACCAATGAAGGCATTGAAATATTGTATCCCATGGCCGCATGGCCCCAGATCACCCCAAGAAACGCCAGTGGGATGGTCAACATGACAATCACCGGTTCGACATAGCTGCGGAACTGAAACGACAAAATCAGATAAATCCCGACAAGACCGATCAAAAATCCGATCATGATGGAGCCGACGGTTTCCGCCGAATTGGCGGCCTGACCGAGGATCTCAAAACGCAGACCCGGCGTTGCCGCGACCAGGTCCGGCAAAAACCCTTGGGCCAGACGTGATGTGATCGCATCGGCATTGCCGTAGCGGCCATCGACATCGGCCTGCACGGTAACCGTGCGCATGCCATCCACCTGGGTGATGCTGCCCCAGCCGCGCGCTTCTTGCCAGTCAGCAACGGTTGCCAACGGAATTTCACCGCCATCGGGCAGCGTCAGGGTGAAATTCTCAAGATCCGAGCGGCTGTTGCGATCATCCTCCGCCAGCAGCACCTCAATCTCGTGGGTAATTGGGCCTTGCCGCACTTCGACAAGCTGTGTCCCCAGATAGGCTGTGCTGAGCTGGACCGCTACATCAGCCGACGTTAATCCCAGGACATGGGCACCCGGCGCTAGCTGGAATTGCAATTCCGTCTTGCCCGGACGCAGGTCGACCATCGCGTTGAGAACGCCGTCGTAACTTTCCATTTCTCGCCGGGTCGCTTCACCGGCCTGTAGCAGAACATCCAGATCGGGATGCGACAGGCGCAGTTCCACGGCGACCCCCTGCGGACCGATTCCCGGTTCCGCCAGGATCAATGAAGTCACGCCGGGCAGCGGTTCGGCCTCTTCACGCCAGGCGGATATAATTTCGTCGAGTGTCGTGTTTCTTATTTCCGCATTCAGCAGATCGGCGGAAACCGTGGCCAGATGCGCGCCGCTTTGCGACGCCGAGATATTGTAGTTGAAGCGGGAGATAGTGCGCTGGACCAGGGCCTGGCCCTCAGGTTGCGCCGGTGCGAACCGATCATTGACCCGGCTTAGAGCGGCCTCCACCTGCGCCACCACGGCTTCGGTTCGGCCCAATGGTGTGCCCTGCGCCAGCATGATCCGCGCTTCCAGCACATCGCCATCAATTTCCGGCATCGCCTCGCGTTTGACCAGACCGCCGGCCATGGCGCCGGCCGTGATGATCAGCGCGGCAATCGCAATTCCAACCACCAGATACCGCTGGTCGATTGCGCGATCTGCTGCTCGCCCAACCCAGCGGTCGCGAAGCACGTCGAAACCTGCATCAAATTTCTGGCGGAACTTCGAGGGCGCCTTTGTGCTGCCCGACAGCGCGTGTTTGAGGTGGTGCGGCAATATGACGAAGGCTTCGATCAGGCTGGCGGCCAGCGCGGCCAGCAGCACCACCGGCAACACTTCAAGCACCTTGCCCAAATCGCCGGCAAGAAACGACAGCGGCGCAAACACTGCCAGAGTGGTCAGGAAGGACGATAATACACCGGGCGTAACCGCCAACACACCACGGGTCACGGAATCAAGATTGCTACCCGTTTCAGCAGAGGCCGTGGCGATCGAATCGGAAATCACAATGGAATCGTCCATAACGATGCCTATGGCCATCAGCAGCGCCACCAAGGTGATCATGTTCAGCGACAGACCCGTCAGCGACATCCAGACGAAGGCGCCGAGGAAGGCCACCGGAAGCCCCATTGCCACCCAGATCGCGTATCCAGGCCGAAAGAACAGGCTCATCACCAGAATCACCAACACCAGTCCGACAACGCCGTTGCTGACCAGCATCGCCAATCTGTCGCGAATAATTGAGGTCACATCTTGTACCACCTCAGCGCGGATTGTCGGCGGCAAGCCGGCGTTTTCCTCCGCCACCAGTTCCTTGACCCTGTCGAGCGCGCGCAGTGCATCTGCACCGAGCGATTTGTGCACAGCCAGCAGCGCCGCTCGGGTGCCGTTAAGCTGTGCCCGTTCTTCATCGGGGCTGTAATGCTCGCTGATCCGGGCAATTTCGCCCAATGTCAGACTGGCGCCATTGGCCAGTGTCAACACCGGAACTGCGGCAAGTTCCAAGGCGCTGCGCCGCTCTTCGGTGAAGCGCAGGCTCAGGTCGCCACCTGGTGTCTCCAGAGTACCCAGCGGGCGATCAAGACTCTGCGTGCCGAGAATGGCTGCCAGACTTTGCGCGGTCAGTCCGTGCTGAGACAGCATTGCGCGCGGCACTTCGATACGGAATTGACGGTTGCCGAAGCCCGACGTGATAACCTTGGCCACTTCCGGAAGCGCGGCGATCCGGTCTGACAGGCCGTCGGCAAACAACTCCAGCTCCCGCGCTGGCAGATCGCCCGAAACCGCAACCGACGTCACCAGGTCAGTACGATGCAGCTCACGGACCACCGCCGGGTCGGCCCGGTCCGGAAAACTGTCGATGGCGCCGACCTCGGTTCGCACCTCATTGACGAAACGGAGCGCGTCACTGCCCGCGGCCAGCGTGGCGACAGCCCGGGCGTTGTTGTCCTGGGCAACACAGGCAAGTTCATTGAGGCCCTCAACGGATTGCAACGCATCCCAGAGCGGACGGCAAATTGCGGTTTCCACATCTTCCGCCGTAGCCCCTCGATAGACGATGCTGATTTCCGCCTCGACGGCGCGGAAGTCAGGAAAAGTCTCGCGTTTCAGGGTCGGGAAGGCAAACAATCCGGCAGCGATGAAAAACAGCAGCAGCAGGTTCGACGCCGTCGGGTGTCCGGCAAACCAGCGGATCATGGCTGTTCCTCGACCGGCATCAGTTTGGTGCCGGGAATTGCTGGTGAGATATCATCAAGGATCAGGCGGTCTGCTGCTGCCAGGCCCTCGGTGATCACGACAAGTCCATCCTGGCGAAAGGCTTCTGTCACCGGACGCAGTTCGAGTTGATCCTGTTCATTGGCAATATAGACCAGATTGCCATGCAGCGCAGATTCCGGGATGACAAGGGAGTTGGGAATGGTTTCGCCGGTGAGCGTTATCTCGACTTGCATGTTGGGCAACAAGGGCGCTCGCAGCGGCGGGTTGGAATTGCCATAAGGGTCGTCGACCGTGACCACCACCGGGACTGTCCGGGCCCGCGCATCAAGCGCGCCCTCGACCCGGGTCACTGTCGCTGACCATGTCTGGGTTGGATCGGACACCAGCCGCACGTTGGCCGACATCCGGCTCGACGGACCCTTGCGGATCGCGGCAAGCGTATCCTCAATCAGGTCTGTGCCGTAGAGCAGGCGCCGAAATGCGGCAAAGGGCAGTTGCGCCACCACTTCAACCTGCGCGACGCCATCCGTTGCCACCAGCGTCTGGCCGATATTGACATACTCGAACCGATCAACCGAGACCTTGGTGACCCTAACTTCATAGGGGGTGGTGATGGTGGTGTGGTCGAGGTCGCGTTGGTTGCGGGCCAGGGCAGCTTTGGTGCGGGCGTTCTGCGCGGCCAGGGCGTCACGCCGTGGCTCGATCAGCGCCAGCGTGTTTTTCAACTCGACGACACTGCGCCGTGCCAGAAGGGTTGCGCGCTCGGCCTCGTCGACGCGTGTCTGCGCCGCCACGCCCCGTGTCAGAAGTTCGCGGTTGCGCAAAAGTTCGGCCTCGGAGAGCGTCAGCCGCGCTTCTTCCAGATCAAGTATGCGGCTGGTATTCTCCGCCTCGGCATCGATCTGAGCTGCTTCGGCGGCATAGGCGGCCAGATCGGCTTCTGCCTGAACAATGGCCAGCTGGTAATCGGTCGGATCGATTTCAAGCACCTTTGTACCGCCAGCGATCAGCTTGCCGCTATCCAGATCGGGATGACGCCAGATCACCTGACCCTTGACTTCCGATACGGCCGTCCAGGTTTCCGCCGCCTGAACATTGCCCCAACCCATCGCCACCGGGGCGATACCGCTCGGCTGAAGCGATACCGTGCGCACGGCACGGCCCATAACTTCATCCTCTACACGTGCAGGTCCCTCGGCCTGGATGACAAAGATGGCGGCGATGGCGATTCCCAACGCGACCGGCGGGAGAAACCAGAATGCGGAACTGCGGCGCAAGAGAGGTATCCTTTTCACGGCTCTGCACGCCAACGCGCAAAGTCGTCGGACGGCAGGTGGTTGAAGCTACGCGGCCCTAGCTTCGGGCGCTTATGCTCGCGGGTCTCATCGTCACGCTCGCCCAAGCGGCCAGGCACCAAAATGCGAAGCGCAGTGTCAGCGCCGCCAAGGTCCGCGTTTCCCATTCCTGGCCACCTGCAATGGTTGCAAGAAAGGCCGCAAACAGCACGGCCAAGGCCAAGGCCAAGGCGCTGGCCAGTATCTTGCCGAAACGACGCCCCTGAAGGATGCCGATCCCGGCGGCGATGTAGACGGCGCCCGACAGGAAATTGAACCAAAGCACAAAGGGCACAACCCGCCCAGCCGCGACACGCGCCGCATCAGGTCCGAAAAGCACCATTCCGCCCGACCAGAGCGTCAAGGCGCCAAAAGCGATCGCCACTGCGCCAATCAATCGATTGCGTTTCATATCCGCTACCTTCCACATCCTCTGTCAAACTTCAGAATAAACTACACGGCATGGCGCGAACCACTGTCCCGCGCTATCGCCGCGCCGGGTTGGTTCTGCGATGCTTCACTTGTCAACCCGCAGGGTCATCCCTTCCGAATTGAGGAAGGCGCCGTCGCCGAGATCCTCGAAGGAAATGCAGGATTCGCCGCGCTTCGGCCCTTTCGTCATCATCATGCAGAGCCTGTCGCCTTTAAAAGCCCATGTGCCGGCGCCAGTTATGAAAGCCGCTTTCATCGCGACACGGCCATCGGCATTAAAGCGGAGCCGCACGGTCATGCCGTTGCGGTGGCCAACCAGGTCCTTGCCTATAATCTGATCGGCGATCTGTGCCTGGGTCAGCGTGTCGGCCAGCGTCGGGCCGGCAGCAACCATGCTCGCAGTCAGCAGCAAAAACCGGGTGAATTTGGCGACATATCTCATTGTGGCATACCGGGGCTTTACAAGACGGAATATCTGCTGGACACGATGTAATAGATCACTCACTTTGTAAAGCGTCTATTTTACCAAAAATCGGACATTTTTGGTGTTTTTTACATATCGCGCTATCAAGGCAGAAAAAATGCGCCTAATAAGTGAGTAATCACTTTTTCGAGGTTTCTCCGATGTCCCGCGCAAAACACCTACCCACCGAAGAACGGCGCAACGAAGCTGTCGTGGCCGTCATAGAGCTCGCTGCCGCAAAGAACCCCGAGGACATCACCACCACGGCCATCGCGGGGCGGATGAAACTCAGTCAGGGTGCGCTGTTCCGGCATTTTCCGACCAAGGACGCCATCTGGCGCGAAGTGATGCACTGGGTATCCGATCGCCTGCTTGAACGAATCGACAAGGTTGCCGGCGGCGAGTCCGATCCGGTCGCCGCACTGGAGGCGATGTTCATGGCGCACATTGCCTTTGTGGCCGAACACCCCGGCGTGCCGCGGATCCTGATGGGGCAGCTCCAGCGTACCGGATCAACTCCGGCCAAGCAGGTTGCGCATACCCTGACCTCGAACTACGCCATCCGGCTTCGCCGCATATTGGCGGCAGGCAGAAGTTCCGGCGCCCTGCCCGCCGGCCTCGACGACGCTGCAGCGGCGACCCTTTTTCTCGGCATGATCCAGGGCCTGGTGGTGCAGGCGCTAATCAGTGGCGACCAGGATCAGATGCGGGCCGATGCCCCACGGGTCTTCGCGATCTATCGCGCCGGCCTCAAACATGATGTGACCAAGGCGGAGGAAAGAGGGTGAAACTGACTTTCCCACGTGCGGCTCGGGCCGGCGCACCGCCGATGCGCGCGCCCTCTGCGCTTGATCCGGAAATGCCGGATTCTCGTGCTGCTGACCCGTCCGATATCGACTGCGTCCGTCAGAGTTTTTTCACCCTGGACGAGGCCGATGATGAAGTAGTGATGGCACTACAGGAATTCTATCACGGACGGCCACCGGAATGTCTGCGCCGGGAGTATTGCCGGTCATCACGACCGTAGCAGGACCATAGGGAGACTGAACTGATGTCGCGAAAGATTTCCATTGGGATTGTTGTGATCGCACTTGCCGGGCTTCTGGGCTTTGGCGCCTGGACGGTGCTGCTGAAGCCGTCCGACCTGCCGCCCGAAGGCTTTGCCCGCGGCAATGGACGGATCGAGGCAGATCTGCTCGACATATCGCCGCGGCTGGCAGGAAGAGTGGCGGAAATCCGGGTGCGCGAGGGCGATCTTGTGCAGCCGGGTGACGTGCTGGCGGTCATGGATACGGCGGAACTGCGCGCGCAACTGGCCCGTTCCGATGCGGCCGTGGCCAGCGCCAAAGCTGGCGTTGGGGTCGCCGCGGCCCATGTGGTCGAAGCCCGCGCTCGGCTGGCGCTGGCCCAAAGCGAACAGACCCGCGCCGAAACACTAAGCGAGCGCGACGTTGGTTCGCTGCAAAATCGAGATATCCGGCGCACCGAAACACAAGTCGCTGAAGCAGGATTGACCGCCGCCGAGGCCACGCAGTTCGCGCAGGAACGCGCTGTCGAAGCAGAGGTGGCCTCCCGGACCGAGGTTGTGGCGCGCATCGAAGATGCGACGCTTTATGCAACCGGCGCTGCACGTGTGTTATACCGCCTGGCGCAGCCCGGCGAGGTATTGGGCAGCGGCGGAGAGATTTTGACGCTCGTCAGCCTCGAAGATGTCTACATGGAATTCTTCCTGCCCGCGAGCGAGGCACCCCGTGTGCATATCGGGGACGAGGCGCGCATCGTAGCCGATATCATGCCCGATATGGCGATCCCGGCGACGGTGATGTTTGTCTCGCCACAGGCACAGTTCACGCCCAAGCAGGTAGAAACCCTGACCGAGCGCGAAAACCTGATGTTCCGTGTCCGCGTGCGCATCCCACCCGAATTGGTGGCCGAGCGCATCAATCAGGTAAAGACCGGTGTGCGCGGCCTCGCTTGGGTGCGGCTGGCGCGGGCCGACGGCAGTCTGCCTGATTGGCCCGCCGGTTTGACTCCGCCGCTTGCCAAGGTTCTCTCCACCCCCACCGCAGCACGGAACAAGCCATGACAACCCAAATGATGACTGGGCAGACTGATCCTGTCGCTCAGCTTGGGCAGGTCAGTCACCGGTTCGGCAAGGTCAAGGCGCTGGAGGATCTGACACTTGTCTTGCCCGCAGGGCGGATGATCGGGTTGATCGGTCCCGACGGGGTTGGCAAGTCGACGCTGATGGGGCTGATTGCCGGCGCCAAAAGGTTGCAGCAGGGCACAGTCCGGACTTTGGGGGGCAGCATGGCCGACGCGCGTCATCGCACCGCCATCGGTGGACGCATCGCCTACATGCCGCAAGGGCTGGGGCGCAATCTTTACCATGACCTGTCATTGCGCGAAAATCTGGAGTTTTTCGGCAAGCTATTCGGACTGGACCGGGCCGAGCGCGCCACGCGTATCGACCGGCTGACCCGAGCCACCGGGCTGCACCCCTTTCTGGATCGCCCGGCGGGCAAACTTTCGGGGGGGATGAAACAGAAGCTGGGCCTGTGTTCGGCGCTGATCCACGATCCCGACTTCCTGCTGCTCGATGAGCCAACGACCGGAGTCGATCCGCTTTCACGCCGTCAGTTCTGGGATCTGATCGACGCGATCCGTGCAGATCGGCCGCAGATGAGCGTGCTGGTTTCCACCGCCTATATGGAGGAAGCCGCGCGCTTTGACCATCTTGTGGCGATGAATGCCGGTCAAGTTCTGGCCGAGGCCAGCCCCGCCGACCTGATGGGGCAGACCGCGACCACCTCCGTTGGTGCGGCCTATGTTGCGCTGTTGCAGGCCGACATTGACGTGGCTTCAAACGACAAGCCCACCGCCCACGCCGTCGAATCCGCAACGGACCCTGTCGTGCCGACAGATCAAGCCACCGCCCCGCCCTCACCCGAGGAACCCGCAATCCGGGCGCGTGACCTGACCCGACGCTTTGGCGATTTCACCGCCGTTGACAAGGTCAATTTCGACATCGCGCGCGGCGAGATTTTCGGCTTTCTCGGCTCCAACGGCTGCGGCAAGACAACCACAATGAAGATGCTGACCGGGCTTTTGCCAGCGACCGAAGGCGAGGCGTGGATATTCGGCAGTCCAGTCGATGCGCAGAACCCGCAAGCCCGCCGCCGCGTCGGTTTTATGTCGCAGGCGTTTTCACTTTATGGCGAGCTGAGCGTCCGCGAAAACCTGCTGTTGCATGCGCGGCTGTTTCACCTGGGCCGGGCGCTGACAGACCAGCGCATGTTGGATCTGGTGCCGCGTTTCGAGCTTGAAGAGCATCTCGACCAGCGAGCCGATACGTTGCCGCTGGGGCTGCGCCAACGGCTTTCATTGGCGGTGGCAGTGATCCATGAACCCGAGATCCTGATCCTCGACGAACCGACGTCGGGCGTCGATCCGCAGGCGCGCGATGATTTCTGGAAGCTTTTACTTGATCTGTCGCGAAAAGATCGGGTGACGATCTTTGTCTCGACCCATTTCATGGATGAAGCAATGCGTTGCGACCGGATCTCGCTGATGCATGCGGGAAAGGTGCTTGTCACCGACAGCCCTGACGCAATCATCGCCTCACGCCAGGCGCCATCGCTGGAAGAAGCGTTCATCGCCTATATTTCCGCCGAAATTCCGCCCGAACCCGCCAGCGCCGCTGTGCTTGTTTCCACATCCGACAGTGACGGCAATGCCAGCGGCTTCAGCCTGCGCCGGTTGTTGGCCTACACCACGCGGGAGGCGATGCAGGTCCGACGCGATCCGGTGCGGCTGGCCTTTGCCTTTCTGGGCACCGCCATGCTGTTGTTGATCATGTCGTTCGGTATTTCGCAGGAGGTGCGCAATATGCCCTTCGCAGCACTGGATCAGGACCACAGCCCCGAAAGTCGGGCCTATCTTTCGACATTTGAGGATTCCCATTGGTTTTTGACCCGGGCGCCAATCCTCGACCCGACTGCGTTGAAACAGCGGATGGCCAGTGGCGAGCTGACGCTGGCATTGCAGATCCCGCCCGGTTTTGGCGCGGATCTGCGTCGCGGTATCGGCGCAGAGGTGGCTGCGCTGATAGACGGCGCCGACACCACGCGAGCCGGCACGGTGGAAAGCTATGTGCAGGGCAATCACGCGTCGGTTGTGGCCAATGCAGGAGGTGCTGCACCCGCCCTTGCCATGTTGGCACAGGCCAACCCGGAACCGGTGCAGCTGACTTCTCGCTTTCGCTACAATCCGGCGATGGAGAGCCTGCCCTCCATCGGCCCCTCGATCCCGCCGCTTCTATTGCTCCTGTTTCCCACCATCCTGATGGCTGTCAGCGTGGCGCGCGAGAAAGAGATCGGGACAATTACCAATTTCTACGTCACCCCGACCGGACGTGCCGAATTCCTGATCGGCAAGCAATTGGTCTATATCGGCATTACGCTTTTGAACTTTGCCATCCTGACGGCACTGGTGGTGCTGGCGCTGGGGGTGCCACTGCGCGGCGATCCGCTGGTTTTGCTCCTTGCCGCGCTGTTGTATTCGGTGGCGGCGACCGGATTTGGGCTTCTGGTCTCGATAATGTCCTCCACGCAAGTCACGGCGGTTTTTGCCAGCACGATCCTGTCAGTGATGCCGACGTTGCAGTTTTCCGGCATGATGACACCGGTTTCATCGCTTGAGGGGCCAGCACGGATCCTGGGCAACCTTTGGCCGACGACCTGGTACATGGCGGTCAGCGTCGGCACCTTCACCAAAGGACTGGGGTTGGCCGATCTTTCCGGGGCGTTGATGCGATTGGCGGTGTTCGGACCTGTGTTCACCGGGTTGGCCATCCTGACCTTGCGCAAACAGGAGAAGTGACTTGCGACGCGTGGAAAACATTTTCTGGCTGGTTGGCAAAGAGTTGAAAAGCGTTCTGGGCGACCCGGTGATGGTAATCCTGATTCTTTGGTCTTTCGTCGCGGCAGTGATGCTCGAGGCAAGCGGCGCAGGTGATACCGTGCGCAATGCTGCCATAGCGGTTGTAGATGAGGGTCGCTCGCCCCTGACACGGCAAATCGAGGCGGCACTGATACCACCTTGGTTCCAGGTCCCTGTCGCCATGACCGCCGATCAGGCAGGCGCCGCGATGGACCGTGGCGAGATCATGTTCGCGCTGGCCTTCCCGCCGGATTTCGCCGCCGATGCGATCGCCGGAAAAAGCCCGGTTGCGCAACTCCTGGCCGATGCGACGGCGGTGTCGCAGGCCCAGCTTGGCGCCGATTACATCCGCAACATCGTTCAATCCGAGGCTCGCGCCTTTCTGGCGGGCAGTCCTGACGGCCCCACGCCGCAACTGCGGCTGGAGCTGCGCCGCGCCTTCAACCCCAACGGAAACCCGGTATGGTTCAAGGCAATGTCATCACTGCTCAACCAGCTGTCCCTGCTCACCATTGCGCTGACCGGGGCGGCGATGCTGCGCGAACGCGAGCATGGTACGATCGAGCATCTCATGGTCATGCCGCTTACGCCGGTTGAGGTGGCGCTTTCCAAGGTTCTGGCAACGATGGTGGTGGTGCTGGTGGCCTTCATCGGTTCGCTTTTGTTTGTCGTACAGGGGGTGTTGCAGGTTCCGGTCGCAGGATCGGCACCGCTTCTGGTGGCAGGGGCAGCGGTATACCTTTGGGCTGCCGCTGCAATCGGAATGCTCCTGGGCACATTGGCGCGCAGCATGGCGCAATTTGCGCTATTGGTGATCATGGTCATCATTCCAGTGATCATGTTGTCAGGAGGCATGGGTGCGGTGGAAAGTCAGCCCGATCTCGTGCAAAAACTTACACTGGCGCTGCCTTCGCGCCACTTTCTCGCCTTCGCCAAGGCAGTTGCGTTTCGTGGGGCGGGCATCAGCACGGTCTGGCCGCAACTTCTTGTGATGGCGGGCTTGGGTGTGGCGTTCTTCGCTGCGAGTCTGGCACTCTTCCGGCGTTCAATGTCGCTGAGTGGCTAATGTGGACAGCTGTGGCTTGGCATTTAATGAGGGTTTCCATCAGCGCAAGCGTGCCGTCACTGGCAAGTGTTGGGATGGACGGCCCCCGAACGGCATCTAAATGTGCCAGAGTGAGCTGTTAACGATCTCAAACGAAGGAGCCGTCCGTGGATCAGATTATCCGTATTGGCATGGATACGTCAAAGCATGTCTTTCAATTGCATGGTGTGAACGCCGCCGAGCAACCGATCCTGCGCAAGAAGATGCGCCGCAAGGAGATGGTTGATTTCTTCGCGAAATGCCCACCGACCGTGATTGCGATCGAAGCCTGTGCCGCTTCGCATCACTGGGCGCGGTTGCTGACGGGGTTCGGGCATGAGGTAAAGTTGATCGCGCCACAACTGGTGAAGCCCTACGTCAAGCGCGGCAAGAATGATGCAGCCGATGCTGAAGCGCTATGCGAGGCGATGAGCCGCCCGACGATGCGGTTCGTTCCGGTGAAGAGTGCGGATCAGCAAGCCGCGCTGATGCTGGTGGGCCTGCGTGAGCGTGCTGTCGCCGCACAGACGCAGCTTGCCAATACGATTCGTGGCTATGCAGCTGAGTTCGGGCTGACCGCGGCCAAGGGCATGTCTCATATTCCGTTCCTTCTGGAACGCATGATGATTGATGACAATATCCCGGCTTTGGCGCGTGATCTGTTCGCATCACTCGCTGAGGAATTTGCGCAGTTGGGTGAGCGCCTGAAAGAGGTGGAGGCAAAGCTGATGGCTTGGTATCGCGACAATGAATGTTGTCGCCGTCTTGCAAAGATCCCTGGTGTTGGGCCGATCGGCGCGGTCTTGCTGGTGATGAAAGCGCCGGCACCGGAACAGTTCACATCAGGAAGGCAGTTTGCCGCCTGGATGGGCCTGACGCCCAAGGATCATTCGACTGCGGGCAAAGTCAGGCTCGGTGTTATTACGCGGGCCGGCGATGAGGCATTGCGCAAGACATTGGTAGTAGGGGCGACCTCGTTGCTCCGACAGGTAAGAGCGGGAAGAGGCAGGAACGCTTCGCTATGGCTCATCGAGTTGCTCAAGCGTAAGCCGCCAAAACTTGCGGCTGTCGCGTTGGCCAACAAGATTGCCAGGATCGCCTGGAAAATGATGGTATCCGGCGAGGCTTACAAGGGCAATGCTGCGCAACCGGCTCTGGCATGCGCGGCGTGACGAGATCAGCTATCACGGTGAGCAGGATACAGACGCTACCGTGCTGAGCTGATGCGTGAACTTGCATGAAACGAGTAGATGGTGTGATCGATCGATCCGAGACGTGGTCCACTCCGCAGGTGCCAATGGCCCAACGAGGCCGAACAAGTGTTTGGAACCCACGTCGCGGAACCCATCTTGGCCAGCGTTCATGTGTGAACGCACCAACAGGCCGGACATATGAACGCAAGCGATCCGATCAAATTATCAAAGAATTCTTGCAAGGAGGGGGCCGTCCACATATGGCACCTTGATGAGGTTGTGATCCCGATCAACGCCGTGAAGCATTGGCTGTGGCGCGCAGTAGATGCCAACGGCGACGTGCTCGACATCCTTGTCCAGCGCCGCCGCAATGCCAAGGCCGCCAAGCGCTTCATGGCAAGGCTGATCACTCAATTTGGCCACCCCCGGGTCGCCATCACAGACAAACTGCGCAGCTACATTAAGCCGATTTCGCATCAAGCACCGGACGCCGATCACCGTGATCACAAAGGGCTCAACAATCGCATCGAAGGGGATCACAGGCCGACGCGTCGACGAGAGAAGATCATGGGGCGGTTCAAGTCGCCACGGCAAGCGCAGCGCTTCCTCGCCGCACATGACCAGATCAACAATATCTTCCGCCCTCGCCGTTACCGCCTCTCCGCCACATCATACCGTCATGCCAGGGCAGATGCATTCTGTCTCTGGGCTGACTATGCCGCCGAAATGACCCATAATCGTCGCCCACGCGCTTTCAAAATCTCGCTTCAGCGACTTGGCAATGCCCATCGAAGGCCTGTTCACGGATTGAGGATCAGAAGGTCGGCGGCGTACAGACCCAGAGGATGCTCGCCGCCTCATCGCCGATATTGCGGTAGGAATGCGGAATGTTGGAGCGGAAGCAGAAGCCGTCGCCGGCTTCCAGCGTATAGGTCTGGTCGTTGAGATCGAGCGCCAACTTGCCAGTGATCACATAACCCACTTCCTCGCCTTCGTGGGTGATCGAGCCGCCGGAGCGGCCGCCGACTTCGAGATGGTGGATATTGCACTGGAGGAGGTGGCCCTCTTTGTAGGGGATGATGCGCTCAAGCATGACGCCGCTGGTGCGGCCGTTGCTCTTCTCCAGCGAGATGAACGGGCGATCGCCCTTGCGGAACACGACATTGTCCTGAGGTCCCTGCTCCTCGAACAGCCAGGAGATATTGGCTTCGAGCGCGTGGACAAGTCGATGGACAAGCGACAGCGAGGGCATCGACTTGCCGTTCTCGATCTTGGATAGCAGGCTTTCAGAACAGTCGCCGCGTTTGGCCAGTTCCTTCAGCGTGTAGCCTTTAGTCTGGCGCGCGAGCTTGAGCTTGATGCCCAGATTGCGGCGCGCGTTGCCGAGATCGACCGTGGAAGCAGCCTTGCTTCGTGTCATGCTTATGTCCCCGTGCGGAGCTTTTTTGCAGCGCGATATTGCGCCCTCTCCGCAGTGCACAGCGATGATCTCAGGTTGTCTCAGCATCGCGCCCCGATATATGCACATCTGCACGCGCCGATGCAACAGCCTGGGAGCCGGGCGGATGCCGTTATCCCCCGGCTTTGCCCACGTCAGTGCGCCATGCCGCCATCGACCATCATCGATTTGGCGGTGATGTAACGCGATTCCTCGGAGGCGAGGAACACGTAGATCGGGGCCACGTCCTCGGGCGTGCCCTGCCGGCCGAGCGGCACGATCCGCCGGACGATCTCGGCATGGGCTTCAACACCGCCCATCAGTTCGATCGCCGGATTGTTGAACGGCGTGTCGATCCAGCCCGGCAGCACCGAGTTGACGCGGATGTTGTGCGGCGCGAGCTCCTGCGCCAATGCAACGGTGAAGGCGATGACCGCGCCCTTGGCCGCGGCATAGGAGACCATGCCGGCCGCGCCGCGAAGTCCCGCGAGCGACGAGGTGGTGATGATAGAGCCGCCGCCGGCGCGCCGGATTGCCGGCCCGGCATATTTCGCGGCGAAGAAGGTGCCGCGGGCGTTGACGTCGAAGATCGCGTCCCAGCTCGCCGCGTCGAAGGTTGCGATCTCGCCGGTGCGCTGCAGTCCGGCAAGATAGACGAGCGTGTCGAGACCGCCGAACGTGGCTTCCGCCTTCTCGACGATGGTCCTCACCGAGATCTCGTCGCGCACGTCGCAGGCGACCGCGATCGCCTCGCTGCCGGCCTCGCGGCAGAGCGCCGCGCATTCTTCCGCAGCATCCTTGTTGATGTCGGCGATCACCTGCCGTGCGCCGTTCCTGGCGAATTCGATCGCGGTGGCGCGGCCTATGCCCGTCGCCGCGCCGATGAGGAGGGCTCGTTTACCGGAAAGTCTCATGTCTGTCTCCTTCATAGGAAGATATGCGTCGGGTTATGTGCGGGCGGGGCTGTCGGTCATGCCGAGCGCCTCGCCGACGACTTCGATCCAGTAGCGCGCGCCGATCGGTATCAGCTCGTCGTTGAAATCGAAGTCGGGATTGTGGAGCGCCGTGTCGCGGCCGTTGCCGATCCAGGCGTAGGCGCCCGGCCGCACCTGCAGCATGAAGGCGAAGTCCTCGGACGCCATGCTCGGCGTGAACTGCGAAATGATGTCAAGGCCCTGCGGCAGGCGCTTGGTCGCGCGCACCATGGTCGCGGTCGCCGCCACGTCGTTGGTCGTGACCGGGTAGGCCGGGTTAATCTCGATGTCGATGGCCACATCGTGGCTGCGCGCCACGCCGTCCGCGATCTCGCGCATGCGGCGGTGCGCGATCGCGCCCGCGCCTTCGTCGAAATAGCGCAGAGTCCCTTGAAGGTCGACGTGCTCTGGCAACGCGTTGAGCGACTGGCCGCCATGGATCTGCGTCAGCGACAGCACCAGCGGGTGGTGCGGGTCGATGGCGCGGCTGACAACGTTCTGCAGGCTGCCGGCGAGCGCGCCGGCAGCCACGATCGCGTCGGTGCCCAGATGCGGCATCGCCGCGTGGACGCCGCGCGCCCGGACGCGGAACGAAAAGAGGTCCATGGCCGCCATCATCGCGCCGGGCTTGACTGCGACCTGGCCAAGCGGCAGGCCGGGCCAGTTGTGAAGTCCAAAGATGCGCTCCATCGGAAACGCCTCGAACAGGCCTTCCTCGACCATACGACGGCCGCCGCCAGCGGCTTCCTCGGCCGGCTGGAAGACGAAATAGATCGTTCCGCCGATGTCGGGCTCGCGGGAGAGAACGTCGGCTGCCGCCAGCAGCATAGTCATGTGCCCGTCATGGCCGCAGGCATGCGCCGTGCCCGGGTTGACCGACCGCCAAGGCACAGAGCCGGTCTCGGCGATCGGCAGCGCGTCCATGTCGGCGCGAAGCCCGATCGCCGGCCCGGGTCGATTGCCGTTGAGCGTCGCCACCACGCCGGTGCCGGCGAGGCCGCACGCGACATCGAGCCCCATCTCCTTCAGCCGACCGGCCACGAAGGACGATGTCTCGTGCTCCTTGAACGCGGTCTCGGGATGGCGATGCAAATGCTGACGCCATTCCCGGTAGATTGGGAGCCGCTGCAGGAGGAAGTTCGTCGGATCCTGTGCTTCGCTGGTCATGGTGTGTCCGGTTGGGGTCAGGCGTTCGGCGCGGCGAGAGGCCCCGTCGTCGCAGGAAGAATGGTCGGCGGCGGCATTTGCCCCGGCGCGAGGTGACAGGCAGCACCGTTGCCGTCCGCGTCCGCGGCGAGTTCGGGGTCGTCGGTCGCGCACCTGTCGAAGGCGAAGGGGCAGCGCGTGCGGAACGAACAGCCGGTCGGGATGTGGATCGGGTCTGGCGGTTCGCCTTCGAGCAGATAGGTCTCGGGGCGGAACGGCTTCGGCTCAACCGTCAGGATCGAGCTCAGCAGCGTGCGCGTGTAGGGATGGGCCGGAGTCTCGAAGATCGTCTGGTTATCGGCGAGTTCGACGATGCGGCCGAGATACATCACGCCGATGCGCGCGCAGACGCGGCGCACCATGGTGAGGTCGTGCGAAATGTAGAGATAGGTGATGCCGTGGCGCCGCTGCAACACCTCGAACAGCGCAAGCAGCCGCGCCTGTTCGACCTGGTCGAGCGCCGACAGCGTCTCGTCCAGGATCATCAGGCTCGGCTCCAGGATGAGCGCCCGCGCGATGTTGATGCGCTGGCGCTGTCCGGCGGAAAGCCCGACCGGCAGGCTCTCGTAGAGATCGGGCGACAGACCGACCTCGGCCATGACGTCGCGCACGCGGGCTTTTAGCGCCGCGCCACTCGCCAGTCCGTGGATCCTCAGCGGCTCCTCGATGGTGCGGCCGACCGAGGCATGCGCGGGAACCGCGTTGTAGGGATCCTGAAGCAGCAGCTGGAACCGCCGGCGCATGTCGAGCAGCGGCTTGCCCTTGAGCCCGGCAATATCGCGGCCCTCGACCTTGATCGTGCCCTTGTCCGGCTGCTCGATCGAGGAGAGGAGGCGCGACAATGTGGACTTGCCGCAGCCCGATTCTCCGATCAGGCCAAAGCTCTCGCCGCGCCGGACATCGAAGGTGACACCGCGCACGGCGCGCACATGGTTCTCGCCGAAAAGCTTCGTATGGTTGGGCACGACATAGGTCCGCTCGACGTCGCGGACCTCAAGCATCATGTCGTCCAACAGGGTGGGTTCCGGCGTCTCGGCGGCGGCCCAGAGCCGTGGCACCTTGGCGATGAGGTCGCGGGTATAGGCGTGTTCCGGCGCGGAGGTGATCCTGGCCGCTGTCTGCCGCTCGACGATGCGGCCGGCGTTTATGACGATCACGTCGTCAGCGATGTCGGAGACGACACCGAGCGCTGAGGAGATGAAGACGATGGACGTCTCGAAATCGCTTTGCAGGTCGCGTAGCAGCCGGATGATCTGCGCCGCCACTGTCACGTCGAGCGGCTGGGTGATGTTGTCTGCGATCAGGAGCTTCGGATTGGAGACCAGCGCATCGACGATCATCGCGCGCTGCATCATGCCGCCGGAGAACTGGAAAGGGTATTCATCGAAGCGGCGCGCAGCGGAGGGGATGCGCACGGCGTCGAGCGTGTCGATGACACGCTTGCGCGCCGCCTCACGCGAGATGCCGGGTTCGACCTCCCGCAGCTTCTCGACGATCTGGTGGCCGACGGGGATCGTCGGGTCGAGCGCGATGGTCGGGTTGGCGCCGATATAGGCGATCTCCCGCCCGCGCAGCTTCGCCATCTCGTGTTCGGGAAGACCGAGGAGATTGCGTCCCTGGTAGAGGACCTGGCCGGAGGTGACACGCAGCGGCAGCTTGATCCAGTTGACCAGCGCGTTCGACAGCACCGTCTTGCCAGAGCCGCTTTCGCCGATGATGCCGAGTACGGAGCGCGGCGCGACGTCGAAGGAGATGTCGGCGAGAACCGGCCGGGGCTCTCCGCCACCTTCGAGAAGGACCGAGAGGTTTTCGACCCGGACAATAGGTTTCGAGGCCATCACAATTGTCCCTGCAGCACGAGGTTGCGCGAACGCTCCAGCACGCCGCCCATGAGGTTGAGGCTGGTCAAAGCGAGCGCCAGCAGAAAGCCGGGCACGATGGTGATCCACCAGGCGTTAAGGAGATACTGGGTGCCCGTCGAGATGATCGTCCCGAAGGTCGGCGTCGGCGGCTGTATGCCGATGCCGATGAAGCCGAAGATCGCTTCGAAGATCATCATGCGGGCGATGTCGAGCACAGCGACGAAGGCGATCGACGGAAGGATCGAGGGGGCAATGTGGAGCGCCATGATCCGGATGTCGGAGGCGCCGAGGATCTTGGCCGCGCGCACGTATTCCTTCTGACGTTCGGCGAGGGTGACTGAGCGGGCGACGCGCGCATAGGCGGGCCAGCTCGCCAGCACCAGAACCGCGATCACGGTAAAGGGGTTCGGCCGCGACATGCCAAGAATGGTGATGGCGAGGATGACGACGGGGATCGACATCTGCACGTCGGTGATGCGCATCAGGATCACGTCGACCCAACCACCGCGGTAGCCAGAATAGATGCCAATGGCGCAGCCGATCACAAACATGATGACGACCGAGACGATGCCGATGGCAAACGCGTTCCGGAGGCCGATGAGCGAGCGCAGCAACAGGTCGCGGCCGAGCTGGTCAGTGCCGAGAAAATAGGGATAGCGCCCGCCTTCCATGAAGATCGGCGGCAGGAAGCGGTCGGCCACAGTGATCTTCGTCGCCGAGGCGTCGATGATGAACGGCGCGACCACGGTCAGCACGGCGAGCGCCGCGAAGATGAAAACAGCGACCTTCATCTCGGTGGAGGTCCAGGCGCCCGCAAGTATGCGCTGCGCGACGCTGCGATTGCGGGGGCGGGCGGAAAGCGCGATGTCAGTCATCCGGAATCCCCTTTAGAATTTCAGGCGGCGGTCGATCGTCGTCGAAGCGAAATCGACGAGGATATTAATGAGCACCAGCACGGCGCTGGCGAGAATGGCAACCGCCTGGATGATCGGGAAGTCGCGCTGGAAGACCGCGTTGATGGTCAAGAGGCCGATGCCGGGGAACGAGAAGATGTACTCCACCACGAACAGGCCGCCCAAGAGCATGCCGATCATCTGTGCGCCGAAGACGTTGAGGAGTGGCACGGCGGCGTTCCGAATCACGTGGCGGTAGATCATCTTGTTACGCGAGATGCCGCGCACCTGGCCCACGTTGAAATAGGCTTCCTGCACATTCGAGGCGATCGAGACTGAAATGGCGCGAATCATCACGGGCGACATCTCGATGGCGACGACGAGCGCCGGGATGATCGCATATGCGATGTTGCGGTAGCCGATAGCCGGCAACAGCCCGGACTTCGCCGACAGCAAATAGATTAGCACCACTCCGACCCAGATGTTGGGCAGCGAAACGAAGAAAGAGGACATGTAGAGCCCCAGCTTCTGTTGCCAGCCGTTCGGGTTGAGACCGGCGGCAAGTCCGATCGGCACGGCGATCAGGAACGAGAACAGGAGGCCGAGGCCGGCGAGGATCAGCGTGTAGGGCAGCGCCGTGGCGATGAGGTCCATCACCGAGGCGCGCTGCGACAATTCCATGGCACCGTCCTGCGACCCGCCGCTTGCCCCGCCCTGTTTGCCGCGGATGAAGGAATGACCGAAATCGCCCCCCGCAACCTGCATCACGAAGCGGCCGAACTGGATGGGGATGGGGTCGCGCAGGCCAAGCTCGCGCGCCGTCTCCTCCATCGCCGTCGCTGTCGCCATCGGGCCGAGGATGATGCGGATGGGATCGCCCGGCGCGATGCGCAGGAGCGTAAAGATCACGAAGGCGACGAGCAGGACGATGAGAAGTCCCTGGCTCAGTCGCCGCAGAAAGAACTCGATTGCGAATGCCATGAACGGAGTACCTGGCAGGGCTGGCCTGCGACGGACAGATCGGTGCCAAATGCCGACCGGGCGGGCCGGCCGGCATTTGGCTGTCTTGGGAGAGACAGGCTTAAGCGAGTGTCGCCTTGCTCAGGTCGATCGGGCCGTTCGGGAAGAAGATGGCCCCGTCGACCTTGTCGCTCATCGCGCGCAGGAACACCGAGGAGAAGAGCGAAATGCTTGGCGCCTTGGCGGCGATCAGCGGCAGGGTTTCGGTCTGGAGCACTTTGAGGCGCTCCTCCGTCGTCAATGCATTGCGCTCCTTGTCTAGCGAGGCGTCGATTTCCGGATCGTTGATGCCGTTGATCAGCGCGAAGCTCGAATGGTAGTTCGGGCGCAGCACCAGATCGGGTTCCGGCGAGCCGGTGATCCAGCCGACATCGACGATGTGGCCCGGACCCTGGCCGTCGGCGCGGCGATAAAGCTGTTCTTCCCAGGCGGCGGGCTCGAGCGTCGTCAACTTCACCGGGAAGCCCTGCTCCTGAAGCATGGCCGAGATCAGTTCGCCGTACTCGCGGGTCTTCGGGTAGAAGCCGACGGAGGTGATGTACTCGATTTCTGGCAGGCCCTGGCCCTTCGGGAAACCGGCTTCGGCAAGCAGAGCCTGAGCCTTTGCCGGATTGTAGTCCGGATAGCCTTCGACGTCGGTGAAGCCGAACTTCACCGGCGAGATGTGGCAGTTCGAGGCTTGGCCTGCTTCGCCGACGACAGCGAGAACCTGCTCGCGGTCGATCGAATGGAAAGCGGCGAGCCGCACCCGCACGTCGTCAAACGGCGGCTTGTTGCAGCGGAAATGCAGGTACTTGTTCTCGCTCGACAACGAGCGATCGGTCTTGATACCGGCTTCCTTGGAGAGCGAGGCGTACTGCTCGGGCTCGAGCCGTTCGGTCAGGTGGTACTGGCCGTTGAGCAAGCCGAGCACGCGGGTGTTGGCGTCCGGAACATAGGTCCAGATCAGGTTTTCGATCATCGGCTTGCCGCCGTGATAACCATCGAAAGCCTGGAAGTTGATCTGGTCACCGGTGGTGCCGACATACTTAAACGGGCCGGTGCCGTTCGGGCGCTGCTTCAGCGTGTCCGGATTGGCGACATCGTCAGCGCAGAGAATCGGCAGGAACGACGAGACATACCAGAAGTTCAGCGCCGGATAGCCGTAGGCCTTGGTCGACAGACGAACGGTGAGGTCGTCGACGACCTCGACATCGACGCGACCCGGATACCAAGCGGAAGCCGGGCGGCCTGGATCGGAGGCATATTCGTAGGTCGCCTTGACGTCCCTGGCCGTGAACGGCTTGCCGTCGTGGAAGGTCACGCCTTCGCGCAGTTTATATTCGAGCGTGTGCTCGTCGACCTGGCTCCAGGAGAGCGCGAGGTCCGGCAGGATCTCGCCGGGGTTGTCGGGCGTCATCGGGCAGAGCGTCAGCCGGCCGAAGAGGAAACCTTCCGCAGTGATCTGTGGCGCGACGGTGTGCGAACTCGGATCCCACGAGCCGGTCACAGTGCCGGCCGCCGCAAAGATCAGCGTGTTTGATGCCTGGGCGAAAGCCTTGCCGAAAATGGCGGGCGTACCGATTGCGCCGGCGATGCCGACTACGGCGGTGCCTGCGAGAAACCTGCGTCTGGTTGTGTTCATGATGTCATCCCTCCTCCGGATCGGTGATACTTGATGTCTGTTCGCATCGGTGAGGGAAGGGAGACCGGGCCGGCGCCTTCCCGAAAGAAGGTAACCGCCGGTCCGCCAATGGCATTCCCCCAACGCCCACGGGAGCTTGTTCCCAGTGAGTGCGAAAAAATTCGTAAACGAAGCCGGATTCAAAATCAAGTAACTTGAACATAAATCAATATGATTTCACACATTGAACGGCGTTGGTGCGCGGATCGGCAGAAGGCCAGTGTCCGCTCTTCGATGCGTTGCCTATTTCGTTGCGCGCTCGGTCATTCCTCGCTCAACAGACAGAAGCTGCGATCGGCGTCGCCATTGTTAACCGAATGCTCGCCTGCGGACGCCCGAAATCCGTTCGTTGCGAGGCATCAGCGGGAGCAGCCAAATAAGCGACCGATCAAAGAATGAATTCCGCAAATTCGCTGATCCACGCACCAATTTAACGACGGAGTTCCTTTTCAGGTATTGCCAAGTTGTTTGTCATTGGATGCAAGGCGGCGCGGCCCCTGCTTTTTCAAGCGGTCATTTCTGCAGTGTAGTCGGACCACAGGCAGAAGGCATCTGCCCTGGCGTGTCGCCAGGAGCGGGCTGAGAGTTTGTATCGGCGGGGACGAAAGATGGTGTTTATCTGATCGTGGGCTGACAGGAAGCGCTGTGCTTGGCGGGGCGATTTGAACCGCCCCATGATCTTCTCTCGCTTCCTGGTCTGGCGGTGTGCGTTTTCAATTCTGTTATTCAGGCCCTTGTGGGCTCGATGATCAGCATCCGGGGCCAGATTTTGTATCGGCTTTATGTAGCTGCGCAGCTTGTCCGTCACGACGACACGCGGTTCACCGAATTGCTTGACCAGTCTGGAGAAAAAGCGCTTGGCAGCCTTGGTGTTGCGGCGAGCTTGAACCAGAATGTCGAGTACGTCACCATCGGCATCAATGGCCCGCCAGAGCCAGAATTTCTTTCCACTGATCGTGATGACGGCCTCATCCATATGCCACTTATCGTTCGGCTTGGGCCGGTCTCTGCGAATGCAGTCGGCAAAATGTCGGCTAAAGCGGTTGATCCAGAGACGAACCGTTTCCCTGCTCACGATAACACCGCGTTCAGCAAGAAGGTGTGGAGACCGGTAATTTCTCTGGGGTCGAACACGGGTTGTTAGGCTCGATCAGTCCATCACCATCGTTTTGATCGGAGACAAAGCGATGGCGGTGGAATGGACGATCACAATCGAGGGCAGGAACGAATTTGGCGATACGTGCCGAAAGGAGGTCCGCATCGACAAGAGCTGGGAGAGCCTGTTTGGCGGTGACATTGGATTGTCCATCGACGATGGCAAGAAGATCATGTCGGCGCTGCAGAGCGCCGTCGTGAACCATGAGGCAGAGACCTATTCTCTCGTTCGTCGGGTCTGCCCGGGCTGCCATACGTTCCGGCCGGCCAAGGACTACACGGCGCGCCGGATCCGAACCGTCTTCGGCGCCGTTGAGGTTCGGAACCCCCGCTGGATGCTGTGCCGGGATTGCTGCCTTGGCATGGACGGCGCCTTCGCGCCGCTGAAGGAAATCTGTCCCGATCAAGCGACGCCTGAGCTGATGGAACTGACAGCACGGCTGGGGAGCATGATGCCTTACCGGCAGGCGGCGAAGGTGCTGGCTGATTTCCTGCCCGTTGAACCTACCGAGACACATGCGACCGTACGCAAGCGCACCATCAGGATCGGCGAGCGGCTC
>Ga0180016_100140_pt1 | contig 26133 bp, 29 predicted proteins | sample KR46_M_MetaG_FD_129673 | JGI IMG/M metagenome (GOLD analysis project Ga0180016, IMG submission 129673) | Groundwater microbial communities from the Olkiluoto Island deep subsurface site, Finland - KR46_M_MetaG | ecosystem: Environmental > Aquatic > Deep subsurface > Groundwater | place: Finland... | reverse complement strand
CGCAGCTTCGACGCCATCAGCACGGCGCTCGGCGAAATCGTGGACCTCTTCTCTGTCACCGAATGCCGAAACTTCTTCAAGGCTGCAGGCTATGAGGCACAATAGATGCGACACGCTTTAGCTCCTGAGCGAGGGAGTACTTGATTCTGTTTTCCATTCCGTATCCTGCTGCCTTCAGACGCGAATATGGAAAGATGTGATCGTTCTCGAGCTGGTACTTGTCACCCATCGGTTTTTGAATATTCACCCCTGTGGTGAGACATTTTGCACCACGGCTCTTGAGATGCCACCGCATCAAAGCAAATAGCGGATGCTGAATTGCACGGCCTTCAAACTCGTCGGCAGCGATGGAAATATTGCCCCCGCGCTCTTCGCGGATGACATCCAGTAACCGATCGAACGGCGAAGCGTTCTCAGCCACGATCTTCAGGTCATAGTCGAGCTTTTGCGGCAACTGGCTCACGTATCGACGCCGAACTTGCGAATAGTAGAACCATTTGACGATCTTTAGCACCTCTGTCTGTGAGAGGTTGCAGTCGCGATCGTAGCAATGGACTATTATAGGGACGAGCGCATAGATCGAGTTGATCTCGTCGGTGTGGTCAACACATGCATGGGATCGCAACAAGTTTGCTGTATAATCCAAGACCTTGTTATCTAGCTTCTCCCACGCAGCTCGAAGCGCATCGTCGTTATCGTCGGCGTGCAGCTTGCGCATGTCTGAACCATTGTGGTGGAGGACACCTAGTAAAACGTAGACCACAAAGTCGAGCTTGAAGGAAAAGCCGCCCTGCTTGAGCTTATCCAATTTTGCTTTGAACCTCTCGCGTGCTTGCGGCCAGTAGCCAGAAATCTGAGCGAGAGCCAACTCGGCATCTGTCAAGGCAACCCCACCCGCGTTGACCTTGTAGAAGATGTCAATCGCTTCGCGTATGGTCGCTTTCACCGGTACGGTTTGCTCCGGGAATTCCCGATCAAGGATTGATAGAACGAGCGCAAAATTTTCCTGGATGCGGTCAACCTGATCAGTCTTGAGATCTTCGCCGCGATCTTGCAGATCCTTGATCAGATTCCAAGATTTTGTCTTCTTGGTGAACACGTCAGTGATATCGACCCAACGCAACTCGTTTTCCATACGAATTTTGGAGTAGTACTCAAGCTCTAACGTTTCGACATTGACGTATAAGCCCCTTGTATCATTAGTGATTTCATCAAGAGTGTAATAGGGTGGGAGGTCTCCCTTCACCAGCATGTATAGGGTTGTGACACGCTGTTGGCCGTCGAGCAGGATGCGGACAGCGCCCTGTCGCTCATCGTAAACATGCCCGCCTTTTAATTCGGGCGGATTATTCGTCTCCCAAGTCAACATGGTCCCAGTTGGGTATTCCTTGATCAAGGAATCCATCAGCAGCTTGGCGTCTTCTCGCTTCCATACATACTCCCGTTGAAAGGCAGGCACGAAAAGCTGATTTTCATCAATTTTATCCAGGATCATCGAAATTTTCATACTAAAGTCTCCAGCAGTTTGATCCTGGTAGGCATCTGCGCTCGTGATATTGCCGTCCTTGATATCAAGGAGTCCGATTGAATTAAAGCTGTCCAGAAACCTTCATTGCTAGCACATGGAAGCTGCACTGAAACGCTCTATCAAAGAGGCAACAGATGAACGCAGAAACCCAATGACGGAGCTGAACAACAGGTTTCTATGTTCTATTTGAACAAGCTTAAACAGCGCACGCGCTGTCAAAATCAACACTCATTCCCTTGCGACAACGGTGTCAAATAGGCCGTAATGAGTCAGCCCCTCATGGCTTTCGATGCCTGTGTAGCGCAGCGAAGCGTCCTCATATCGACGGAACGCGAAGACAGCTTCGTTCATCCGCTCTGTATTAAAAACCCTGAGGCGTACCAGCAGGTGAAAATCTGCGACCGACAAGCCGGTAACGGTGAGGAATAGGTCTGGCTCCAGCTTGGTGATCACGTCTTGAAGAGTATTTTCGCGGAAATCAGTTAGATACATGAAGGCCGGAATGCGCGTCGCGAATTTAATGAGCTTTTCCTGAACAAGTTTCCGCTTGGACTTGTATTCCTTTTCCTCGTCGGTCAGTTCCTTCTTCTCGGTCTTTGTAAGCTCGCCGTCCTTCGCCTTATTTTTGAGTTCCTTTACCTTGTCGCTCTTGTTGATGATGGTCTCGATGATGTTGTCGCCCAGTGCTCTCCAGCCTTCGATGCGTTCGACCGCAGCCATTGCCTCGGGGTTATCAAGGACACTGCGCAGGGTATAGTTGTCGACATTGACCAGCAATGCAGATTCCCATTTACGGGCAAGCAACGTGGCCGATGTTCCAGCCATCGCAATGTCGAGTATGCCGCCTGCATCGATCTGCGTCATGTTCGCGCCGTCATAGGCAAGCACGGGCAAGAATGAGACAAGCTCCCGCACAGCGTTTTCCGGATTCGCCTCGCCTGGTGACAACCCGATACCATATTCGGACAATTGCCGCAGCGCGCGCGTCGGCGCGAAGTCGAACACAAAGCAGACGGGCTTCAGCACTTCTTCTTCGTTCGGATTATCGCCATTGGGATTCTTGATCGACCACGGCGACTGCACGCGGAATGCGGCCTGGAAATAGGTTTCAGGGGATTTCAGGTTGCGCAGCATAAGGATAGAGGACCACTGCGCGACCGTCACACCGGTCGTCAGCTTGCCGCACGACAACGTGATGGTCTTTGTATCGAAGCCGCTGCCGATGGCCTGCCGGACAGGTGGCAAGGCATCAAGACCTATCCCTGCCGAAGCGCCTGCCGACACGATGATTTTGTAATCGTGCCAAAACACATTGTGCTTTTCAGCCAGCAAGTTCGCCATCGCATGACAGGCCGAAACGTTAGGCAGGAACCAGAACGAATGTTGCAGATAGGGCAGCAGCCGCGCATCCGAATAGGGGAATGGTGGGCGTGTGCCGGTTTTCAGACTTTCCACTGCTTGCGGCGCATAGCCGCCCCGGATGATGTCCAGCCATTTCTGCACATCAGTTTTATGTTTGAATACCGCCGCAGAACCTATGCCGGTGGCTGTGAAAAAGGCGTTCAGATCAAACTCGTCAAACTCTCCAGCACTGGCTATCGCCAGCAGCTCGTCGGGCATCTGATAGGTCAGCAGCCGCATTTGTGGCAGCGCGCCATAGGGATTGCGCTGATCCGGATTTTCCACTGCAAACTCGGCCTTGGCGCGCTGTTCATCCGTATAGGTCCAGTTGAATATCTGTTCTTCGATAAACTCGCCCGTAGCGAGCGCCTTGAACGGCGTGCCTGAGAGATAAAGATAGGCGCGTGTTGTGATGGGCAGGAACTCGGCTTCACTCTCCGAAAGCACATTCAAATCTTCGTTCACGCCCTCAAGATCAGCGGCATATTCGAGGCTAGCTTCCTTCTTGGCCTCCGCCACTTCTTCGCCCTCGAAAAGTTCCTTCGCCGTGTCTCGCCATGCGCCGAAATGATATTCGTCGAAGACGACCAGATCCCAATGGATCGTGTGGAGCCACTCGTTCTTTGCCTTAATGTTTCCAGCCTTGTCGCGGCCAAGTAGGTCCTGGAAAGAGCCGAAGTAAACGACCGGCTTGTCGCGGTCGATCTGGTTGGGGTCGCTCCCTGAATTACGCGATAGATATTGCCAACCATCAAAATCCACATGGGTTTCAAGATCGGTCTGCCAGGCGTCCTCGACGGCGGGTTTGAAGGTCAGCACTAATACCCGCTTTGCTTTCAACTTCTTAGCAAGCTGATAAGCGGTGAAGGTCTTGCCGAAGCGCATTTTTGCGTTCCAAAGGGCGCGCGGAACGGCGGCAGCGTCCTCCTGCCAACGAGATTGATAATAGGTGAAAGTCTGTTCGACCGCCCTCGTCTGTTCCTCGCGCGGAGGAAAATTCTCGTGGTGCGTGCCTGTATATTGCTTGCCGGTGCGCAGCTCGGCCAGCACGGTTTTTACATCAGCGACAGCGCATTGCATCCATTCAAGCTGTGGGTTAGCGAAACCCTTACGCCTGAGCGCATCCCGCACAGCATGATCGGTGATGATGCCGCCGTCATCTCGTTCGGCGCTTTCGTCCAACTCGATGGTGTAATTGGTGATGGCAGCGGTTTTGAGCTGCTCGGCCACCCGCTGCTTCACGTTACGGGTGGTCTGCCCTATTTTAAGGAGACCGTGGTGCGCCTTATCGTCAATAGTGTAGGTGTAAATACGCGGCCGCGCCTCCGGCTTAGGGGTGAGGATTTCCTCGATGGTTGGCTTATTCATCGCCGCCCGCCGTTCCTAAATTCATTGGCTTGATAACCGCCTCGATGTAGTCAATTTGATCTTGGGAAAGACCGTATTTCTCGTAAAGCATCGCATCGGTCCATGTGCGGCTCCATGATTGCTGCGGAACCCATGTGTAGGTGCTACGAAGTGCGTGTTGCGTTATCTTGCGAAGCGAGACAAGAAAACGGAAAAACTTCGTAGAGAGATAAGATTGCAGGCTCTTCGCCTCAGCCTCACTGGTCACCCAAAAAGCCAAAAATGACTGCGTACAAACCGAACCCGGAGCAGCAATAAGCGGTTTACCTAGAACAACATCGGGGATTTTCTGGCCACCATCAGAACCTGCTTCCGGCGTGAGAACCTTCCATCTGTCTATAAGGTGTGCGTTCTTCCTTATGTCGTTCCTTTGCAGATACACGACTGATCTCTTTCCTTTGCGCACCATATGAAGCGCAACGGAACCCGGCTTTCCGTTATCACTGAAACCGTCAAAATTAGTGGCGATACCAAAGGGGGTATCGGCCGTCAGAATGTCGATGATGGACGGGGCGGCTGTTGCCTGCACCTTGTGCAAAATATCGACGGCGCGGGTATCGCGGACAAAAACATCAAACTCGTATAGGTCGCGAGCGACGGGACCAATCACTTCCTCACCGCGAATGGTCGTGACGTTGGTTCGGCCTGTGTGCGCCTTTTCCCAAAGGAAATAGCTGATACCGCCCTTAACCTCGACGCCGGGGAACACATCCTTGGAAACAGGAAAATCCACAAGCTCTACCAGTTTCTCCGAGGATAGCATCTTGGTGCGGAAATCTTCCATGCCGCGCCCTCCCGCCATCCATCGGGACGGGATCACCATGCAGACGAAGCGAGGTTCGAGGTTGAAAGCCTGTTCAACAAACAGGTGGTAAATTGAGGAATCATTTGTTCCACCGCCTCCGCCGGTCATCTGATAGGGTGGGTTTCCGATAATAACATCGAATTGCATGTCGCCTCCGAAAAGCTCGCCCATGCGAGTCTTGATGTCGCCAGTATGGATAAACGCATAGGCGTGATTTTCGAGCCCCGTTTCCCTATCAAACAGGGCGCGGGGCGCTCCGCAGAACTCGCACTTGTTCTCTTTCCATGAGTGCTCGATCCGCTCGAACCAGATATTGCCTTCATCGCTGGCAAAGGCCCCGGCAACTGAATGTTCGCCATTTGCGTGTTTTGAGCAATACAGGCTTCTACGCGCCAGAAGGCTCGTGAGTCTGGTAATCCCTATGCCGAACACCTGGCGGGTCAGAATGTGATCTACACGCGCTTGCAGGTCTGGGATTTCTGCTACTAGCCCGACGAGCAGGCGGGTGGTTATTTCTCGCAGGAATACGCCCGATTTCGTGAACGGGTCGAGGAATTTGACCGAGCTATCCGCCCAGATATTTGCGCCCCCATTGCTCGCCGCCCACGACTTGGCCAGCGTATCCAGCATGCGATTTGCGAACTCCGGCGACGTAAACACCTCGTCGTTGGACAGGTTGGCGATGCACGTCAAAACATCAGGGTTGCGTCCTCGCAGAGTAAATCCTGCCCGTTCGCTCATGCGGCATCTCCCTTTTCGCCCCGGGCAATTCCTGCCAAATCTCGCGCAGTCATTGGCGGATAAACGCTAATCGGCGTAAATATCTCGTGCCTACCGAGCTGGGAGAACAACGAGTCTTCGGTACTGAAGCTAGCCATACCGGTCAGAACATCGAGGCGGAAATCGCGGCGCTGAAACTTTCCTTTGCCACGGTAGCCCCACTCCACCACACTGATCGGCGCGCCGTTTATGTCGCGCATGGTCATCGCATCGCCATGAACGAGATTGAGCGACAGCACAAAGAACGCAGCGTGATACAACTCATCAGCTTCATCCAGGTTGAGATATTCGGCGAACACTTCCAGCATATTCGCTCGGCATTCAGTGATATTGTCCGGCAGCAATTCGATCCCGTAGCAGCACATCAGCGCCAATAGGGCGTAGTGTCGCCGCTCGAAGTCAGATTTACCGAACTTTGCTTCAACAGCCGCTAGCTTGCTCTGCAGGACCGGTACAAGAAAGTTCCCGCTTCCACAGGCAGGCTCCAAGAAGCGGGCATCAATCCGCTCGGTCTCGCCCTTCACGAGGTCGAGCATCTTTTCCACCAGCCATCGGGGGGTGAACACCTCCCCGTGATCCGCAACGCGTTCTCTGGACTTGATTAGGTTCATGGGGTCTCAAATCAGTTTCGGTTGTCTGTGATTCACAACCGGCGGCACGTACCGCGCGACAGTGATTTCGTCTTTGTGCTCGCGCGCACGCGCGATGTCGAAATCATTCTGCATGCGCATCAGCGCCTCCAGGTCTGCGCCAAACGCTTTTTCGAGGCGAATCGCCATTTCAGGCGAAAGTGCCGCCTGTTCGTTGAGCAAACGCGACAGCGCGACGCGATGAACGCCAAGCACCAGGGCTGCCTCTTTGACGGAGATCCGAAGCGGGCCAATGATGGTTGTGCGCACAAATTTGCCTGGGTGCAGCACGGGATCAGCAGATTGTTTTGTGGATCGGCTCATCATGCTGGGCTCCGGCCGGAACAAATTGATTATCGCAAAGAACACTAGTCTCAGGCGTCTTGCGTGTAAAGTTACACGCTACAGTTACGGCGCAGCTTATAAGGCCGGAGGCCCGCTACTTTTTTTGACTAGGTGTTCACGCCAATCTCCCTGTCTGTAAGGCTATGCACCATACCGACCAGCTTCAATCGCTTTTACGAAGCGAAGCAAAGCCGTCACAGAGTCGAAAATAAACCGAGCCTCTGCATGGTGCGACAGGTCGTTATCGTGGGCGAGAGAGAGATTATTACGGACAAAATTGAACTTATCGAAAACACTGATAGCGTTTTTGATGATCTGCTTTGACATTTCTGTGAGCGTATATCCCTGTTCTAGGGCTTTGACGTATTTTCCGACGCGACTATGGAGCGGTTCGTCCCGTGTCCATGTCACTCCGTATCCGTCCAGAAGGTGGCCGAATTTCTTACCACAATAGGTATGAAGCCGGTCAAGTGCAGCAGCTGGTCGGTTCGCGCCAATATCCCGTTCGATCGCCGAGACCAATTCTTCCAAGGTCTCATCACGGGAGAACCGTTCAATGGCATCTGTCCTAGGAACGGCTCCTCCCCCTTCTATCCGGGAAATGAGGTCAAAGAAGGGGGCTTTTACCGATAGGTGATTAGCGGCATTGCGAAAATTTGAAAGGCTCTCGCGGTGTTGCCAAAGCTGCCGTAACACCTTCGCGATGATATACTCGTCTTCCTGTTCGATGAACGAACGAAGCCGGTTCGCCTTCGATGTACCGCGTGTATGATATTTACTATCGTCAATATCGATCTGAAACTCATCCTCAAAAAACTCAGCGAAAGTGCGATCAGAAAAATTCAAGACATAGCCACTGCCCATCGCGAGTGCGTCATCAATTATCTTCATTTGAGAACGTTTGAGTTGCATAGCGGCCGCTTCAGTAAGGCATCAAGGTGTCATAACATCCTGAATGTTGAGCTTCAGATCGTTGAATTTCATTGCGCGTCCATTCTCCAGTTCCTATCAAACCAGTCTAGGCTGTTCCACGGATACCGGTAGATTTGCCTTGGTCGGCAGATTCCGAATAGCGTCGCCTGTTTCCCTTGCGGCGATTGCGAGCTCGAACTGGGCTTGCAGATTAATCCAGAACTGGGGATCGACAGCAAACCAGTGACCAAACCGAAGGGCAGTGTCGCCGGTGATCGAACGCTTGCCGGAAATAATCTGGCTGACGCGATTGGGCGGCACGTCTATCTGGCGCGCGAATTCGGTTGGGGTGATGCCGAGCTCGTCGAGCTCGTCCTTCAAAATCGTGCCAGGATGCACAACACGGTTAAACATAGAGGCCTCCTTTCATGGCTCTAATGGTAATCAACAATTTCAACCTCTGACGGGCCTGATTGTCCGTCCGGCCATTCAAAACAGATGCGCCATTGCTGATTGATACGAATGGAATACTGCCCTGCCCTGTTACCTTTGAGGCCTTCCAGCCGATTGCCCGGCAAACCTCGCAAGGTGTCGAGGGTTGGCGCGGCGTTCAAAATGGCCAGCCTCCGCTCCGCCTGGGCTTCAAAACCGGCGAACGCCCTCACAAATTCGCCTTTGGCGAAGGTTTGTGTTTTTTTGTCTCGAAAGCTCAGAATCATTGCTTACGAGTATAACAGAATTTGACGATGTACGTCAAGCGTCATTTATTTTCTATAATGCCCCCGTAGCTGCCTTACACCCCTTCCCTGCCAAGCCTTTTGGCCGGTGGGGTCGAAGGGGATCGTCCAGATCAGGTTTGCACCCTGCCCTGGAACCTCGATCCCGGATGGGAAATGGCTGTGGCCGGTTTGAATTTCCCTGCTTTTCGGAGCCGCTTTCGCACGGATTAAATAGCTGCAAGGAAGGGTTGTGCACCCGAAGGGGCGAAACGAAGTGGAGCACGGCAAAGCCGTTGCACTACCCTGAGTGGAAGCTATCCGTGTGAAAAGAAAGCGGCGTTCGGAACAGGTGGAAATTCCGCCCTGCTTTTTGGTGAGCTTAGCGAACCAATAGCTAAAAGAGTAATCGGCCGTGCGAGCGTTAGCGAGCTTATAGGCCGATTTCCGCTAGAGACTGTATCGCGTAGCGATCAGTCCGTTTAAGGCGCGAAGCGCCTATGTGTTTTAATTTGTGTTTATATATGTGTTTAGAGATTCTGGAAACTCTATAAACAATTGAAATACAATATAAAAATGCAGATTAAAATAAAATTCGGTGTGTGATATGACGAAGGCTGGTGTGTAGAATGACGAATCGTAGTGTGTGAAATGACGAAGGCTTCCACAATTTCATCCACAGAGCGGGTACGCAATTCTACATGGCTTTCCGGTGGGTAAAATGACGAAATTTGTTGACCCAGTGTGTGATATGACGAAAGCTAATCAAAAGTGTGTGAAATGACGAATCTGAATGACTGAAATAGAAGACCGCAAAGAACGCTCCCCCCTCCTCCCGCTCCGCCATCCTGAGCGGGACTTCTTCGTATGTGATGTGTTTGATGCCGCGCCTAAGTCCGACATGGCTTCGATGGAACACCCGCTCTTTACGCTTTCCACCAAGCCAGACATGACCCCTCGTCGATACGAGCACAATGGCAATTGGTTGGAACTAAAACCGTCTTACAAGGGTCTCGCAACGGTCTTCGACCGCGACATCCTGATCTACTGCATTTCTCAATGTGTGGCGACAATGCAGGAGGGACGGCAAGTCTATAGAACCATGCGGTTCGCTGCCCACGACCTTCTGAAAGCCACCAACAGGCAAACCAGCAAGGAGGGCTATAAGCTGTTTAAGGACGCCCTGGAGCGCCTTAGAAACACCGGCATTGAGACCAATATCAAAATGGGTGGAAAGGAAACACTCAAGGGCTTCGGCTTCATCGACGCCTATGAGATCGTCAAAGAAACCCGTGATGGCCGAATGCAGGCCATTGAGATCACCCTATCGGATTGGCTGTTCGACGCCATCAGCGCCAAGGGTGACGGGATACTGACCATTTCACGGCAGTATTTTCAGTTGCGAAAGCCTCTTGAGCGGCGACTTTACGAGATCGCCCGAAAGCATTGTGGTCAAAATGACCGGTGGTCCTTCAAACTTGAAACCCTGCATAAAAAAACTGGCTCGCAGTCCACACTCAAAGAGTTTCGTCGGATGGTGAAAGCGATTGTCGATGTGAATGGGAAGGAAGATCATATTCCCGACTACACATTTGACCTTGATGGAGATCTGCTAACAATTCGACCGCGAAGCAGTTTTACCGAGATTTATGCTGAGGCTGAATCCCCTATCGCGATCGACAAAGTGGTCCTTAATTCCTCGACCTATGACATAGCCCGCAAATTCAATGGCGGCTATGACCTCTATTTTCTCGAAGGCGAATGGCGCGCGATGCTGCAATCCAAGAGGGCCATGCCGGAGAACCCGGACGGCTCCTTCATTGGCTACGTCAAATGGTATGTCGAAAAGCATGGTCGGGCGCGATGATACCATCAGGTACCCTTTGGTACGGTATCTAAAGGTACCATACTATATCCTATAGTACTATATGGTATAGTATGGTAAGGTATCCTTAACGTGTATTTACTATGTTTCGCTGAACCACATTTTCCCACTACCGAAAGTCCCTCATCATGCCCGTTATCGCATTTGCCAACTCAAAGGGTGGCTCCGGCAAGACGACAAGCGCTTTGCTGCTCGCTTGCGAACTTGCCGAGAAGGCCGCTGTCACCATTATCGACGCTGATCCGCGTCATCCCGTTACAAAATGGGCGGCTCCAAAGCCGGAAAAAACTGCACCTCCTGAGAAATTGACGGTTGTTCAAAACGACTCGGAGAACACCATCATCGAGGAGATCGAGGCGGCCGCAGCCCGCGATCCGTTTGTCATCATCGACCTGGAAGGCGTGGCGTCCAAAAAGAATGCTTATGCTATCTCGCAAGCCGACCTGGTGATCGTTCCCATGAAGGAACAACAACAGGACGCCGAAGCCGCCCTCGATATTATCAAAGAGCTGGTCAACATCTCGAAAATGACCGGCAAAAAGATCCCGTTTTCAATCCTGTTCACCCAGTCGAAGCCCGTCGCGAAATCACGCACTGCACGATTTATCGCCTCGCAATTCCGAGACAATCCGGCATTGGATTGCTTCGAAGTCGAACTTCATGAGCGGGATGCTTTTTCCGCCATTTACACAATGGGCGGATCGATCCGCGCTCTTGATCCAAAACAAACCAATGGCATCGAACGTGCCATCGAGAACGTCACGGGCTTCGTTGCCGAGCTTATAGCGAAACTGCGAGGGCAGGGCGCTTCCAAGGAAGTGAGGGCTGCATGATGACCGAGCAGAAAAGACAGGGTCTTGATCTGGACGCACTCGGCTTGGATGATTTCGAGCCGCGCAAACCTTCCGCGCCTGCAAAACCCGCGCAAAAAACAGTGGCGGTAGCAACAAGTTTTCCAAGCAGGGAAGCACCCGATGATGATCAGTTGAATATCAAAGGGCCTAAGGCCGTTCTTGACCGCTTTCGCGCCTTGCGAAAATCAGAACGGTACAAATACGCCGACTTGCTTGAGTTCATGATGGACGCGTACGAAGCGAAGCAAAAACCGCGTTAATCTCGAACGTTCAAGATCGGCCTATTCACGCTCACGCCGCCGCACGCGACCCTTGCGTTTGCGTTTGGTCTTAGAAGCCTTCTGGAAGGCCTGAACGGCATCGGGAGCCTCTTCGGCCTCCGCAACCTCTGGCGAGGCCTTGGCAGCCTTCCTAATGGCTCCCTGACGCTTCAGGACGCCGAAGGACAGCTTGCGTTCCTCATTGAGCCGCGTCCATCGGCGCTGCATGGCAGTCTTTTCGGCATCCTGCCGGTCTATGAGGACAGCCCGGTCTGAATTGTAGAGTTTGCGCAGGGCGAAGTAATCGCTTTCTCGGTCAATTTTGACCGCAGCTGTCGCCACCTTGATGTCACGGCGCTGATAGGCTCCGAGCTCCCGCCGTTCGGCCGCGTGCGCCTTCTCAAGCACGGCGCGGCGTTTCTTCGCACTGAGCATGAAATTGAAGGCCATGGAGAGGAACCCACGGGCCTCATCGCGGCCAAGGCTCTGCGCATAGCGCGCGGCAGCGATCGCATTTTCCAACTTGCCCATCAGCCGCGTCTCGCGCTTTTCGAAGCCTCGCGTCTCGGCATTCTGCTTTTTGAACAGATCTTTCCAGGCGCTTTTGTATTGACGTTTCACACCATCTTCAGCCGTGACAAACGCATTGTCCTTGCCACGGTACTTTGCACCGAGAAGCTTCTTGCGGTCTTGATAATCCTTCGACAAAACCGCCCATTCATTGCGATGCCGGGAGTACATCTGCTTCGATTGAGCCGAAAGCTCCGCCACGCGGATTTTCGCATCATCGCGAATGAGCGATGCCTCATTGTCATTGGCGGCCTGAGCGGCTTGGGCGTAGTCTTCGGCCATCGGACGCGGGGTAGGGGAGTTGGAGCGGATATACTCGCCATCAGCCTTGCGACGGGCGTTGTTTTCGACACGCTCCTCGCACCAGATTTTGCCCCGCTCACGCTCATAAGCTTCTGACCATTCCGACAACTTCAGCCGGTCATTGGAATAAACGTGCATGCGTCCGTCTTCGGGGGAAACCCGGTTGATGACCACATGCACATGCGGCTGCGGCTCGTCGGTATGGCAGACAATAACGGCCTGCAAATGCTCAGCCCCGATTGCCCGGATGCTCTCATCCGCCGCCCGTTCCATCTCGGCGCGGCTCAGCCCCGGCTTCTCGTCGGGGTGCCAGGCAAGCGAATAGGCATAGACGCATTTGTCAGATTTGCGGCCGGTGTTTTTGATCCCGGCCTCCACCTTGAGACGATCCTGATCATTGGCCGTTGCCCGCATGATGGCAACGGCGGCCTCAGGGTCGTCGCACATCAGATTGCGCGTCGTGGTCCAGGCCACACGGTCGCCGGTAAGCCGCACGCTTTCGCCATCCTCCCGCTTGTCGTGGAGGTAGTAGAGCATAGCGCCGCGAAAGCTCGTACCGGTCTTGGTGATGTTAGGAACCATAAGACCGTGCGGCTTTTTCGAGGGCCGTGGTGAGCTCGTGCAGGACGTGGTCGAGGTGATGGGGATCGTGGGGACGACCCCGATTCACCTGCCGCGCAATCTGGTTCAGGTTCACTCCGATACGATTGAGCTCGACGATCAGGCTGGCCTGTGATGGCGAGCGGGGAGGGGTGATCCTGCCCGACAAAACGCGCTGCCGGATGAACTCGGAAGGCGGCATGCGCACGGCAGCAGCCTGCTCTTGCAGGGTGTGAAATTCCGCCTGCGTGACACGCACGGGCGGAAAGGCTGCGGTGCGCTTTTCATGCGGCGCTTTTGTCGGTCGGGCCATTTCGTTCTCCGGTGCGCTCTGGCGCATTGGGGTTCAATGTGGCGCGATAGAAGCTGGGTGTTGGGGGTGGCGCTAGACCCCTGACCAAGCGTTTTTGTATAACAAAAACATAGCTTGCTATCGCCTTCTTATCTCTCCTTTACCACAAGCCTCTCCAGTTTTCCAGAACTATATGCACCAAGTCATGACACTGCATGCATCGAGCTCCAATCGCCGTTTTTCATCACGATTATCAGCCACAAGCATGCGGGGACTGCCATGAGGAATGGGGGCGGAAATTGCTGATAATGTTTGCCTTGGGGTGGCTCTGCAGATCGTCTGCAAGCGGGAGGCTCTCGCGACATGGACCTAACCCAAGCCAATGGTTACGAGCCCTGAAAGCAAAAAGCCGAAGCCCCCGAAAAGGGCTCCGGCGGTCGCTGTTACCACCAGCTGTCATAGAGGACAAAGAGGCCATGATTGATCGCCTGGCGGGCGAGGATGATGAACTCAAGAGTGCTGGCAATATCGTCTTCACTGCTTTCGCCGAAAAAAAACCCTTCTGTATGGGGAAGTCTCCGTTTGTGTATGTCGCTTTGGAGGGTGTCCAGATCCTCCAAGGTCAGTTCGACGGTTTCGCAATTGAACCCGTTGACTGCGGCCCCGCCTTTGATGAGGTAAAGCTCCTCCATCCAGCCATGCAGGTCTGGATGTTTACGCCAGTAGAAAAGCGGCGTGCAGTCATCATCTATCTTGATATCGACGGGCTTTTCCGGCTGGTTTGGTGTGGTGAAGGCATACATGTCTAATCCCATTTTTTTCTCCTTTTGTTGGGGTTGAAACACGTCCCGAAGGACGCCGGAGAAACAGCGGCGGGATGGAGCCGAAGCAGTCATTGGCAACACGGGAGGGGGCGATAGCCGCCGAATGGAGCGGGCAGCCTATTGACGGCAGAGGCGCACGCCGCATTCATCCGGTGAAACAAGCCTTCGGGAGGTGGGGCAACCGCTCAAAAGGGGCAGGGAAATGAACTGTTCTTCACCACATCAGGCAAGCCCAGCCTCAAAAGAGGCTGAGCTGCTGAGAGGCCAGTTGCTGGCGTTTCCAAGTCGGGCTGGCCGCGTCCTTGTCGATCCAGGCGATCACCATGTCCTGCACTTCGGCAAGCGAAAGAGCGGGCTCCACGGGGCCGAAAAAATGCGACCGATAGCCGGTCTCCGTGATCGGCAGTGGATTGCCATCAAGCGTCTGCACTTCGACATGATCAATGGCATGAATGGTGTCGGACCATCGGGGCGAATAGGAAAGCCGGATCAACCGGCCTTCCCATGTGAATGTTGATTGCTGCGCCATCAATATTCCTCCGCCAGAAGAATGGTCAGAACGCGCCGTGTCTGTTTCGGATCGGCCGGATCTTCGCTGCCCTTGGTCAGGGTCGGATCGTAATAGTCGATCTTCCAGAACACTTTGCCGACGCCATCCTGGTCGAAGGCTCCAAAGTCGTGTTCGCCATAGGGATCATTGTCCTCGGTGAAAGCACCGAAGCCTCTGACCTTTGTGATGATCTCTTCTCTGGTGTCATCGGGCAGGGAATGAACCCCTGCCGTCATGACGACTTTGCCGGTTAGAAATGTCTGCCTGAGCAGATCATTCGCCTTGGCGATCTTGTCTATATCGGTCATCGCGCACCGCCTTTCGCAGGGGCCGTGGCCGGGACGAGGAAGATAACGCCCTGCCTCTGGGTGAGCTCGATCGGGATAATGTCGAGGCTCAAGATCGCGCCGGATTTTCCTGCCTTGCGGGGCCAGACAGCACCGATCTCCTTGGGGCGGCCAAGGATTTCCTGGCCGGTTTCATCCTTGCCGGTGATCCGGGCAAAGCTGACGCGGTAGAGGGGGCGGTCATGTTTATTTTTGGTGTTCATGGTTCTTTCCTTTCGGTTGAAGGCTGGCCAATCCAGCCGTTGCGCGAACAGGAATCGCCAAGCTGGTGGCGGGTCATGGACAACACGGGAGGCAGCTCTGCTGCCGAATGGAGCGGGCAGACCATTGACGCGAGCCGAAGGCGTCCACAAGCTGAGCGATTAGAGCGTCAACGAAACTGGCTGGATTGGTAGTGCCTACGCCGTGTGAGGAAAGGCCTGCGCACCCCGAAACGGTGACTGAACTTGACCGTAAAAGCGCGACCGGTACACCTTCATGATGAAGAACGAAGGAAGGGACTTGTCCCTGCTTTGAAGGGGAAGGGGCTCTGGCTCACCAAAAGCAAACCCTGCGCTTTCGAAGTACCGCCTTCTTCCCCCGGGCTTCTAACACGCTCGTTGTTCGCGCTCGTGCTTCGGCTGACGCCTGCACGTCGCAAGTGCGCCCGACGACCGTGTAGACCGAAGACCGTGCGAAGGCGGCTCCGAAAGCAAACAAGGGATAACCCATGGCCAAAAACGACCTCGCGGGATTTGCAACGACCAAGGAATTGAAGGGTTACACAAAAGAGGAAGGGGCTTTTGCCCTGGGTAGGTTTCATCCCGATCATGGGGTGAAGGGTGATGCGGCGATAAAGGATGACCGGCATTTGTTCATCGTGGCGGGATCGCGGGCGGGCAAGGGCACGACCATGATCATTCCGAACCTGATCGACTGGCCGGGCGGCGTGGTCTGCATCGACCCGAAAGGAGAAAATGCGTCGATCACCGCCATGCGCCGGGGCAAGAAAACCGACCAGGCCAATACCGGAAGCCAGGTCAAGCGCTTTCTGGGACAGGATGTGGCGATCCTCGATCCGTTTCATACAGTTCGCGGGCCTGCCAGAAAATTCCGGGTTGCTTATGATCCGATGAGCGATATCGCCAAAGGCAAGCCCCAGGAATCCGATCAGATACTGACCATCGCTGAAGCGATCGTGGTTTCTGAAGGCGACAAGAACCAGCACTTTTCGGACGGTGCGGAAACCTTGCTGGCGGGCCTGATCGAAGCGGTGCTCCACACCAAGGATCAAAAACCCAAAACCCTGAGCCGGTGCCGCGAGCAATTCCAGGAAGGTAACGCGGCAATGAAGGCTTTTCTAAAGAGTGCACCGGTAACGCCAGCCGGGCTTGCCAAGGACGCCCTCGCCATTTTGGAGGATGCGGGCGAAGAGGAAGGCGGTGCGTTTCTGACAACCCTGTCACGGCAACTCCGATGGATGGCCGATCCGCGCATGCAAAGGCATCTGCGCGACGGAGGCTATTCGCTCGCCGAGGCCGTGCGCGGCAAGAGCTCGGTCTATATCTGCGTGCCGCCCTCCCGCATTCCCCGCATGAGCCGGTGGCTGCGGCTGATCGTGCGGATTGCGCTCGATGCGAAGATGGACTCGTCCCTGGAGCATGAAGGGCCTCAAACCCTGTTCCTGCTCGATGAATTCTACGCGCTTGGTCATCTTAAACTGATCGAAGATGCGGCTGCCTATATGGCGGGCTACGGGATTAAATTGCTGCCTGTGATCCAGAACATCGGCCAGGTGAAAAAGCTCTACGACAAAAACTGGGAGACGTTTCTGGGCAATGCAGGCGGGATCATTGCCTTCGGCCTCAATGATCTGGAGACCGAAAAATACATCAGCGATCGCATGGGGCCGGTGATGGCCTGGGAGACATCTTACAGCGAAAGCCGCTCTAGACATCCCGATGATATCAGCGCGTCAAACGTCTCCAAGAGCGAGAGCCTGGCCATGCGCGAACGGGCAATAAGATGGCCCAGTGAAGTCCACACTCAGGGCGCGCGCCAGCAGATGCGCGCCTTTATTATACCCGCTGATGGTCCGCCATTTATGGTCGAACGCACCGACTACATGGTGCGTGCCGGGGAGGGGGTGTTTGAAAGTGAAGAGCTGATCCGGGCTTGGGAGGCAAACCTGCCGGCTGATGTCCGCAACAAGCTCAATGAGCTGTAAAACACTCAACAGCTGAGTGGAAACGGGGTTTAATCCGCGTGATTAAGACCTCTGAGCCGTCCCCACAAACCACCATCGCCAATGGCAGAGGCCAGGAACAGCCAGCCAAGAGCAAACGCCGCCATAGTGGCGAGCGCAAAGCTGGGTGTTGGCGCGCCTGCCGCTCCGAATGCCAGGAAGGCGAGACGGACAACGAAAACCGCGATGGTCAACGCGGCGGCCAATCGGCTGATGCGAAGAAAACCAGGGATCATCATCACGATCAGGGCGAGCAGAATAACGATGACGGCCGGATGGCCGAAGCCCGGCATCATCGGCTGAAAATGTACGGCCCAAAGGCGGATGTAATCATCAAACATGAAGGCGGTGAAATTCGCCATGAATTCAGCGCCAAGCCAATGGGTGACGGCGTAATAGACCGCCATCAAGAAAACCATGTACCCGACTTCCGAGAGAATTCTCATGATGTCGTCCTTTTCGGGAATTGGCGGCGTTGCCGCTTGATGCGCTTGATCGAAGTCTCGGCCGCATCGCGCTCCGGCGCGGATGTAGTCGGATGATCGCGAAGATCCTCCAGCTTTCGAAGGCGGTTATCTTCCAACAAGCGGCGTGCGGGAGCCTTATCGGGTTCCGGATTCTTGGATTGTGCGGAAGCAAGGAAGCTCGCCGCATCGAAACCGGCAGGCGCGCTCCCCGAAACAATGCGTTTGGCAGACGGCTCCGCCGGGGCAGATCTTGCTGCCCGAGGCATACTGATTGTGCCTGTTGGACCTCGGGACTGCCCGCCCTGACGCCACCACTGCCATGCCTTGACCAGGAGCAATCCCGAGAGGCCGCATAAGAGGAGCGAAAGTGTTACGGCAAGCGCTATGCGCCAATCGCCTGCACTGAGCTGTGCCACAATGTAGATGGCCGGTGCGCCGGCCATCAATGCAAGGCCTATGGCCGCCTTCAGCGGAAATCGGCCATAGGGTTTCCTGGGGGCGTTTGGCATCGCCTAGAAGCCTCCGACTTCCCGGCTGATGATGACCTTGCCCGCGCCCGCTGTTTCGAAGAATGCGGCCCATTGGGGCTTCAGTCGGGCAAACAGGCCGTCTGAAAATTCTCCGGAATTGAGCTGACCAACACCCCGGATCTCGATGTCACAGCCCTTCAGATAGGACGTCTTCGGCATTGGCAGGACGGCCTTGCCCGACACTAGATCGGCTTGGGAAACCCGGTGGCTGGCTTCGAGCCCATCCGTGAACAGGATAATCCGGGTTGCAATGACGGTGCAGTCATGCGCCTCAAAGCCCTCCAGGAAATCGATCAGGCTGGTTGCGTTCTGCGTGGCCATCGATCCTGCCTCGACCTTGCCGGGCAGGGAGCGGAAAAACAGCTCCAACTGGCTGGCAATGACCTCCGGACGGTCCTGCGACCGGTTGCCGATTGTGGCCTTGAGATCAATCGCACGCTCGGCGATACCAGCCCGGCCAATCGAAAGAACCCGCAAGCGTTCGCCCGGCTGCATGGCGATCACCGCGCTTTTGAGATAGCTGGCCGCATTGTCAGCAATGGCCTGATTGAGCACGAGCGGCGCGGAACCGGAAATATCCACGCCGATGATGGTCACACCCTGGCTGGCGGCGGTGACCGGCGTCACAAAACTGGTCATTGCCAGGGCAAGAACAAATACGAGGGGCACAAACCGGTTCATGACGGATCTCCTTGCTCAGCTAAACTGCCGTCCAGATTGTTGAGAATGTTGTGCACCCGCATTCCATCGAGAATGTTGCGGGCCTGCGCCGTTGCCTCCTCATAGGAGGTGATGTCCGGCGGAAAGGCTTCACTGTCCTTGAGCTGCGACCGGAGCGGGCTCATCTGCCACTCTGCCGAGAACACGCGACGGGCTGCCTGGCGCATGACCGAAACCGCATCCGAAACAGCGCGGTAGGCTTTGCGGGCGAAAGCGTGAGGCAGATCCTGCGGAAGCGCCTTCTTCTTCGCACGATAGTCGTCCCAAAGCAGCGATTGTTCCTTCATGAGCGCGCGCATCTGCTCGCAGTGTTCCCAGAAGCCCTCCGGGCGTTCCGGGCGGTTTTCCAGAATTCGGTGCGCCTCAAGCGCCCGATCGATGAAAAAACCAGCCACATAGATGGTCAGGATCATCGCACCCGACAATCCGAGAAAAATCAGGATCGGCGGGATCGGCGCGACGAGCTGATGGAACCAGCCGGTGAGCGACGAATTACTCTGGGTTTCGACCGTCTCTGTTCCAGAGAAACCCTGGAGTCCACCACCCGTGGCCAGTTCACCCTTGGTGAAGGCGGCATCCAGAAAGGCGAAGCCGATCATGGTTGAGACCCCGACTGCCATCAGCAAAATGGCAACCGTGCTGAGCCGCTTCAGCCAAACTTTGGTAAAAACATCGCGATCATACTTGGTCTTGATATGAACCGCGATGATCAACACCAGGATGAGCTGAGCGAAAACTACGCCGGAAAAAGCGTAGTCGCCAATGCTCGGTGCAAAGGCAGAAAACATCATCGTGGCGAGCATCATATCCAGCAAGATCAGGCCACCTGCCGCAGTGCCATTCACGGCGCGGGCAAATTGCGCCCGCTTCATCCGGCGGGCTTCCTGACGACCCTGATAGAGAATGCTGGCAAGGAAAGAACGGGCATTGTCGAGCCCGTCGGGAAGACGATAGGCAATCATGATAATACCTCTTGCGGTTCGATGTAATGTTCGACCTCCAGGGGAGTGCGTGAGAGCGCCCGGTGCGCAAGCTCGGGCGCAACACTTTTGATGAGGGCGAAACCGTCCATCAGTTCCTTGTCGATCTCGGCAATGCGGTTCCTGATTTCCCAGAGCGGACGCCCGACCTCTTCACTGAAAAGGTGGAAGCTCTCCGCGACGAGCTCCGGTGGTAGCTCTTCGAAATGGTGGTTGACGTGATCGGTGAGGACGCGCTCCCACTCGGGGATCTGCCTCGGCCTTTTCTGGAGAACGGCATGCGCGACCTCGGGGCGGGCAGCCGTTTTTGTGCTGGAACGCTTTTTGAAAAAATTTAGAATGCGCATGTTTGCCTCCGTGTTTGCCGCCCAAAGGGCGGATGTGAGGCAAGTCAGTAAACGCTCGTTTTAGTGCAAAAGGTGCACGGAATGCGCACAGATCAGTTTTGAATCCGCACAGTTTGATGCATAGTATGCACGCCTCGGTAATCAAAAGGCGCGTGATGGCCGAAACGTTTCAAGACACAAAATCGGACTATGAGCATTTGCGAAAATGCATAGAGGCCTTGCATGGAATTGGAATGACATCGCAAAAGCTCCTGGATGCCGTAAAATCCAACACGCACCGGACATCTCTTGATCGGTTTCGCAACTCTCTCACCAACCATATCGCGCCCGAGCTGGCCAGCTCCCTTTGGGACCATATTCGAGACGCTCATCCGATCATATTTCAATCGCCGCAGCTCTTGCAGGAAAGCAGTGAAAGCGAGGACATTCTCTTCGCTTACCTGCGTCATTATTTTGCACTCAAATCGCCGCGAATTCAGGGCTTTGCCCAAGATTTTGTGAATGACTATGTCTGCTACACCCGATCTGAACTTTTTTTCTCGCAAGAACGGGTAACCGTTTCGACGTTCAATATTGATCAGAAAAAGTCGGGAAGACTGAGGATGGAGGATACGCATGAGTATCGGTTGACAGGCTCTGATGCGTCGCTCAGCGAGAACTATGTTGGCGTATGCATGCCAAAGACAACATCAAAAATCTTTTTGGCCCATGACACGGCCAACAGGCGGCCGCGTATCTACTTCGTCAACAAGCACATGACCACTGGCGTCGGCAAACAACGAAAATGCGTCTATTTCAGGGGTTTTGTCGTTTCAAACTCCGCAGAGCATGAGGGGTATTTCCAAGCGAATTTTTTCTGTCGTCGCCTCAAGATTGGTGAAAGAGTTAACAAGACAATCATTGAACGTAAGGCACTCGAAGAAGACATGGTCGATGACTGGCTTTTCAAAGGAAGTTAATGAGCCACCTCTATAATACTACTTTTGCATTAAGGGTAAAGAAAGCTGCGTATTTTCGTACTTTATAAAAAACTCTGCACTCGAAATACCTATCGCAACCATCTCGGATGGGTCTATTTTTTTCTTATTGCTAATTTTTTTAATTTTTCTAATTGTATCACAAAGGTCGATCAGTTTTCTCGCATGGACTGAAACGGATTTGGACCATCCTGAAGATCCTTGAACGAGGGTCCCCACGATGGGAGTCTCCACGAACACTCCGTTTGGATCCGCAGAGAGTAGCGTATCCACAGGTATCGAGCCCCGAGCACCAGCTGGTGCACGCCTCATCTTCGGCATATGCCGCACTGCCTCATCGAATTCGGATAGGCTAACCTGGATCGAGACTTGCGGCATCCAATAAGCTCATTTTTGAATCAGGGGTTTGGTAGCATCCCACTTTCCTTTTTATAAGTCACGCTTGCCAACCTCAGACCTCCCAAGGATTCGAGGCGGATCAACCATCATCGACAATAGACGGTCGCCTGTATAACTACGTGGCGTCAAACAAGCATTTATCTTCTGCTAATCTTGAAAAAATATTTATTAATTATTATCTTTTTCTTTTTCTATTTTCCGTTGTAATATTTCATTTTCCATTGTTTTAATCACAAGTTCATTGTGTTGAATAGATTCAAGAGCCTCTTTAATGAATTCTCTCCTTCTCGCGATTTCCGCCTCATAATCCGACTCCGATAAATAGGCGTCTTCAATTTGGCTTTTATTATTATCCTTTGGATTTTGATTTAATTTTGATTTTTTTGAAATCTTAGAAGATATTTTCGTCTTTAAAGATGAATAATCTTTTTGCTGTCTAAACCATATTGATAATCCACCTACTTTATTGATTTTCTCTTTTATATAACTTGGCATTTTTCGTGGTATTACAGGCAATTTTTCATTTCTAAGTTCAGCATAAATACAAGTTCTCACTAGCTCTATTACGCGTTGTTTTTCACTTATTTCATTTTTCTTTTTTTTTATTTTTACAATTGCGGAATTTGGCTCCGGTGGTTCAATTGCCTCAGAACCGAACCGCCTCATCTTCTTTAGTCTGTTATCCTTCTCGTAATCTAACCGGGCCAACTATTTAACCTTTCGAAGGAAATTTCAAAAAAGCACTCCTTGTCCCAAAATATCAACCTGTGCCCGAAGATTACAATACCAAAGGTGAAACGCAGCTATCCAAGCGAATAAATCAGTCAACAAAATCTTGGCCGATGAGCCAACCTTGTTGGCTTCTTGGAGTGAGAGCTACCTGTCCACCGACACCGCGGTCCGCCACCAAGCTGGAGAGGCGGCCTAAGCCGCACTCTCGCGATTGATGAGCCAATTGGCAGCCTGCGAAGCCTTCGAGGCTGCCGTGAAGACGGCTTTCTTGTCGTTCTTCAGAACCGAAAGCCAGTTCTTGATGTAGCATGCATGATCGGCGCGAGGCTCAAGCGCCAGACCAAGATCACCGCAAAGGAAAGCAGCTCCAAGCTCGGCAATCAGTTCTTCGACGGCATAGCTGTCTGAGCCGAAGCGGCCGGATAGATCGCGGTCAAGGCGGGATTTCGCCCCAGACCAGTGCACCAGCTCATGACAAAGGGTTGAATAGAAGGCTTCAACTGGTGTGGTCGTCTGCGTGCCGGTGAAGCGTCGGCGCTCGGGCATGCGGATCATGTCCTGAGAGGGAATGAAGCACGCCTTGTCACCACCCTCGACGATGACGGCTTTGGTCGTAGCGGCGAAGGCTTCGGCTCTGGCGACCGGATCGAAGGCTGGCTCTTCGGGCAATTCTTGCTCCACGGCATCGAAACCTTCGACTTGCGCGGCGTTGAAAACCCAGCTTGCTCGGGCAAACATGCGCTCACCATTTTCGAGCTCACCGGACTGCTCATTCTGCTGTTCGAATTGAAGCGTCTTGTAGAAGACGACGAGCGATGATTTCTCGCCTTTGCGAACCTGACATCCCTGGTCCTGCCACTGCCGATAGGTGCCCCAGAGATTGGAGGGGTAGTCATGTGCCTGGGCGGATACCCAAAGGCTGACAATGTTCACACCGTTATAAGGGTTCTTGGAGGCGATATTGACGGGACGGGCAAAGCTGCCGCCCTTGTTTCTGATCCAGGGGAGTTGGAACTCACCTGCGGTTTCGAGTGCATCAACGATGCGGTTGGTGATCTCTTGATGGACATCGAATTTTTGTGAAGATTTGGACATGGATCTCTCCTTCTTGCCGTTTGAAAGCCGCGACCGTCGCGGCCTGATGGCGTCCGGAGAGGCAGGCAAAAACAGCCCTTGCACCCCGAAGGGGCGGGCAAAGCGGAAAGACGGCGCATGCCGTTGCAAGGGATGGGAGGGACTGCCAGGAAAGCCAAAAGAAGGCCGTGAACGGCGTGGCTCAAAGCCTGCCGGCAAGATGTGATGAAGCCTCAAATCTTCTGGTGAATGATGTTGCTGAAGGATCGACCGCTATTTGATGCGGGAAACCGTCGAGCGTGAAACACCCAGAACACGGGCAATCTCGGCATTGTCTTGCCCTTCCCGCCGCATCTTCAAAGCCTGCTCGCGCTGATAGGGGGTCAGCTTGAAGGGTCTGCCCAAATGACGCCCTGCCTTGCGGGCACGCTCGCGGCCTTCAGATGTCCGTTCGCGAATGAGAGAGCGCTCGAACTCAGCCAAACCGCCCAGAACAGTCAGAATGAGCTTACCGGTTGGCGTGGTGGTGTCTGCCCATGTATCGGCAAGCGATTTCAGTTTTGCGCCACGGGTTTCGATTGTGTGCACGATGTCCAGAAGATCTCGCGTTGATCGCGCCAGACGGTCCAGCCTGGTCACGACAAGGATGTCACCGTCGGAAAGAGTGGCGAGTGCATTTTTCAGCTCGGGCCGATCCGCCCGCGCGCCGCTCATCGTCTCCCTGAATACCTGATCGCAGCCATGCGTCTTCAACTGCTCAAGCTGGGCATCCAGGGTCTGGCCGGAAGTGGAAACGCGAGCGTAACCGATCGTCTTCGGATGATCTTGCTGCAGGAATGGATCAGTCCTTACGGGCATCTATGACGGTTCCAATAACGATCCCATCGCAGGGCCCATCCCCCACTGATGATTGCGCAGTTAATGTCTCCGCTTTTGGGGGAAACGCACCATGCAGCGGTGCGGTTTCCTCCGGCCGAACCATCCGAATGACAGCGCATTGTCGGGCCCTGGACGCGGATATGGCCGTGCCGACCGACGCCTGTTTGTGTACCTACCAGATCGACCAAGGCATCTCTTGCAGCTTCGGCACTGGCGTCAGGACAGGGTTGGTTTCGATTGCAGGTTCCGTCCATCTCACGCGCTGCAACACCGGCAAGGCGCACATGTGGCCCCTCTCGGCACCAGATCGGGCCGTCACCATCCCAAACATGGGTTGGTGTGCACAGAAAGGTTTGGCCTGCCGGTATGACGGGAACCGACGCAAGGCTGGCTGACGATAGGGCGAAAAAACATGTCGCCGCGACAAGAATTAAGCCGTGTCGGTGATCGCGCCTGATGGTCGTTTGTGAGGGCATTTTCATACCCTTATTATGCACGCGATTTATGCACGATCCAAGCGATTGTTTTCATTGGCTGAAATCAAGCGTGCATAAGTCTTGATTTACGCAACGCGCCCTCTAAAAGTCGTAGAGGCCTACTTGGTTAGATCGTGGGCCATGACAACGCCGACGACCGCAAGCTCGTCCATTGGAATGTTTTCTTCTTTTGAGATGGTTTCCAGAGCAGCAGTTGCACTGGATTGGGTATCATATCCCCACCGAATGGTGATGTAATTAAGCCCATCACTGTCTTCTTGGAATTCGATGCGACAGACAGCAAAGTCCGGATTCCGTTCAGCTTCATTCATCAAAAGTCCCCCTGATTGCCTTGAGCCTGCTCGGTATCAAGCCGATGGCAACTGGCCGTTATAAACTCAGTCAATCAATATCACAGGTCACAACTATCGAATGTTGCAGCCTTGCGTATCAAACAAATCGTTCGTCGATATAGGCTTGCGCCTCACTAAGGGACAACTCCGGAGATGAGTTTCCGCTTCTGACGTAGAAGCGCTCTTGAGCTGGTCCGCCCTTCATAGCCACCTGGAGGAATGTCGGCTTATTGGCAGCCTTGATTTCGATGCTGCAGAATTCGATTCCTGAAACCTCAGGGAAGGTAACCGCAACCTTGGTCGCTGCAAACGACTGGCCAAACGATTTTTGAACAAGATTGGTCAAGTGAAGTTCAAACTTGTCCTTGCCACCTCCACCAAGCGATTTGTAATCTCTTTCCAACCCAACGACATCACCGTCATCGGTCACGCCGATCAGAAGGCGACCTCCGTGCGCATTAGCAAACGCGGCTATGGTCTTGAGTATCACATTCTCAAGGTCTTTGTTCACCGTTCCCTGTCGCACATCCCAACGGAACGTTTCCTTGAATTCTAGGTCTTCGTTCTCACCTTCAGCAATCAAGTCTTCGAGTGTGACCTTCCCATCCATAGCACTGGTTTCGACTATACCTTCAAGCCAATCATTCAGGCTGTCTGCCAGCATTTTCCTACGCGTTTTTAGAAAAAGTTCGTAATTCTCTATTTCCCAAAGCTCGTGATCTTCTGGGATAAGTTGCAATTTTAGTGCTTTCGGGAACCGGCCTTGCACATCTGCAAGATAGTTCTTTGCAGACATCGCGCCTTTTGTCCGATTTGCGAGCTGGGTCAGGATAGCGCGGTTGGTTAAAGCGCGTCGCAGCTTTTGAGATTCGGGATTCCCTGACTGATTGATTTGTGATTCACTTTACCCATGGAAGGAGAACCGCCATGGGCAAGCCGCATCCGGTCGAGTTGCGTGCGCGTGTCG
>Ga0180016_100138_pt1 | contig 26771 bp, 25 predicted proteins | sample KR46_M_MetaG_FD_129673 | JGI IMG/M metagenome (GOLD analysis project Ga0180016, IMG submission 129673) | Groundwater microbial communities from the Olkiluoto Island deep subsurface site, Finland - KR46_M_MetaG | ecosystem: Environmental > Aquatic > Deep subsurface > Groundwater | place: Finland... | reverse complement strand
GGTGAGGGCCAGGGAGCCGCCGATGGACAGCAGGGCCAGGGGCAGGCTGAGGCCGCCGGCCAGGGCCAGGGAGCGCTTCAAAAACAGGGGCAGCTCCAGGCCGGAGTGGGCCCAGGCGATGCCCGCCAGGCAGGAGAGGATCAAAGGGTTGGCCAGCAGAGCCTTGAAGGCCAGCTTGGCCTTCTGGGCCCCGCTGAAGGAGGCCTGGGAATACCAGACCAGGGTGGAGACGGCCAAAAGGTTGATGAAGGGGATGGCCATGGAGATGAGGATGCCGAAGCGGGCCACCCCCTCCTCGCCGAAGGCGCTGAGGATCACGGCCATGCCCACGTAGCTGTTGAAGCGGTAGCTCACCTGGCTGAAGGTGCCGGCCTGGTAGGGGGCCACCCCGGCCAGGCGGGCGTAGACCAGGCTGAGCGCCCACACCAGGAGGATGGCGGCCAGCACGGCGGCCATGAGCGCAGGGAGGGCGCTGAGCTCCGCCCCGGCCGAGCCTATCTTGAGAAAGAGCAGGGCCGGGAAAAAGATGAAGTAGACGATCCGGTCCGAGGCCGCGAAAAAGGCGGGCGGGGCCCAGCCCTTGGCCATGATCAGACGGCCCAGGGCTATGAGCACGAACACCGGCAGTACGTTGTCCAGGATGTGGGCCACCGTCAACCTCCCCCAGTAACCTGCTCGAACTTAACCCGCCGTTCGCCGCCTGGCAATAGAGTTGGCGGCTTGGCCGGAGAATATGGCTAGGCGGGCCCTTATTGACCATCCGCCGTGGAGGGGATATTTTATCAGCACACAGGCGCTGCCAACCTAGCGCTTTAAGCTGGAAATCACCCCGTTGCCCGCCCTGCCCCGCAGCCGGGGCCGACCAGGCGCCAAAGCTCGCCGCAATCATCGCGGCGGCATGGTTTTTCTCTTATCGGCGCTCTTGGGCCACAGGACACAGCATGTTACCCAATTTCTTGGTCATCGGAGCCCAACGCAGCGGCACCACCTCCCTTTTTCAGGTGCTCAAGCGTCATCCCCAGGTTTTCATCCCCGACGTCAAGGAAGTGAACTTCTTCTTCCACGACAACCACTACCGCCGGGGTGTGGAGTACTACCAATCGGTGTTCGCCGAAGCCTCCCCCAACGCCCTGGCGGTGGGCGAGGCCTCGCCGGGCTACATCTGCAAGCCGGGGGTGGCGGGGCGCATCCACGAGCTGCTGCCCGAGGCGAAGCTGGTGGCGGTGCTGCGCAACCCGGTGGACCGGGCCTATTCCCAGTACTGGGACAACCGCCGCTTTTTGGCCGAGCCCCTTTCCTTTGAGCAGGCCATAGACGTGGCCCTCACCCCGGAATACCGCCACGGCGAGCGGGGATACTTCAGCCGGGGGGCCTACATCAACCAGATCGAAAGCTATTTGGAGCTGTTCAGGCGCGAGCAGATGCTGGTGCTGATCTTCGAGGACCTGAAGCAGGACCCGGAGGCGGTGTTCAGCCGTTGCTTCGATTTCCTGGGGGTGGACCCAAGCTTCCGCTGCCCGGAGATGACCAAGGCCTCCAACTCCTCCATGGTGTGGGACAACCCGGTGCACTCCTTTTTCCTGAGGCGCAACAAGTACCAGAAGTGGGTGCCCAAGCACTGGATCAAGCAGGCCTGCCGGGGCCCCCTGGTCAAGCGCAAGTACCCCCCCATGAGCCGCGCGGCCAGGGAGCGCCTGCTGGAGTTCTACCGGCCCTACAACCAGAGGCTGGAGGAGTTCCTGGGCCGTGAGCTGGAACGCTGGAAAAGCTGAGCCCCGCGAGGGGCCGGGGCCTAAAAAGGCTCTATCCACCTATTTAATTTATATGCAGGGTTTTTTATCTTAATATAGGTTTTTGCAGGCCCGCGTATTTCATGGGGGCCGGGGACTGGAGGTGGGCAACATGGCGGACAACCCCAAACCGATTTTGAACCAGCCCCGCCGGCTGGAAGAGGGCTTCGACCCGGGCCGCGAGCTTTGGGAGCGCCTGGTGGACGACGCCATAGAGCGCGGCGGCCCCTGTCTGGCCACGGTGGAAAACCTGTTGCACGAGGCCTGCCACTTGCCGGCCAATCCCCGCGAGCGGGGCGAGGACGAGCCCAGCCGGGAGTAGCCTTTGGACTGGCGCGAGGTATACCGCAAGCGGCGCATGTCCGCCGATCAGGCCCTGAGCCGTCTGCGCTCGGGCAGCAGCGTATACATCGGCTCCGGCTGCGCCGAACCGCGCCATCTGGTGGCCGCCCTGTCCAGGCGGGCTCCCAGCCTGCTGGACGTGCAGGTCATCCAGGCCATCAGCGTGGCGGCCAGCGAATACACCTCTGAGGCTTTTGCCGACAACTTCACGGCCATGCGCTTCTTCGTGGCCGCCGCCGCCCGCCGGGCGGTGAGCGAGGGTGCGGCCGACTACGTGCCCCTGCACATGAGCGACCTGCCCGACCTGATAAGCTCGGGCCGCCTAGCGGTGGACGCGGTGCTCATCCAGGTGTCGCCGCCCGACGAGCACGGCTGGTGCTCCCTGGGGGTGTCGGTGGACGTGGCCGGAGAGGCCATCGCCCAGGCCCGCCTGGTCATCGCCCAGGTGAACCCCGAGATGCCCCGCACCCACGGCGACACCTACATCCCCGTGAGCCGCCTGGACTGCATCGTGGAGCACACCCAGCCGCTCATCACCTTCAGCCAGACCAGCCCCGACGAGGTGGCGATCAAGGCGGCCCGCCAGGTGGCCCGGCTGATCCCCGACGGGGCCACCATCCACGCCGGGCTGGGGCGCATGGCCCAGGCGGTCTTGGGCGAGCTGGGCGGTCGTAAAAACCTGGGCATCCACAGCGACGCCCTCACCGACGCCTATCTGCCGCTCATCGAAAAGGGGGTGGTCACCGGGTCGGAAAAGGGCCTGCGCCCTCACAAGATCGTGGCCTCCTTTTGCCTTGGCGGGGACAAGCTGTTCAACTTCGTCAACAACAACCCCGAAGTGGTTTTGCTGCCCACCCGGGAAGTGAACAACCCGGCGGTGATCGCGGCCAACCACCGCATGTTCAGTGTGCACGAGGCCCTGGAGGTGGACCTTACCGGCCAGGTGTGCACCGCCGACCGCGAGGGGCGGGTCTACTCGGGCATGGGCGGGGTGATGGACTTTTTGCGCGGGGCCACGGCCAGCCCCGGCGGCCAGGGCATCGTGGTGTTGCCCTCGCTGAGGCCCGACGGATCCAGCCGGGTGGTGTTCCAGATCGCGCCGGGGGCGGGGGTGGCGGTGACCCGGGCCGGGGTGCGCAGCGTGGCCACCGAGTACGGCGCGGTGTACCTGCACGGCCTGTCGCTGCGCGAGCGCACCGTGGCGCTCATCGACATCGCCCACCCCAACCACCGCGACGCGCTCTTGACCGCCGCCCGCGAGGGGGGGCTCATCAGCCAGCGCCAGATCCTGGCCCCGCTGTTCACAGGGGTCTACCCCGACAAGTACGAGCGCCACGCCGCGCTCAAGGGCGGCGGCGAGGTCTTCATCCGCCCGGTGAAGCCCACCGACGAGCGCATGGTGCAGGAGTTCTTCTACTCCATGACCGACCGCGAGGTGTACTACCGCTTTTTGCACGCCACCAAAGCCTTCCCCAAGAAGGACATGCAGAAGATGGTCAACATCGACTATCACCGCGAGCTGTCGCTGGTGGCCCTGGCCGGGGAGTTCGGGGCCGAGCGCATGGTGGGGGTGGCCCGCTACGTGCTGGGCGGGGACGGCGAGCCGGAGGTGGATTTCGCGGTGGCCACGGAGATGCAGGGCAAGGGCCTGGGCCGGGCCCTGATGAAGGCGGTTTTGGACGTGGCCCACGACCGGGGCTACCTGGTGGCCAACGCCTACGTGATGCCCGAGAACCTGGCCAGCATGAACATCTTGAAGACCATGGGCTACGCAGTGACCGGCCTGGTGAGCCAGGGGGTCATCGAGATGAAGCTGCATTTGGACCAGCCGGTGGCCGAGCCCCAGGTGGACCTCAAGTACGACGAGCGCTACCGGCCGGGCAACGGCGTGAAGGCTGATGAGCCACTGAGCCGTATCTGAGGGAGGCGTTCCCAGCGCCGACCGCCTAATTCCAGTAAAAGCGATTTGTGGAGTTGTTGGGTTTCGGGCTTCGCCCTCTACCCAACCTACGCTATTTCTGAAATGTGCGGACGTCTGCTTGCCTCCCAGCGGCACAGCCAGACGGCGGCAGGCAAGGCGCCGACAAGCGACAGCCGGAGGCGTAGCAAAAGCTACGTCGAGGCTGGAGCGAAGGCGGCAACGCGGCATCCCGCCGTCTGGCGAAGCCGCCCCGGCCAGCGGCACAGCCAGGCACCGCAGGGCAAGGCGGCAGGCGAACGAGGGACGCAGCTGTAGCCAAGCCTACAGCGAGGACCGAGGGACGCCGACAACGCCGCCATGCGGGGTCTGGCGCAGCCGCCCACGCCTATACCCACCCAACCATGATGTGGGACATCCTGCCCACCCCCAGCCCATCCTCGCGGCCGCTGAAGTACAGGCCGTTGATGGCCGCCTGGTCCAGGTCGCGGGTTTGGGAGAAGCCCAGGGCGTCCAGCTCCCCGGCCAGGGCGGCGGGTTCGAAGTGGGAGCGCAGCGGTTCGCCAGAGGCCTTGGTGACCGCCCCTATGCCCTTGAGCAGCAGGCGCTCCCAGAGGCTCATGCCCTTCGGGTCGATCATGTAGTCGAACACCACCCCGCTGCCCTTGGGGCAGGAGGCGATGAAACCCAGGGTGGCCCTGACCGCCTCGGGGACCAGGTAGGGCGCCACCCCCAGCCAGGAGAAGAAGCTGGGGCGGGTGGCGTCGTGGCCCGCCCGCTCCAGGCCCTGGGCCAGGGTCTGCCGGTGAAAATCCAGGGGCACGTAGGTGAGGCTATCCGGCGCGGCCAGGCCCGCCTGGGCCATCAGCTCCCACTTCCAGGCCTGGGTGGCCGGGAAATCCACCTCGAATATTTTGAGGGCCTCGGGGGGGTGGGGGTTGCGCAGGGCGAAGGTGTCCAGGCCCGCACCCAGAACCACGTATTGCCCCACTCCCCGCTCCATGGCCCGGCCCAACTCGTCCTCGGCCAGGCGGCTGCGGGCGGCGACAAAGGCCCGCATGTAGCGGGCGATGACCGAGGTCTCGCTGGAGCGCGGGTCGGCCCTGAGGGCCTGGGCCCGCTCCGGGCCCAGCATGTCCAGGGCCACGGGATCGTCCAGAACCTTGGGGCGGTCCAAAAGCTGGTGGGCCGCCCGGTGGGTGGCCACGCGCAGGGCGGTTTGGCTGGGTTTGCCTTCGTGCATGCGCCTGTCTCCTTGATAGGAGTGATCAAGAAGGCGGGCGTCCGGCCCCCTTCTTTTAAATGTATCGGCGGGGCGAGGCAAATACAGCGGCGATAATGCTGCTTAATCTTGGTAAAATATATACACCGCAGGGTTTGTTGGGCTTCGGGCTAGGAGGCTCTCAACCCAACCTACGCCATGGCTCATATCTTCGCGGCACAGCCAGGGAGGGCCCGGCAAGGTGGCGGGCAGAAGCCGCGGCGCTTTTTGTCCCGGTTCGTCGTTAATACGGTAATTATGCCTCTGATTTCATACAAACGGCGCAATAGCTAACTTTTTGGCCGCCACTTTTAGAAACAATTTCAATGTTATCAAGCCCACCATGGTTCAAAAGAAGCTCTTGGAAGTCGTGTGTGGAGTAATATTTAAAAACGTCTTTATTAAGAGGCATTTTTTTCATTTCACTTTTATCGTGGAACCCAATAACCAACTTGCCTCCCGGCTTTAGAATGCGATGGATTTCAGCAATGGTAGCATCCGGGTTTTTCCAAAAATAAACCGTGTTTACAGTAAATATTTTATCAAAACTATTTGGGTCGAATACAACTTGGTCAAAGTCACCCAAATGGATTTTCACTTTACCGCCGTTGATGTGTTTTTTATTTTTTTTCCGGGCTATGGAGACCATCGGTTTGGAAAAATCAATTCCCTCTATCAATCCTTTTGAAATCGTGTCGGCAATATCCTTGATAAGCGTTCCAGTGCCGGAACCTATTTCCAAGGCATGATCATTATCCTCTACGGATACGGTTTTAAACACTAGAGCATTCAGCTCGGCGTTTCCCTTTTCGAAAATCCGAGACATGCGAAAACGACCAAAAATGCCGGTGGGTTTTCTCGCCTGCTTTGAAAAATATGTCGAATAATTCACTTTGATTCCATTGCGCTGATCGGCTTTAACCTAATTCAGGCTCTACAAACGCGGGGCTGGAATCGTGTCGTCCTTCTGCCGCCTGAAGAACACATGCTCCAACAGCAGCGCCACCACCAGGCCCATGACAAAGCCGTTGGCCAGGATGGGCCGGATCACCGGGTGCAGGGCCTGGCGGGCCGCCTCGGGGATGAAGCTGACGATCACCCCGGTGATCAGCGCCATGCCCACGGTGGCCCCGCTGGACCAGCTGGGCATCTTGCCGCCCTCCAGGAGCAGGTGCAGGGCGGCGTAGACGCTCTGGGCCATGAGGGTGAGCAGAACCGCACCCACCACCGGGGCGGGCACCAGGCTGAACAGGTACAGGCCTTCCGGCCACAGGGCCAGGGCGGCCACCGCCCCTGCCATGGGCAGCAGGGTGTAGCGGCTGGCGCTCTTGGTGCTGATGACCACCGCCGGGCTCACCGAATAGGTCACCGGCCCCAAGGAGCCCATGAGCCCGGCGGCCACCCCGCCCAGCCCGGCCACGGCCACCCCCCGGTTGGCCCGGCCGTCCATGCCCGTGGCCCCGATGAGCTGCCCGGTGGACTCGATGGTGGCCAGCTCGTTGCTGATCAGCGCCAAATAGCACAGCACGAAGGCGGCGATGACTCCGGGGTTGAACTCCAGGCCGGTGGGGAACAGCCCCGGCAGCCCGGTCATGGCCCCGCCCCGCCAGGCGGGCCAGGGCTCCAGGCCCAGGGCGTAGTAGGCCAGGCTGCCCAGGGCCATGCCGAACAAGAGCACCGCCGAGGACCACAGGCCCTTGAGGCGGTACTGGGCCAGGAGCATCACCAGCACCAGGCCCAGGCCGAACAAAAATCCGCCCGAGAGCGAGCCTCCCCCGGCGGCCGGGGTGTAGAGCAGATCGCGCATGGTGGGGGTCAGGCTCATGGCCACCAACAGCAGGGAGGAGGAGAGCACCGGCGGGGTGTAGAACCGCCCCATGCGGGCGGCCAGGCCGGTGAACCCGGCCAGGGCGGTAAGCCCCGCGCCCACGGCCATGGCCCCGGCCACCGAGGCCGGACCGGCGGCGATGGTGGCCAGGGTGCCCACGATGAGCACCGCCGAGGGCCCCACCTGGCCGGGCAGCTTGTGCCCCCAGAGCACCTGGGCCGCCTGGGCGGCAGCGGAGACCAACAGCAGGCGCTGCATGTAGGCCACCCGCTGGGCCGCGTCCAGGCCCCAGGCCAGTCCCACCACCTCGCCCAGCACCAAGACTCCGGGCACCAGGATCACCAGCCACTGGATGGCCAGCACCACGGTGACCCCGGCGGGCGGCCAGCGGTCCAGGGGGTGGAGGATTTCCAGGGTGGCGCTTTGCTTTTCGCATTCGGGCATGCCCCATTATGGTCCAGCCGGGGCCAAAGTGCTAGGCTATGAGCGCCGGGAAAAGCCGGTATAATATCCATGTAAGATAGCGTGTTTCATGAACCTTGAGCGGCTCGGCCGCTTGCGGCTTTTTGCGGCGGAGGGTTCGTGCAACCAAATCGGGGAGCCCATGCTGGAATATATCCAATCCCTGCCGCTGTGGGCCATCAAAGCCCTGGCCATGACCTTGGGCGTTTTGCTGGCCGTGGGGTTCGGTTTGCTCTTCTTCCGCTGGCTGCGCAACCTGAGCGCCAAGCTGCCACCCAGGGAGTGAGCCTTGCCAGGCTCCCGCCTGCTTGCTAAGATCATGTTTTCCCGATGCGATGCATGTTTAACCCTTGTGAGGAACCATGGCCCAGCGCCTGGAAATAGGCCTCAAGCCCCAGCTTAACGACCCCGCCGCCGGTGGGCTCATCACCAAGGCCCGCGCCTATTTGGGGCTGGCCCTGGACAAAGTTCGGGTGCTCAAGGTCCTGACCTTCGACACCAAGCTGGACCCCGACCAACTGGAACGGGCCCGGCAGGAAATATTCACCAACCCGGTGACCGAGCTCAGCTCCTTTTCGCCTCTGGCGCATGAGGTGCTGCCCGGCTTCCACTGGGCCCTGTGGGTGGGCTTCAAGCCCGGCGTGAAGGACAACCAGGGCGACACCGCCCTGGAGGCCATGGCCGACGTGTTGGGCCGCGGCTTCGGCGAGGACGAGGCGGTGTATTTCAGCCGCCTGTACCTGATCGAGGCTCCCAAGCTGGACGCCGCCGGAGCCGAGGCCATCTGCCGCCAGCTTTTGGCCAACGGGCTCATCCAGACCTGGCGCATAATCCCGCGCGGCAAGTGGTACCCGGACCAGGGCGTGGGGGTCACCGTGCCCAAGGTGCGGCTCACCCACCAGCCCGGCTTCAAGAGCCTGGCCATCGGCAGCGACCAGGAGCTGATGGAGCTCAGCGCCGCCCGGGACCTGTTTTTGAACCCGGCCGACCTGCCGGTGATCCGGGCCTACTTCAACGACCCCAAGGTGCGCGAAGAGCGCCGGGCCGTGGGCCTGGGCGACCCCACCGACGTGGAGATGGAGTACGTAAGCCAGGCCCGTAGCGACCATTGCAACCACAACACCTTCGGCGGCCGCTTCGTGTACCAGGACCTGGTCAGCGGCGAGCGCCGGGAGGTGGCCAACCTGTTCAAGGAGACCATCAAGGCCCCCACCGAGGAGCTGGCCGCGGCCAAGGACTGGGTGGTCAGCGTGTTGTGGGACAACGCGGGCGTGGCCAAGCTGGACCACGAGAACAACTACGTGATCACCGGCGAGACCCACAACAGCCCCAGCAACATGGAGGCCTACGGCGGGGCCATCACCGGCATCGTGGGGGTCTACCGCGACCCCATGGGCACCGGCAAGGGCTCCAAGCTGGTGGCCGGGCTGTGGGGCTTCTGCGTGGCCCCCCGGGACTATCACGGCGAGCTGACCCCGGCCCTGCACCCGCGCCGCCTGCTGGACGGCATCATCGAGGGGGTGCGCGACGGGGGCAACAAGAGCGGCATCCCCACCGCCTCGGGCATCCTTTACTTCGACCCGCGCTACCTGGGCAAGTGCCTGGTGTTCGTCTCGGCGGTGGGGGTGATCCCCGCCAAGCTTAACGGCGAGCCAACCGAGGAAAAGACCACCAAGCCCGGCCAGTTGGTGGTGATGTGCGGGGGCCGGGTGGGGGCCGACGGCATCCACGGGGTCACCGCCTCCAGCGCGGGCTACAGCGAGAACACTCCGGCGGGCCACGTGCAGATAGGCGACCCCTACACCCAGAAGAAGATGCACGACTTCCTTTTGGAGGCCCGCGACGCCGGGTTGGTGCCCTACATCACCGACAACGGCGGCGGCGGCCTGAGCAGCTCGGTGGGCGAGAGCGCCCGCCTTAGCCCAGGGGCCGAGGTGGACCTCAAGAAGGTGCCGCTCAAGTACGCGGGCCTGGACCCCTGGCAGATCTGGGTCAGCGAGAGCCAGGAGCGCATGACCGTGGCCGTGGAGCCCGAAGACATCGAGGCCTTCATGGACCTGGCCGACAAGCACCAGGTGGAGTCCACGGTGATCGGCGCCTTCACCGGCGACGGCAAGCTCAAGCTCACCTACGGCGAGGACGTCTGCTGCTACGTGGACGTGGAGTTTTTGGAAGAGGGCTTCCCCCAGTGGCAGTTCGAGGCCCTGTGGACCCCGCCCGCCGCCCGAGGCCTTAGCGAGCCGGTGATCAAGCCGCCCGCCGACCTCAGCGGCCTGGTGGTGGACCTGCTGGATTCGCCCAACCTCTGCTCCCGTGAGTGGATAAACCGCCAGTACGACCACGAGGTGCAGGGCACCAGCCTGGTCAAGCCCTTCGTGGGCCGGGACCAGGACGCCCCGTCGGAGGCGGCGGTGATTCTGCCGGTGCTCACCTCCCGGGCGGGCCTGTCCATGGCCCAGGTTTTGCTCACCGACTACGGCGACATCGACACCTACCACATGGTCACCGCCAGCGTGGAGGAGGCCATGCGCCGCTTGGTGGCGGTGGGCGGCGATCCCGAGCAGGTGGGCGGGGTGGACAACTTCTGCTGGCCCAGCATCATCCACGACCCCCTGGGCAACCCCGACGGCCGCTACAAGGCGGCCCAGCTGGTGCGCGCCTGCTGGGGGCTCAAAGACGCCTGCCTGGCCCTGGAGGTCCCCTTGCTCTCGGGCAAGGACTCCATGTACGTGGACGGCACCCTTACCGGCATCCACGGCCTCACCCAGCGGGTGAGCGGCCCGCCCACCATGATGTTCACCGCCACCGCGCCGGTGCCGGACCTGGGGGCCTTGCAGACCCTGGAGCCCAAGATGGCCGGGGACTACGTGTACGTGTTGGGCCTCACCCAGGACGAGCTGGGGGCAAGCGCTCTGTACGGCCTCTTGGGCCACACCGGCCTCAACGTGCCCCAGACCGACTTCGACGCCAGCAAGCGCCTGTGCCGGGCAGTCTACGCCGGGCTGAAAGACGGCCTGGTGGCCTCGGCCTGCGTGCCCAGCCGGGGCGGCCTGGCCCTGGCCCTGGCCCGCATGGTCCTGGCCGGGCGTCTGGGGCTGAGCGTGGAGCTGGACGGGGTGCCCGCCTACGAGGAATTGGACGCCATGCGCCTGTTGTTCAGCGAATCCACCGGCCGCATGGTGGTGACCGTGGCTCCTCAGTGGCGCGATGAATTCGAGCGTTTACTGGAAGAGGTGCCCTGGGCCCAGATCGGCCAGGTCACCCGCAAACAGGAGCTTGAGGTGAGCCTGGCCGGTGAGCCGGTGCTGGCCCTCAAGGCAGCCCAGATGCGCCGGGCCTGGCGGCGGCGCTTCGGGAGGATGGTGTGATGCCGGGCCAAGACAAGGTCCGGGCCCTGGTGCTCAGCGGCTTCGGGCTCAACTGCGACAACGAAACGGCCCACGCCCTGAATCTTGCCGGGGCGGCGGCCTCCATAGTGCATATCAGCGACCTGACCGGCACGGCCAAGCGGAGTCCCACGGAAACCCTGGACGATTACCAGATACTGGTTTTCGACGGCGGCTTCGCCTGGGGCGACGACCACGGGGCCGGGGTGCTTTTGGCCACACGTTTGGGTAATCACTTGAACTCGCAGCTGCGCTCCTTCCTGGATCGCGGCGGCCTAGTGCTGGGCATCTGCAACGGTTTCCAGGCCCTGGTGAACCTGGGCCTGTTGCCCATGCTGCGGGGCTGGGAGCGGCAGGTCGCGCTCATCGCCAACGATTGCGGCAACTTCCAGGACCGCTGGGTGGAGCTGCTGGCCCAGGAGAACAGCCCCTGCCTGTTCACCAAGGGCCTCGGCCGGGTGGACATGCCCGTGCGCCACGGTGAGGGCAAGTTCGTCTGCGATGACGAGACCTTGCAAAAACTGGAAGACCTGGGCATGGTGGCGGTGCGCTACGGCGACGGCAAGGGCAAGCCCGCCCAGGGACGCCGCCCGGCCAACCCCAACGGCTCATTGAACGACATCGCCGGAATCTGCGACCCCTCCGGGCGGGTCTTCGGCCTGATGCCCCATCCCGAGGGCTATTACCGGGCCAGCCAGCACCCCGACTGGACCCTGCACCGGGAAAAGGCCCGCCGCAAGGGCCAGGAGCCCGACCCCTTGGGTCCGGGCCTGGGCCTGGCCGTGTTCACCAACGCGGTGGCCGCCGCCCAGGAGACCCTGGCATGAGCCAAGCCTCCCCCGAACTGGCCTCCCTGCAGCCGGGCCAGGAGCTGGACGGCAGCTATCTGCTGCTGCGCCCCTCCCTGGGCACCACCAAAAACGGCAAGCCTTACGGCACGTTGCGCCTGGGCGACCGGACCGGGGAGCTGGAGGGACGCCTCTGGGACCAGGCTGAGGAGCTGCTGGCCCCCCTGGCTCCGGGCATGGTGGTTAAGGCCACCGGCCGGGTGGACTCCTACCAGGGCCGCACCCAGGTGGTGCTGCAAACCCTGGCCCAAGACCCTGATGCCGAACCGGCTTCCTTTTTGCCCGCCAGCCCGGTTCCTTTGGACGAGCTGAAGGCCGGGCTGGCCGAGGCCCTGTCCTGGGTGAGCCAGCCGGACCTCAAGCAAATTTTGGAAGCTTTCTTCGTGCGGGATGGCGAGTTCGCCGCCGCCTTTGAAAGCGCCCCGGCGGCCAAGGGAGCTCATCACGCCTATGTGCACGGACTTCTAGAGCATACGGTGAGCACCGCTCGCTCGGCCCGGGCCATTGCCGGGCTCTACCCGGCGGACCTGGAGCCCCAGGTGCTCATCGCCGGGGCTCTACTGCACGACGTGGGCAAGGTTTTGGAGCTCACCCTGGGCCCGCCCATCGACTACACCGACCAGGGCCGCATGGAGGGCCACCTGGTGCTGGGCCTCAGGATGCTGGAAGCCAAGCTGGCGGGGATCGAGAACTTCCCGCCCAACCTGGCCGAGCATCTTCGGCACATGATCATCAGCCACCACGGGGCCTACGAGTTCGGCAGCCCGCGCAAGCCCAAGACCGCCGAGGCCCTGGTGCTGAACTTCATCGATGACCTGGACGCCAAGATGGCCATGGCCGGAGCCGCCCGCCGGGAAGCCGGGCCGGGCCACTGGAGCCAGTACCACCGCCTTTTGGAGCGCTTTCTCTACACCGGCCCCGGCCCCCTGGAGGGCTTGGAGCCCGGCGAGGAGGTTCCGCCCCTGCCCGAGGCCCAGGCCGAGGCCGCGCCGCCGGCGCAGGACCAAGCCGAGGCGGCCCCCCGCCCGGCCAAGCGCAAGAAGCGCCCCGAGCCGCCCGAGGAAACCACCCCGGACCTTTTCGGCGGGGCGGCCCGGGGAGAGGGCTAGATGGCTTTGGAAGAAATCAAAGCCGTGCCGCCCTTCATCACCCTGGAGGGCGGCGAGGGAGTGGGCAAGAGCACCCAGCAGCGCATGCTGGTGCGCCGGGCGCGGGGCCTGGGCCTTACCGTGACCGGCACCCGGGAGCCGGGGGCCACCCAGTTGGGCGCCTCGGTGCGCGACCTGTTGACCACGCCGGGCAACGACCACCCCGGCCAGCGCTCGGAGCTGTTGTTGTACCTGGCCGACCGGGCTCAGCACGTGGAGCGGGTCATCGCCCCGGCCCTGGAAGGGGGCCAGGTGGTGATCTGTGACCGCTTCGCCGACTCCAGCGAGGTCTACCAGGGCCGGGCCCGGGGCCTGGGGGTGGAGTGGGTGCGCGGGCTCAACCGCTGGGCCTGCGGCGAGGTGTGGCCCGATCTCACCATTCTCCTGGACCTGGAGCCGGGCCTGGGGCTTCGGCGGGTGAACAAGCGCCAGGGCGAGCTGGGGCTCACCACGGACCGCCTGGAAAACGAGGGCCTGGAGTTTCACCGGCAGGTGCGCCAGGGGTTCCTGGACCAGGCCGCGGCCGAGCCGGAGCGCATCAAGGTGGTCGACGCCTCCATGCCCCAGGACGAGGTGGCCCTGGCCGTTTGGGCCCTGGCCGAACCTTTGCTCAAGGAGTTCAAGCGCTTGACGGCGTAGAGCATCATGCACTTAACCGGTGTCATAGGCCAGCGCCGGGCGGTGGCCCAACTGGAAGGCGAGATCCAAGCCCAGCGCCTGGCCCATGCCTACATGTTCGTGGGCCCCGGCGGCGTGGGACGCGCCACCACCGCCCAGGCCCTGTTCGCGGCGGTGAACTGCACCGAGCCCACCCCGGAAGGCCCCTGCGGACACTGCGGCTCCTGCCATCGCCTGGCCGCCGGAACCCATGAGGACTTTCTGGTGCTGGCCCCGCCCAGCGAGGCCCGCTCCAGCCAGATCAAGGTGGAGGCGGTGCGCGAGGCCATCCGGGCCACCGGCTTCGCCCCCTTCGGCGGGGGCAAGCGCATGATCCTGATCAAGCAGGCCGAGCACCTGAACCCGGCCAGCGCCAACGCCCTGCTCAAAACCCTGGAAGAGCCGCCGCCGAACAATATCTTGGTGCTCACCGTGGGCGACGCCAAGGAGCTGTTGCCCACCCTGGTCAGCCGCTGCCGCAAGGTGAGCTTCATGCCGCTGACCGGCGAGGAGATCGCCGCCGAGCTGGTGCGCCGGGGCGAGCCCGAGGCCGACGCCCGGCTCAAGGCGGGCCTGGCCGGGGGCAGCCTGGGCCGCGCCCTGCAACTGGACACCGCCGTATTGCAGGCCGACCTGGAGCGCCTGGTAAACCAACTCACCGCCGGAGGCCAGGCCCTGGAGGACTGGGGCTTTGCCGAAGCCCTGGTGGGAACCCACCGGGGCAGCGGCGGCATCGACCGCGAGGGCATCAGCCAGGCCCTGGACCTGCTGGCCCTTTACTTTCGCGACGCGGCGGTCACCGCCGCCGGGCGGGGCCGAATGGCCTGGCTGCCCGGACCCACGGCGGAGCTGAATATCGCCGACGCCTGCCGGGCCTTTGCCCAGGTGCGCCGAACCCAGGGACAAATCCTGGGCAACGCCGCGCCGGAGCTGGCCATGGTGGTGTTATTGGCGGGTCTAAAGGAGGCCCCAAAGCATGCCTAAGGTAGTGGGAGTCCGCTTTTCCCGCGGCAGCAAAATATACGACTTCGACGCCGGCCTGTTCGTACTCAAGCCCGGCGACTTCGTTATCGTGGACACCGAGGCCGGTCTGGCCCTGGGCGAGATTACCCGTGGGCCCAGGGCCCTGCCCGAGCCGCCCGAGGGCAGCGAGGCCCCCCCGCTCAAGCAGGTGTTTCGCTTGGCCACTCCGGAAGACCTGGAACAGCAGACCCAGAACACGGTGCTGGAGAAAGAGGCCTACCGCTACTGCCAGGAGCGCGTCGCCGCCCGCAAGCTGGACATGAACCTGGTCAAGGTGGAGTGCCTGTTCGACCGCACCAAGATGATCTTCTTCTTTACCGCCGAGGGGCGCCTGGACTTCCGGGAGCTGGTGCGCGACATGGTGGGACGCCTGCGCACCAGGGTGGAGATGCGCCAGATCGGCGTGCGCCACGAGGCCAAGCTTCTGGGCGGCCTGGGCTCCTGCGGCCGGGAAATCTGCTGCGCCACCTTCCTCAAGGACTTCGAGCCGGTGAGCGTGAAGATGGCCAAGGAGCAGAACCTCTCGCTGAATCCCACCAAGATCAGCGGGCTCTGCGGCCGCCTGATGTGCTGCCTAACCTATGAGTTCGAAACCTACAAGGCCCTCAAGAAGGACCTTCCCAAGCTGGGTAAGCGCCTGAATCTGGCTGACGGCCGCGAGGCCAAGGTCATCCGCCAGAACGTTCTGGAAAAGCGGGTGACCCTGTACATCCCCGGCGAGGGCGAGTTGGCCGTGGGGCCCGAGGAGCTGGACACCCTGCTGAACCGGCCCCCGGAACAGGCCCCCGCTCCCGCCAACAACGACAACAGAGCCAACAAGGCGAAACCAGCCGCCCCCGGCCCCGCCAATCAGGACCAGCCCAACGCGCCGGAGTCCGAGGCAACGGACGGCAAACCCGCCTCTTCCCGCCGGCGGCGGCCGCGCCGCCGGGGCAAAAAGGGACCCAAAACCACATGAGCCAGCCGTTTTACATCACCACCCCCATCTACTACGTGAACGCGGAGCCCCACCTGGGCCACGCCTACACCACCATAGTGGCCGACGTGGCATCGCGGTTCCATCGCTTGGCCGGGGACGAGGTGCGCTTCCAGACCGGCACCGACGAGCACGGCGACAAGATCGCCCAGGCCGCCCAGGAGCGGGGGGTGACTCCCCAGCAGTACGCCGACCAGATCAGCGGCAAGTTCCGCCACCTGTGGCCCGAGCTGCACATCACCAACGACAAGTTCATCCGCACCACCGACGCGGACCACAAGCAGGTGGTGACCAGCATCCTGCAAAAGGTCTACGACGCGGGCGACATCTACTTCGCCAAGTACGGCGGCCACTACTGCGTGGGCTGCGAGCGCTTCCTCACCGAGCACGAGATGGAGGGCGGCAAGTGCCCGGACCACGGCACCGTGCCGGTGTACCAGGAAGAAGAGAACTATTTCTTCCGCATGAGCAACTACACTGAGCAGCTCAAGGCCCACATCGAGGCCCATCCGGATTTCATCCGGCCCGAGCGCTACAAGAACGAGGTGCTCTCCATGCTGGAGCAGGGGCTGGAGGATCTGTGCATCAGCCGCCCCAAGACCCGCCTGACCTGGGGCATCGACCTGCCCTTTGACCCGAACTACGTCACCTACGTGTGGTTCGACGCGCTGATCAACTACCTCACCGGCCTGGGCTGGCCGGACGGGGACAACATGGCCAAGTTTTGGCCCGGGGCCCAGCACCTCATCGCCAAGGACATCCTGAAGCCCCACGCCATCTTCTGGCCCACCATGCTCATGTCCCTGGCCAGGGCCGAGGGACGCCCGGCCCAGGACTACCTGTACCAGCACCTGAACGTGCACGGTTACTGGAACGTGGACCAGGCCAAGATGTCCAAAAGCTTGGGCAACGTGGTGCGCCCCCTGGAGCTGGCCGAGATCTACGGGGTGGAGGCCTTCCGCTATTTCGTGATGCGCGAGATGTCCTTCGGCCTTGACTCCAGCTTCAGCGAACAGCTCCTGGTGGAGCGCTACAACTCCGATTTGGCCAACGACCTGGGCAACCTGTTCTCGCGAGTGCTGAACATGCTGCACAAGTACCGGGGCGGGGTGGTGCCCCAGCCCGGCCCAGAGCAGCCCCAGGACGCCGAGCTGGCCAAGCTGGCCGAGGCGGTGCTGGCCGAGTACCGGCGGGAAAACGAGCGCTTCTCCTTCCACAAGGCTCTGGCCTCGGTGTGGAGCCTCATCGGCGCGGCCAACAAGTACGTGGTGGTCAGCGAGCCATGGACCCTGGACAAGGACCCGGCCCTGGCCCCCCGCCTGGACCGGGTGCTGCACGACCTCTGCCAGCTCCTGGCCAAGGTGGCGGTGATGATCCGGCCGGTGATGCCGCTGACCGCCGAGAAGATGGCCGGGGTTTTGGGTCTGGGAAGCATCGAGCCGGGCATGCTGGCCCTGCTGGAAAAGGGTTAGGCCCTGCTGGCGCCGGGGTCCCAGACCCACCAGCCGCCCGCCCTGTTCCCGCGCATCGACACCAAGAAGGTGCAGGCCAAGGCGGCCAAGGCCGAGCAAAAAGCCGATACCAAGCCCGCCCCCAAGGCCGCCGCGGAGCCGACCGAGATCAGCATCGAGCAGTTCGGCCAGGTGAAGCTGAAGGTGGCCACGGTGCTCACGGCCGAGCGCATCCCCAAGGCGGACAAGATCCTCAAGCTGACCCTGGACGCGGGCGAAGACGAGCCCCGCACCGTGGTGGCCGGGGTGGCCCAGCACTACGCGCCCGAGGAGCTGGTGGGCCTGCAGGTGGTCATCGTGGCCAACCTCAAGCCAGCCAAGCTACGGGGCATCACCAGCCAGGGCATGGTCCTGGCGGCGGTGGGGCCGGACGGCCTGTGCGTGGTCTCGCCCAGCAAGCCCACCCCTGTGGGCAGCCAGGTGCGCTAAGGCAAAAATCACTGTCGCGCCTGCCCGCGCCAAAAGGGAGGCTGTCATGACTGGGTTGAAAAAGTTCGCCGCGAACCGCGCCTGCCTGCTCGTTTTGCTGGCCCTGCTGGGGCTATACCTGAGCGCGCCGGCCCGGGCGGCGGACGTGCAGGAGGCCAAGGCCCAAGCCCAGTCCCTGCACTGGCTGCAGCTCTTGGGCAAGGGCGACTACGTGGCCGCCTACGAGCTGTGCGCGCCGGTCTTGCAAAAGTCGACCACCCCGGCCGAGTGGCAAAAGCTCATGAGCGAGCTGGCCGCCAAGACCGGCCCGTCCAAGGGCCGCAAGCTGTTGCACAGCCGCCCGGCCAAGGACCTGCCCGGCGCGCCCAAGGGCGACTATTACCTGCTGGTGTACGAGCCTAACTTCAACAAGCTGCCCAAATTGTTGGAGCAGGTGGCCATGCTCAAGGGCGGCGACGGCCAGTGGCGGGTGGCGGGCTATTATTTAAAGTAGGTCGGCGAGGGCAGAGCGCGGGCCACCAAAGAAAAATCGATCTTGGCGTAGGGGCGGGGTTTATCCCCGCCCCTATTTATTTGATTTTGTAGGTTGGGTAGAGCGAAGCGAAACCCAACATCTTGGCGCGCTCACATGAAGGGAATTGTTGGGTTTCGGGCTTGCGCCCTCTACGCCAACCTACGCCAATCTATAATTTTGCCGAGAACAACCACCGGGACATATTCGCGGCACAGCCAGGCGTCGCAGGGCAATGAACGCGCCCATCATGCCGTTGTGAGAACACCCGTTGGCGGACAAAGCTTGCTTCGTCGCGGCGGGTAGCCGCTCCTCGCAACGACAAGGGATCAGCGGCTTTGTCAGGTGTTCGTGGGCAAGGCGTCCGGCAAGCGCAGGCCGGAGGCGTAGCATAATCTACGTCGAGGCCTAAGCGATGCCGGCAACGCCGCCCACGGGCAGCTGACGAAGCCGCCCACCCAGGCACCTAGGCGCGAACGAAGGCCCAAGCCTTCTCAATATCTTCCACGTCGAAGTAGCGCTCGGTGACCCCCCTCTTGGCGTTGGCCATGATCAGGTTGTCCATTGTCACCAGGCTCCGGGCCATCTCGCTGTCGCCCACCACCGCGATGCGCTCCAGATTGTCCCTGCGTTGCAGGGCGCGGCGGCAGTCCTCGATGTAGTTATCCAGAGTAACCTTGCTCAGGTCCAGGCGGTCCAGCCTGATCAGCATGTTCAGGCGGCCCCCGGCCCGGGCCATCCACTGGTCCATGATCTGGTCAAAGGCCTCCACGTCCTTTTTGGAATAGGTGCGCAGCACCTCCACCGCCAAAAGACGGTCCCCGCTTTCCGGCATCACCTTGAACATGTCGTACCCTCCCCGCGCGCCCCCCACGATGGTTCATCCTGTCAAATACTAACCTGAAACGCGGCCAAGGGACAGCCCCGCCATCCAATGTTCACCAAGCCTCGGGCACACAAAAATGCCCCCGGCCCATGGGGGCCGGAGGCTTGAAAGCGATTTGGGGCGGGGCTTTTTAGATGACCCCGGCGATGGACTGGGCGATGCCCTGGCGCAGGGCGGGGTAGGCCTCGGGCCACTCCAGGTTGGTCTTGCGCGCGGTTGAGATTATGCGGGTCTGGTACTTCTTCATGCCGCTGGTGCTGGCCGACTGCTGGCTTACCGTGGTCTGGCCAGTGCCCTGCTGCAGGCGGGTGTTGAAGGTCTGGGAGGTGGGCGAGGCCCCGCGCTCGGAGATCTGCAGGTCGGTGACCACCGCGTAGGTGTTCACCTTGACCATGGCCCCGGAGATCAGCTCGGCCGCGCCGCCGGCCACCGCGCCGATGGCCGCGCCGGCTGCCGCCTGGCTGCCGCCCAGCACCGCGCCGATGGCTCCGCCCGCGATGGGTCCGCCGAAGCCGGCCATGGAGGCCTTCTCCAGGGCCGATTCATCGGTCAGGCCCACGGAGAGAACGTTGGCTTGCAGCCAGTAGTGGGCCTGGTTGGGGTCGTCCACCACCTTGAATCCCTTGGCCTGCACCGCGGCCACGATGTCCGGTTGCAGGTTGAACTGCTTGTCCGTGGTGTTGCGCACCTGGATGAACACGGTGCGCTGGGCCGGGGGAACCGGGTCCATGAAGATGGAGGCGCTCATCTTGTTTTCCACCTTCAGGTCGGCGTAGCGGATGCCGGTGTAGGTGGCGGCGCAACCGGCCAGAAGGGCCACGACCCCCAGACATACGGCCAAAATCGCCAGGCGGTGCACTTTGCTGAACATTTTATTCCTCCTTATGGTATCGGCGCGCCGGGAAGATTCCCCCCGGCCCGGCCGTCTCGGACCCATGGTGAGCCATGCCGGGAAATGGTCCCCGGTGCTACTGCGTGGCCCTAATTATGGCCCACTCGGGCCGTTCTGAAAAGGGTAAGCTTTTCGCGCCCCCCGAGTTTTTGGGCGTACGCTCAAAATAACGCTTGACAGGCCCACGGCCCCGCCTTAAGTTATGGGCATAGGCTCATAACTATTTGGAGGAGTCAATGCCCAGACCACGCCGCTGCCGCCGCATATACGCCGAACCCCCGGCCCGCCGTTTCGGACCTTACGACCGCCCCCCCGCCGGGGAGGTGGTGTTGCCGGTGGAGGGCCTGGAGGCCCTGCGCCTAGCCGAGGTGGAAGGGCTGGACCAGGAGGAGGCGGCCGCCCTCATGGGGGTGAGCCGTCAGACCTTCGGGCGGGTGCTGGCCGCGGCCAGGACGGCTGTGGCCCGTGCCCTGAACGGTGGCATGGAGCTGGTGGTGGCCGGTGGCGACTACGAGCTGGTGCCTCCCGGACCGGGCCGAGGCATGGGCCGGGGACACGGCGGCGGGCGCGGCATGGGCCGGGGCATGGGGCGAGGCCGTGGAGGCCGACAAGGCGGCGGCCCCGCCCAAGAATAACCAGCAAGACAAGGAGGCAAGATATGCCTGGATTCAACGGAAGAGGACCCATGGGCCAAGGGCCCATGACCGGCGGAGGCCGGGGACGTTGCAGCGGATATGCCAACACCGGACAAGGCGCGTCCTGGGGAGCCCCCACGGCCTATGGCCAGGGACGGGGACGGGGCATGGGCCCCTGCGGCGGAGGCCGGGCCTATGGCCGTGGACGCGGCCGTGGACGCGGCCGTGGCCAGGGCTACGGCATGGGCTATGGCCAGGGTTACGGCCCGGCGGCCATGGGCCCCACCGCCCAGGACCTGCAGGCCGAGGCCGAGGAGCTTCGGCGGCGCCTGGCCCAGGTGGAAGCCCGCCTGGAGAGCCAGGGGCCGGGCCAGGAATGATCACTTTCAGCCGACTCCCGAAGGGAGGTGATAGGCATGCCATTTAGAGACGGAACCGGACCACGCGGTCAAGGACGCGGCACCGGCAAGGGCATGGGCCCCTGCGGCGGCGGCAAGAACCGCAAAGGCGGGCGCGGCCAAGGCCAGGAGCAAGGCCAGGGCCAGGGCGGACGCGGCGGCAGGAGCCAAGGCGGACGCGGCAAGGGCCAGGGCCAGCGCGGCCAGGGCGCCTAAGACACCAGGAGCCGGTCGAGCGATGACCCATCCCTTGACCTGAGCCCTTTTCAACCCCCCGGGCCTCCCCTCACGGAGCGGCCTGGGGGCGATCTTTTTCAGCCATTCGTTCAAGGGGCGCTCATGAGCCCGGAATCTCAAAACCACCACCAGCGGCGCGGCCCCAGCTCCTACGCCATGCAGGACCCCGAGCGTCTGTGGCAAATCCTGGAACCGCGACCCGGCCAAGCCTGGGCCGACCTGGGCTGCGGGCCGGGGGACTACGCCTTGGAGGCCGCCCGCCGGGTGGGCCCGGACGGCAAGGTCTGGGCCCTGGACCGCGACCAACTCATGTTGGATGCCCTGGAGGAAAAGGCGCGGCAACAAGACCTGGCCAATCTGACCACCATGGCCTCCGACCTGCGAAAGCCCCTCCCCTGCGAGATCACAGCGTGGACCTGTGCCTGCTGGCCACGGTGCTGCACGTCATCAAGTTCACCCTGGCCGAAGGTTCGTTGTTTGGCGAGGTGCGGCGCATCCTGCGCCCTGGCGGCCGCCTGGCGGTGCTCAACTGCTCCATGGCCGATCTTTGCTTCGGCCCGCCCGCCCAACTGCGCATCACCCCCGAGGAGTTGGACGAATTGGTCCGGCCCCACGGCTTGGAGCGCGAGCGCCTGGAGGACCTGGGCTTCAACTATCTGGCTCTGTACCGCAAAAAATGACCGGCGAACGGGGTTGCCGTCCGCCGGTCCCGGGTCCCTTGGAAGGGAGGGGCTGTAAAGCCCCTTGGAGGGATCGTCACCGGCCGGGTAAACCCGGCCTGATGGAATGGTTCGTTATCTCTTGCTTGCCAATACCCCGTCGCCGCGCAGGCGCCAGCGCTGCAGGCTTTTTTCCACGTAAGAGGCGTCGGGACCGGCCACGCCCACGGGGCGAGGCTCGCCGTATTCCTCTTTGGGCTTCTTGGCGGCTTTGGCTTTCACTTTTTGCTCACTCATAATTCCCCTCTCCCACGCCATGGCGCACCGCAAGGCCGCCATTGGCGCTCTAAGACGGCCGAGGCCGCCGGAGAATGGGTCCTACAGCCCGTTCTCCTTGGCGTAAGCCTCGGCGAACTCCACCATATCCTCCTCGGAGGCTCCACCGTCGATCTGGAACCAGGAGTCGGAATAGAGGATTTTACCCAGGATGGCCAGAGCGCCGGCCACGTAGGTGCGGCCGACACCGGGCTCCACCTCGTTGGGGTCGCTGATTTCGCCGTCCTGGACCTTATGCACGATGTCCACCAGGTTCTGGTGGTGACCCTGGGCGATCTGCATGATCAGCTTGTCCTCGTAGTCCACGATGGAGCTGTACATGCCGGCCCGCTCCAACATGATCATGTAGATCTGGTTGAGCGGATCACGCCACGGGGTGCCGTTAGAGATGTTGGACAGGCCGTTGGTGCTCTTGGCGCCGGGGCAGATGTCCTGGAGCATCATCATGAACGTAAGGTTGTTCATGAGCTGCTCCTGCTGGATGTTCACGGGAGTGATGATGGGGTCAACGAACAGCTTCTCGTTGTCGATGCCCAGTTCGTTGGCCGCGTAGCACAACTCCACGCACAGAGCGGCGCGCTCATTCTCGTCGCGGGGCAGGCCGTCCGGCCCCCAAAGCAGAGCCACCGCCTCGGCGTTGTACTTGGCCACGATGGGCCACATGACGGTGTAGCGCTCAGGGCGGGCCATTACCGAGTTGACCAACGCGGTGCCCTTGTGCACCTCAAGGCCGGCCTCGATGGCTTCGATGTTGCTGGTGTCCAGGGCCAGGGGGATGTCGGGCACCACTTCCTGAACCGTCTTGACCACCCACTGCATCAGCTCGGGGCCGCCCTTGCGTGCTGGGCCCAGGTTGATGTCGATGTAGTCCACCTTGGCGGCTTTTTCGGCCAAGGCGTAGCGCTGGATCGGCTCGGGATTGCGGTCCTTGAACGCCTGACCAATCTCTTTTTTGATTACGTTTAGGTTCTCGCCAATGGTCTTCATGTTAACCCTCTCTGCTCGGGGAACAGCCGGCTGATTAAGCGGCAGTCCACTCCTTGAGGAACTTGGTCAAGTGCGCTGCCTCGCGGGGGCCCACCTGGATGTTCCAACCGGGCAGCTCCTCCTCCACGTCACCGGCGATGGCCGCGGCGTAGCCGGGGATCACCAGGGATTTGTGATTGATCTTCTCTTCGATGCCGATCTTCTTGACGAACATGCCCACGTCGTCGCCGGAGAATTTGCCGGCCGCCCACGCGGTCATGACGCTGAGTCCCTCGGTGTCCTTGATGAGCAGCCACGCGGGCACCCGGGAAGACTCGATCTCGCCGCTGACGATGAAGTAGGTCAGCGAGAAGTTGGTGGTAATCAGCAGAGGGCTGTCCGGGTTGGGTCCACCGATCTCGTAGATGCCCTCGTTCTGGGTCATGGGCCGCTGGGGATCGGTGTAGATGTTGAGCCGCTCCAGCAGAAGCGGGAACACCGCCTCGGCGGTCATGTCGTCCAGGACGATGATGCCGGCGTACTTGGCAATCAGCATTGCCGCGGCCGCGACCTGCTCGCCCATGTCCTCGCCCAGCGCGCTGGCGAAGCAGATGGTGGGGAAGCCCAGGGTGCGGTTCTGCTGCAGCAGGGCCGAACGCCGGATGGCGATCTGGTCCTGGAACAGGCCGGCGATGTCGCGGGCGCCGCTGTCGATGACCAGGTCCTTGTGGCCGGCCCCGGTCAGCTCGTCGCTCAGCGCGATCACCTCGTCGATGTCCACCGCCTTGATGCCCAGGGGAAGGCCCAGCTCACCGGCGATGGCGCTCATCTTGTCGGCGTTGGCGTTGGTGGCGCCGTAGATCAGGGGGTGCTTGTCCTTCATGGCCTTGGCCACCGGGGCCATGACCTCGGGATCTTCGCAGGCCAGGATCAACGACAGGTCGCTGTTATCCACCACCGCCTTGGCGGCGGCTTCGAACTTGGCGGCGTCGCCGCTGGCGCACTCCAGGAAGACCAACTCCGGACGCAGGTTCAGGCCGACGCGCTCATACTGGAACTCGGCCCATTTCTTGACCTTTTCCGCGATGTCGGTGTCGGTGTCCTTGATGCGGCCGGCGATGCCCGGAGCGTTGAAGAAGGTTTTTTCGTGGCGGAACAAGACGGTTTCGCCGCCGATCTTGACCGCGGTGTCGCCGCTGCCCACGGTGAGTGGCCGAATGGGGGGAGCGCTGGCCTCGGCCAGTTGCTCGCGCGCTTCATCGGATACGTAGGGGCAGGAGTCCAGTTCCGCCTTGCCTGCCGCCAGGTTCATGGCGAAAGCCAAGCAAGTGGGCACCCCGCACTCACCACAGTTGGTTTTAGGCAGAAGTTTGAAGATTTGAATTCCGGTCAGGGCCATGGTCCACTCCTCTCCGAGGAACCCGCTTGTATCGTTCAACGTTGATTTGGGGCCCCAACCAGGGGCCCCAAATCAACTTGGTTCATTTAGCCGGTGATGGGGTCCATTTCCATTGCGGGGTGACCCACCTTCTGCAGGTACTCCAGCACGGTAGCCTCATCGATGCCTACGGTCTCATCGGCGATCTTGTCGATCAGATCGGGCACGCCCATCTCTTCGCCGCGGCGCTTGATGCCCTCGGCCAATTCTTCCTTGAGGCTCTTGGGCATCCACACCATGCGCAGCAGGCCGCCGTCGCCGACGATGTACTTGCGCTGCACGATGTTGTACTTGGAGTGACCCACGAAGCCCGGGGAGCTCTGACCGCCGCCCATGACGCCCGCCAGGGTGGTGAACTTCATGCCGCAGGGGGTCTCGCCGGTGTAGTCGCGATGCACGGTCATGACACCGTTGCAGGCGGGCAACACCGCGGCGATGCACTCGCAGCAACCGCAGGTGGTCATGGGCTCGTTGAGCAGGCTGTAGAAGTTGTAGCTTTCCACCGCGCCGCGCGACGCCTTGGACACGAAGTCGTTGACGCCCTTCCAGTTGCCCATGACCGGGTCAAGGCACTCGCCCTTTTCGATGGGCTGGTTGGGGCCGGTGGGGTTGATCTCGTAGGAAGCCTTGCAGTCGAACCAGTTGTAGGCGCCGCAAAGGCCGGTGCGCTCAGGGCTGACCACGCACACGTGGGTGGGCGCGAAGCTCTGGCACAGGGTGCAGGAGTAGTAGGTCTCCACACCCTCGTCGGTCATGTTCTCCACGCGCTCGTCGCGGGATTTGTAGGCCGCGCGCGCCTTCTTGGTGAACTCGTCCACGTCCTTGGGCTCGGTGAAGATGGTCACCTCGACCTTGTCCAGGATGCTGCCGAAGTCCTTGTGGAACATGTCGTGCAGGATCTGGCCGAAGTGCTTGATGGTGAAGCCCTTCTCAACCGCCGGACGGCCCAGGCGCACCCAGGCGATGTCGCGCTGGCCGATGTGCATGACGCCCTGGGCGTAGTTGATCAGGTGGTGAATCTGGCGCTCCAGGATGGGCTCGAAGTCGGCCTGCATCTTGCGTCCGGCCACCTTGACCGAAATGCCCATGGGCAAACGGCCGCCCTTGTCGCCCAGATCGCCGAGGTCCTTGCCGATGACGGTGACTTTACCGTCCTCGGTTTCGTCCATCTCGGCCATTTCCACCAGCTCGGTCATCTGGGTCTTGCCGCCGCCGAACTCCACGAACAGGTCGTCCTTGCGGATGCGCTCACCCTCGAAGGCCGCGCCGTAGCTGAGCGGGATGTCCACCTTGGTGATGACGGTCTTCAGGCCGCGAACCTCCACGGACTTCTGCACCATCTCGTGGGGGCCGACGTTGGCCACCACGTGCTCGTAGGTGCACACGCCGGTGGGAAGGATCTCGGGGATGTCGGTGTCGGCGATGGTGGGGAAGCCCCAGTTGACGCAGCCGGCCGCGTTGGCGGCCCACTCGGCGTTAACCTCGCCCAGCGCGTTGACGAACGCGAACACGCGGTCTTTGTTGTACTGCAGGATGCGGCGGTAGTCGCCGGGTTTTACGCCACCGAAGGCCATGGCCGCGCGGTTGGCGAAGCCAAGGGCGAAGACCGCGGCGCTGATGTCGGGGCCGAAGGGCACCAGGCGGGTGCCCCATCCGACCTGCACATCGGACTCCACCAATTGCTCGGTGAAGGTGGTGCCGCTCTGGTTGGCGGCCATGAACACGTACAGGTTGCGCCGCTGATACTCCTCGGCGATCTCCTTGGCCAGCTCCGGCGTGGGAGCCGCGCCCACGATGGCCGCGAAGCCCGGAGCGGAGCCGTCAACGAACTCCACGCCGCGTTTACGCATGACCACGTCGTCGGCCGCGCCCAACCAGATCTTGCTCTTGGCCCAGTCCACCTTGCCGTCGGCGTCCTTGACCACCTCGCACTCCTCGGAGTGCAGGTAGAAGTCGGGATCGTCGACGTAGCGGATGGCCTCGGCGATTTCCTCGGCGAACAGGGCGGCCATGCCCGCGTCAAGCAGTGGGCCCAGGTAGGGGAGGTGGGTGGCGCGCTGCACGTGGGCGGGCAGCAGGCTACGGGCAACCTCCAGGGGCCGCTTGGCGCTGGCCAGGTCCTTTACCGGGATGCCCAGCAAAGAGTAGATGATGGGAAGGAAGTAGCCGGTGTTGGGGAACTCCAGCTTTTGCTCGGGTCCGTACTGCTCCACGGCGCGTTTGTACAGGCCCTC